>Ga0078972_1005955_pt1 | contig 29923 bp, 23 predicted proteins | sample YelNatPaOPGAMG01_FD_67568 | JGI IMG/M metagenome (GOLD analysis project Ga0078972, IMG submission 67568) | Hot spring thermophilic microbial communities from Obsidian Pool, Yellowstone National Park, USA - OP-RAMG-01 (SPADES assembly) (version 2) | ecosystem: Environmental > Aquatic > Thermal... | reverse complement strand
CCTCATCGTAATCGCAATGTATGCCGAACCAATGGTCATAACTGACTGGCGGCAAGGGTGGATTGCCGTTCAATCTGGGGCAATGGAATTTATAGAGGTATCTTCGGAAGGCGTTGCTTCCCTCATCAAAATCGCCCGTGAAGAAAATAAGGTGTAAGGGAGGAAGGGAAAGGGTTTCCTTTCCATCCAATACGAGTCCGGATACAGGTATGCCCGCGATGAGGGAAACGAAAGGATAAGTTAATCCCATATACCACTGAGCGGACCATTCCATAGCGGAAATCAAGCCTGCTCCATTTATAGCAAAGGCTAAAAATGGGAGGTATTTGTTTGAAGAGCGACCATCTGGACCAGACTCTATCAGCATAGGCTCGCTTGCGAAATTGAGAAGTTGGAAAGGGTGTTCTTTAAAGGCGGGGGAAGGATAGAAGCCATAGGTCAGACCTCCGCCCATATAGCGAAGATAAATGGGATGATTTGGATTGGACCAATGGAGGGAAAGGGGTTGAATGGCGGAAATCGGAGGGGAGGAGAAATCGGCAGTATTTTCTAATGAGATGTTTATAACAGCGGAATGGAACTGCGGATTTAAGAGGATTTTCATCTCCGCTGTAATCCCATTCCAAATTCCTTTCCCCTTCAGCCTAATATCCCAGCCCATTTCAACTCGCTTTTCCTTCAAAAATTCCCAATCTACAGGAACTCCATCAGCCCCGATGATTTGCCAACCGAGACCATCAGTTAAACCCTCAAGGAGAGGTTGAGGAATGACCTGCTCTAACCAATTTTTAAACATATTCGCTCACTTCCTTTCCTGATGATGAATGTTAAGAATAGAACCGAGCTTGTCAATTTTAAAATCTCTCCCCTCAATTGTTATCTCTCCCCTCCAATCTGATTGAGGGAGGGCGAATACGATGGTGTGCTCGTCCTTTTTAAAAGGCACAAGGGTTAATTGAACATCCTTCTGAGGAAGGCATAGGACCTTAATCCCGAAATTTTGGAGGATTTTCAATAATTTATCAATCTCTGACATACGAGAGGAGGGGAAGTTTTGTTTACAGATAAGGCGGGGAGGCGTGTTTCCTTTGTCTTTTAATCTGAAAACTTCTCCCAAGCTCTCCTTCCCGATTGGTTCATCAATGCGATAGCTAAGTTTGGGCAAAGAAGTAGGTTCAATTTTCCTTCCGGTCATATCATAGAGGGCAAATCTTCCCGAGCTAATCAATTTAACCCCCGAAAGGGAGGCTTTTCTGAGAGTTTCAAGGGCTTTCAGCGTTATATAGGCGCAGTCGGGAATTATGACCGCTTTGTAAGAGGATAAATCAGAGTTTTCCAAGGCGTGAATTGTATAGATATCGGGACAGATTCCTGCCCTTACGAGAAGCTTATACCATCCCATAAAATCGGCGTAATCATTTGGAGGTTGGGGGAGATAGGGATAGAGAGGCATTCTTGGTTGAATGAGAGCTACATCGCATATCGGTTTGTAACCTTTAAGAAGCGAGGCGGTCTTTTTAACGGTGTCAATCATTCTTTTCAATGAGTCTATCCCGAGCTCTGCGTAATTGTAATCAGGTGTTCCATACCAGCAGTAATATTGGATTCCGCTTTCGGAGCCGGCGTGTTGGAGAACGGAGAGGGAAGTTCTCGTCAAGCCTGTTTCCCCCAGATAGATGCCTTTCGTGAAGTCAAGGAGGTCAATAGCCCAAATCGGCTTTCTGAAGCGGCGAACGAAGTCAATCGCTGATGTAAGGGAATCGAAATCTCCCTCGGCTGAATTTATCTGCATCCCAAGAATCGTCTGATGTTGGGCGTTCTCAGCCCAATAATCAAGGGCAATAGCTACATCCTGGGCATAATCCCATTCAAATGGATTTGCGAAGGCAAAGGTAAGATAGCTTATCACGGGGCGGGTCGGGTCTGCGATTTTGCATTCCTCCGCCATCCAATCTATGAATTTAGCGAAGCTCTCAAAACGATAGTTGAACCAATCGTCTATCATAGCAAGTGGATATTTCGGGTTTCCCTCTAGGGAAATCTTTGGTTGGTATGTGATGACCATTTCTCCTCTTGATTTCCATTGATAGGATAGGTTTTCCTTCTGCCCAACTGACCAAGCTATGAATGTCCATTTCCCCAAATTGGGGTCAAGGGAAGGATTGGGGGCTAAATCGTTTCCTTCTTCGTCAAATATGTGGATGGAATGAAAAACTACTTTTCCCGTTCCCATCAGCTTCATCAAGAGCCAGGCTTTTGAGGCAGAGGGAGGGACGGTGAGAGGGAATCTGATAATTCCCTTGCCGTTTGATTTGGTGAAGGGAGGGCTCCAATCGGACTTAAAGGGTTTAGGGTTATCCTTTGAAAGCCAAGCCACTTCAAGGAAAGCCTCTCCTCTCAAGTTCTCCGTGCTCAATTCAAGTTCACAAGTTAGCTTTTCGCCCGGCTTGACATCTATACGGCTTCCCTCGCTTGTTGCCCAACAAAGGTCGGAGTAAGCGATGGCAGGGAGGAAACATCCTTGGGGATGTCTTCCAAGTCCAAAAGGATAGAGTGTGGGCGGTTGGATTTCCGCCCAGTCCCCGAATTTCGTTCCCCAGCTATCGTTTAGCTCTTTCAGGGAACGATATTTTCCCCTCAGCCAATCTCTGAAGCCGTTTTTATCGCAATTGGAATAAGAAAAAAGTAATGGATGCCACCATTCGCAGCCGTTGCTGTAGCCGTAAAGGTATTCAGCGTATTTGTGATGGGAAAGATAGTCAATCGTCTTGCGGACGAAGCGGGAAAGGTAGAAGCGGTAGGTTTCCGATTGATAGGAAGGGTCATCTATTACATCTCCTTTAGCTGAACACATCGTTTCCCCATTGCTTTTCAGTTTTTCCACAAGCCAGCGGACGCCCGCAGCATGGGCTGGTCCAGCTTCCATCAAACAGATGAGTTTTATTCCCGTTTTCTGTGCCCATTCAAGCTGTTTATCAAGGAGGGAGAAATCCCATTTATCCTTCTCTGGCTCTATCAATGCCCAAGGGGCTCTCACTATGCACACATTCGCGCCAGTTTGGGGAATTTGTTCATCATGATGAATGATAAGCGGATAATGGGAGACGAAGCCGATAGGGTAATCAACATTAAGCGGTTGGGAAAGGAGTAAATCGCAAAAGAAAGGGATAAGCAGGATTTTCGCTCGGCGAGGAAAGATGATGTTGTTCATCTTTATTCAGCGACCTCCATTTCTATCAAATCATAATCCTCAACCACGGAAATCGTGAAAGATGTTTCTCCATCTTCAACTTTGAAGGGCAACTCGCTGTTTCTCACAAGAGAGCGAATCCTTTTGATTTCCCTTTCTATCCCGAGCTTGATTTCAATACCATAGCAGGGGACGATTCTTTGGATGGGTCTCTTCATCTCGGAGGTGAAATTTATAAGGTGGAGATAGAGGCGATTATCTTTGCCCCTTAAAGAGATTTCCAAAGAGGAGGGAGCATTCTCCAATGTAATAATATTTTTGCTGAGTTTTGAGAGGAGATTCTTGAGGATTTTGTAATATTCAGGGAAACGAAATGAGAACAGAGATTCCCCGAATGTCCCAGCAATGTATATAGATGAACCTTTTCCATATCTGTTTTCTATTAGGAAAGGATGAGGAGAGGGTTTCGGTCTACCAGCATAGCAACCTGGCAGGGGATAGCAAAAGAAAAGAATAGGTTGGGCTATCGTCTCAACTTTTAAGCCATACACGGGAGCGAATATGAAATCTTGCTCAATATTTTTAATAGAGAAGTGATTTTTATTTGTAGGGACTACATAATCCCACCAGAGGGGACCGAAAACCTCACCTACATCCTCTACACCAAACACCTCTTTCAAAGCGAAGTTTTTCCTCTTCACCCCGTAGTCGTATAGCGATGTCTCAAATGATGAGATTATATTTCCTCCATTTTCAACAAACTTCCTGAGAGCGTTTATTTCCTCCTCTTTTAGAGAGGTTACATTTGGTAAAATAACGAGGTCGTATTGGGTGGAATTCAGATTGCCTATAGCTTCTTCATCTATGACATCAAAGGGAAAGTGGTTTCTGCATAATCCGTCGTAAAAACCGAAGAACTCCTTCCAGAGGTCGCCGGCTTTCGTCGGCTTTGCTTCCTTGGTGAAATCTGTAAGAGGGACATATGAACCAGTATAATAATCGCTTGACCTCTGGGGCCAAACCAAGGCTATGCGGGCTAGGGATTTCGTTGCGAAGAACGGCTCGGGATTATCTTTTATCAATTTGTTGAACTTTTTGATGACCGCCATTTCCTCAGGGTGCTTTAAAGGGTCGCTACAAATGGCGAGCCAAACCTGGGCGCCGTGGGATATGGTTTGGCTATAAAGCAGGCTTATCTCTCCGGGAGGAAGGATGGAGAAAGCCCAAGGACCTTGCTTTGCTGCATCGAAAATGACGGTGGGCTTACCCTCGGCTTGCGTTTCCAAAAGCTTTGCGGTTGCTCCCGGTTTATAGATTGGCTCCTCCAATCCGCCATAGAGAAAACCACCTTCCGCTCCAAGGATATCCGTTTCTTTTATAATCTTCCGGTTATCTCTGCCAGTTGCCCAAGTGGGAGCGAGGGGATTGCCGTTCATATAAAGGAGGATATCGGAGTTGTTCTTCTTCAATATTTCGTTGCTATCTCGCAAGAATCTCGCGATGCTGTCAGATTGAAACTCTATAAGTTCCCTCCAACCCTGTTCCTCTCGTGATGACGATAAATGGGTCTTGGAGGGAATCTCCTTTCCATATCTCTCCTTGAAAAGTCTCCTGCAGTTCTCACAATAACAGGTATTGGCGAAGAATATCGGTCCATCAAAAAATACGCCATCGATGTCGTAGGAAGCGAGAATTCTTAGGGCGTTGAATACTTCCTCCCGCCAACCGCTGTTTATGCAGAAGGAGGAATCCACGCCGTAGACATCCTCAATAGGATTGCCATCTTCCTTTATTTGTTGCCATTCAGGGTGTTTCCTCGCATAGGATATCTCCACAGCGTGAACATTGTAATAAATGATTACCCTTATGCCCTGGCTATGTGCTTCCGATAGATAATCTTTCAGGGATTCAAGGGTCACCCTGTCTCCCGGGAAAAGTTCCCGGTCATCAATGAAAGCTACTCCGGGAAAGATTGTGGGGTCGGCGAAGCGAGTTAGATGTTCTGCATTTGCCCCCAAATCCCTGAGCAATTGCATCTTTTTCCCAAAAGGATAGCCTTCCTCAAGCTCTATAATCCTCAAGGGACCTCCTTCCCACCATCTTTGAGGAATCTCAGAGTGACTTCCATATTTCATAACTATCAACCTCCTTTGCCATATCTTAAGATTAAAGGATTTAGTTGTAAAACGATTTTCTTAAATTAAAGACGAGTTGAACAAACTTTTCTTCACAGGTTTTATTTTTAAATTTTGTTGACTTTTGTAGCATGGGTTGGATAATTTAGAAAAAAGGCGGTGAATAGAAGATGAAGATATCTCTTCTGTTCTCCTTAACCTTTATTTTCGCTGTTTTTATAGCTTCTCAGGGCAACGCTTTGTCTCAGGCAAAGGGCTATTTAGTCTTATATGTATCGCCTTCCGGCAACGATTCCTGGTCGGGTAGGCTTTCCGCTCCCAATTTAAGGAAAACCGATGGACCTTTTGCCACGCTTGAGAGGGCAAGAGACGAAATAAGGAAATTGAAGAAGCAGAACCGCCTTCCCGAAAAAGGGGTGATAGTTTATTTTCGCAAGGGAACATATATCCTCTCCCATCCCTTCCAGCTAACGAGCGAGGATTCGGGAAACGCTAAGGCTCCCGTTGTTTATCAAGCTTATGGAGGGGAAAGCGTGAGGATAGTTGGAGGAAGGGAGATAAGGGATTGGGAATTGGTAACGGATGAGAAAATACTCTCTCGCCTTCCCGAAAACGCTCGTGGGAGGGTTTATCAGGCAAATCTCAAGGAGCTCGGAGTAAACGATTTCGGCTCTCCTGCGGGAGGAGGATTGGAGCTTTTCTTCAACGATAAGCCGATGACCCTTGCCCGCTATCCTAATGAGGGATTCATTTATGTTGGGGATGTCGTTTCCCAGGGGAAGTTCCATTATGAGGATGAGAGGGTGAGCAGGTGGGCTGGTGAGAAGGATGCTTGGCTGGAGGGTTATTGGTTCTTTGATTGGTCGGACCAGAGACAGAAAGTGAAGTCTATTGATACACAAAATAAGACGATAGAGGTTGAGCCTCCCTATCATCATTATGGCTATCGCAAGGGGCAGTGGTTCTACGGATACAATCTCCTATGCGAACTTGATTCACCCGGTGAATGGTTCCTTGACAGGGAGACGGGCATCCTTTATTTCTATCCGCCATCGCCCTTGGATAAGGGCAAGGCTTTCGTCTCCCTGATACCTAACCTTGTGGAGATGAAGGATGTTTCAAATGTCATATTCAAGGGGTTGACTTTTGAGGTGGCGCGAGGAGATGCGATTAGGATTGAGGGTGGGGAGAATGTTGAAATCTCCGATTGCCTTATTCGCAATGTATTTGGTTGGGCAGTGGTCATAAATGGAGGGAAGGAGAACAGGGTTATTAATTGCGAGATATACGAGACTGGTTGTGGCGGGATATCCTTGAACGGCGGCGATAGGAGAACCCTCACGCCGGCGAGGCATTTGGCGGAGAACAATCACATCCACAATTACGCTCGCTGGCATAGGATGTATAATCCCGCAATATCCCTCAATGGAGTGGGGAATATCGCCCGCCATAACCTCATTCACGATGCGCCCCATCAAGCCTTCGGCTTCAGCGGCAACGACCACATTATGGAGTTCAACGAGATTTATCGGGTATGTATGGAATCAAACGATGCGGGTGCGATATATTCGGGAAGGGATTGGACCTGGCGGGGAACGATAATAAGATATAATTCTTTTAGAGACATAAATGGATTTATGGGTAGGGGATGCGTGGGGGTATATCTTGATGATGCACTTTGCGGGACGACTATCTATGGAAATATCTTCCAGAGGGTGACGAATGCGGCATTCATAGGTGGAGGGAGGGATAATATAGTTGAGAACAATATCTTCATAGATTGCAATCCCGCAGTGCATATAGACGCAAGGGCGATGGGTTGGATGAGGGAAGCGGTGAACACTATTCTTAAGGAAAGGCTCTTACAGATACCTTATAAGGAATCACCCTGGAAGGAGCGATATCCACAATTGGTGAACATCTTGGAGGATGAGCCCGAGAAGCCAAAGGGTAATATAGTGAGGAAAAACATTTGTATAGGCGGGAGATGGATGAATTTAGAGGAGGCAGCGCGTCCATATGTGATTATAGAGGATAATTTGATAAATGTTGACCCCAAGTTCTTTGATATGAAGAAGGGGGATTTCCGCCTCCGTCCCGACTCACCCGCCCTGAAAATCGGCTTCAAGCCGATTCCCTTTGAGAAGATTGGCTTGAAGAAGAGGTAGGATAAGATGTCAGGCATTCTTTTATCCGCTATCGGGATAGTTTTATTCGCATTGGGCTATCTTTTTTATGGTGGCTTGTTGGAGAGGTTATTCGAAGTTGACCCAAGTAAGCCGACTCCCGCTCATTATAAATACGATGGAATAGATTATGTGCCGGCGAAGCATTGGATGGTTTTGTTTGGGCATCATTTCGCCGCTATCGCTGGAGCTGGTCCCATCCTTGGACCAGCTATCGCCTGCGCCATCTGGGGGTGGCTTCCAGCTGTGCTCTGGATTATCTTCGGCTCTATTTTCCTCGGAGGAGTTCACGATTTATCCAATCTGATGGTCTCTATTCGCAACGATGGTCGCTCCGTTGCCGATACCTCCGAAAAAGTGCTGGGGAAAACGACCAAGCTCGTTTTCTCCCTGTTTCTCTGGCTTTCATTAGTTCTCGTGATAGCGGTTTTTTCCGCCTCCTCGGCAAAAACTTTGGAGACAACGCCCCAAATCGTGATTCCCACCTTCGGAATCATCCCTATGGCTATCATCACCGGTCTAATGATGTATAGATGGGGGATAAACACGGTGGTCTCCACGATAGTGGGCGTGGCGATTCTCTTTCTTCTCATCCTCTTGGGATGGTATTATCCGATTAGATGGAGCTATGAGGGATGGCTTCTATGCCTTTTGTTCATTTACGCCTATAGCGCTTCCCTATTGCCAGTTAACATCATCCTTCAGCCACGCGATTATATCTCCGCTTTCGTGCTATTTTTCGGTATGTTTGTCGGCTACTTGGGGATAATCCTCACCCATCCAGTTTTGCGCACTCCACCCTTTATCAGCTTTCATAGCCAGCAGGGTCCCCTTTTGCCGATGATGTGCGTGACAATTGCCTGTGGTGCGATATCGGGATTCCACTCCCTCATCTCAAGCGGAACCACAGCCAAGCAATTAGATAACGAGAGAAATGCGAAAAAGATTGCCTATGGAGCTATGTTGACGGAAGGTGCGCTTGCCTTGCTCGCGCTTATATCTGTTTGCGGAGGGCTCTATTGGTGGGGCGGTCCTAAAGGTATGATTTATCCTAAGTTAATCAAAGAGGGAAAATGGATAGTGGCGTTTGGCAAGGGCTATGCGGAGGTAACGAAGCCGATATTGGGCGTTCTGGGGATGTTCATCGGCATCACTATGCTGAAGACATTTATAGTCACAACCTTGGACGCAGCGACGAGAATAGCCAGATATATCGGTGAGGAGTGGCTTTCCGAGTATCGGGCATTCCGATTTATGAAGAATATGTATCTAAACACTGCAGTTGTCATCGGTTTTGCCACCTACTTGGCGCTTGGTCCCTGGCAGAAGCTTTGGCAGGTCTTCGGTGCTTCCAATCAGCTGGTCGCAGCGATTGCTCTACTTGTCGTTTCCACCTGGCTTCTATTGAGAAGGAAACAAACCCTTTATACCCTTTTGCCAGCGATATTTATGCTCTTGGTTACCATTTCAGCCCTCGTAATCCAATTGATGAAGTTCATCTCCGCAAGGGACATCGTCCTTTCCCTAATCACTTTCTTTTTAATAGCTCTTGCGATTTTCATTGTGGAAGAGAGCATAAGGCTTTGGATTACACGAAAATTTTTAAAGAATGAAAAGGCGAGGTGAAAGATTATGCTTGCTTTGGTAGGAATGTTTGTTTTTGCCAACTTACAGCCCTTCGTCATCAGCTCCTTTGAAGACAAGGGCGATTTGGAGAAGATAGTTTGTAACAGCACAAAGGTTGAAAGAACGACAATCGGCGCTACGCAGGGACGCTATGCACTGAAGGTTGAATTCCTCCCATCAGCCTGGCCCAATATCTACTTTAAAGTCGGTCAGGCTTTCCCAAGCGGCGATTGGAGCGGATACGGTGGTTTGGTAGTTGATGTGACGAATCCCCAAAACCAAGCCATTGCCCTTCATATAAGGGTAGATGACGATTTCTCCGCGGATGGGATAAAGCATTGCCGGACGGGATATATATCTCTGAAACCTAAAAACAAGACGACAATTGCTATGCCCCTTAAATCCGCCATCCCACCCGGGATGAGAGGTGGACCGCCCATTCTTCCGGGCGCTTCGATGATGGGAGTGAGCGGTCCAGAGTTGGATTGGTCCCATATAGTGGCGTTTCAGTTTTTCCTCGCTCAACCGGAAAAACCGGTGGCTTTGATTTTTGATAATCTCCGGCTTATCCCTATTTCTCCCCAAAATTGGAAGGGAATAGTAGACCGCTATGGTCAATATGCGGGAAGCGATTGGAAGGGAAAAGTGCATAGGGATAGCGATTTCAAAAAGCAACTGAAGGAAGAGGAGGAGTGGCTTAAAGCTCATCCACCTCTTCCCGATAGGGACGAATTCGGCGGATGGAAGGATGGTCCCCAGTTGAAGGCGACGGGTTTCTTCAGAACAGCCTATGTTGAGGAGGGAAAGGAGACGGAGCCTCCAAAGGATTTGAGAGAAGGGAAGGGACGCTGGTGGCTGGTTACTCCCACGGGTCATCTATTCTTCTCCCTCGGTATTGACTGTGTGGGGTACTGGGAGGTTTCCCCCATAAAGGGAAGGGAATATCTCTTCAGCTGGCTTCCCTCCCCGGGAGACCCACTCAAGGAATTCTATCAAGATGATAAGATAAACTTTTATGCTATGAATTTGAAGCGGAAATACGGAGATAATTGGCGGGCAAGATGGAGGGAGATGGTCGGGAGACGACTTCCCGCTTGGGGCTTCAACACCATAGGCAATTGGTCATCATCGGAGGTATTCAAGCAGGGCATTCCCTATGTTGTAGCAATCCATTATGGTGGGGATTTCGCTTGGTTCCCTATGCCCGATATCTTTGATGATAGGTTTGAGAAGACGGTTGAACGAGTGATAGATAACGCCACGAGGGAATGGAGAGAGGACCCTTGGTGCCTGGGTTATTTCGTTGATAACGAGCTTCACTGGGGAGGATGGGGAGGCGACCCAGGTTCAAGATATCAACTCGTGCTCAACGCATTGGCAAGCGACGGCAAGCTCTTCACTAAAAGGGAATTCACGAGAATTTTGAGGGAGAAATATGGGGATATAGGGAAGTTAAACAAAGCATGGAACATAGAAGTTGAATCCTGGGATGAATTCCTGGAGAAACCCGTGCATCTTCCTTCTCCTATGACGCAGGAATGCATAGCCGACTTGAGTGAGCTCCTTACCCATTTCGCGAGGAAATATTTCCAGGTAGTGAGAGATGCATTGAAGAGATATGCTCCCAACCAGCTTTATCTTGGCTGCAGATTCGCCTCTCGTCCAATGGAAGTTGTGAAAGCCTCTGCGGAATTCTGTGATGTCGTCAGCTTCAACATATACAGCAGGGAGGTAAACGAGGAATGGTGGAGCTTCACAAACTACTTGGGCAAGCCCTGTATAATCGGGGAATTCCATTTCGGCGCGCTTGATAGGGGGATGTTTCATACCGGTTTGGTAGCAGTTGAGAATCAAGAGGAGAGGGGAAAGGCATATCAGAATTATGTAAGGAGTGTCTGGAGGCTACCCGCCTTCGTCGGTTGTCATTGGTTCCAATTCGTTGATGAGCCCCTCACGGGAAGATTCGATGGCGAGAATTACAATATCGGCTTTCTCTCAGTTGTTGATTATCCCTATTGGGAGCTCGTGAACGCCGCGCGGGAGATAAACTCTCAAGTTTACAAGGTATTAGGAGGAAAATAGGACGGAATTTCTTAGAATATCGGTCCTTCTGTTTTTCCTAATTGGCTTCCTTCTCGCTGGAGAGAAGCCCTGGTATGAGCGACTTCTCGTTGGGGTAGAGGTCGGTCCGACGGGAGCAAACGATAAGGACGATATCTATATGAGCAAGGCTACCGGAAAAGATATAGTGCAAAATATCCTTAAAGCGAAGGCGGAGTATTTGGTCGTATTTATGAAAGACCAGAGCTTCGCATATTATAACTCCAAGATAGCCCGCCAATGTCCGCAATTGAAGGGAAGGGATTTGCTGAAGGAGGTTATAGATGAAGCGAAGAAGCATTCCCTACCCGTCATTGCTTATGTGCAGGTGCAGTATGATACCTCATCCTGGCTGGCGCATCCGGAATGGAGAATGAAGGATTGGGATGGAAACGATATCCCGGGAAGGCTATGCTACAATTCGGGATACATTGAATTCATAAAATCCATACTTCAAGAACTTGTGAACTATGATATCGCTGGCTTCCATATAGATATGTTGGATTGGGGATTCTCCCCGCCCTATGGATGTTGGTGCGATAAATGCAGGGAAGCTTTTAAGAGGGAATATGGGATTGATATGCCGAAGGGAGTTAGTTGGGATGAGGATTGGGAGAAAGTTTTGGAATTTCGCTACGAATCGGATATGCGCTTTTGCAGGGAATTGGTACGCTTCGTCCATTCACGCCGTCCCGAGCTCTCCGTTGATTTCAATTATCACGGATATCCTCCATTCTCTTGGTGGACAGCCCAGAAGCCAGTGGGTAAGGCTGAGGATGGCGATTTCGTGACAGCTGAGGGCTTGCCTTTCGTCTTCGGGCATACTAATCCGAGCTTTCTTGCCCTCTTTATGAAGGGAGCTCGTTCTGATGGGAGAACGCAGGGAGTGACTTCGGTTAGCGTTTACGATTATCACGATTTCACAGTTCGTCCAACCCCTGAGTTGAAATGGGAGGTTATGACCTATTTAGCTCATGGAGCCTTATGCACAATCGTTGATAAGGCGAATTATGATGGCACATTCAATCCCTTGGTCTATGAAAGGCTGGGTGAGGTTTTCTCTGAGGCTTTGAGGAAGAAAGAGTTTTTCGGACATAAGGAAATGGCGGAGGTAGGAATATACTTCTCTTTGAGGACAAGGGATTGGTTTGGAAGGGAGGAGCCGGTTAAATATTTCTCAGCGGTGATGGGGGCTCATAAGGCGCTCAAGGAGGCTCACATCCCGATGGCTTTCATAATGGATGAAAATATCTCCCTTGAGAAGCTTCTCCAATTTCCCGTAGTGTATCTTCCCAATGTGGCGATATTAAGCGAGGAGGAAGTCTCCCTCTTCAAGGAGTATTTGAAGCGGGGAGGGAAGATTTTAGCTACTGGCTTAACCGCCTGCTACGATAAATATGGCAATCTCTTGAGAAGATGTCTTCTTGAGGATTTGATTGGTGCAAAGTTGTTGGAAATATACGATTCCCAGAAAGATAACTATGTGCGTTTCCCTGAAGGGATAAATGACGAGATAGCTCTTGAGGGAGTTCCCAAAGGTGTAAATATTCTGAATTATTCGCCCATAGCGATTTTTCAACCTGTTGAGGCTAAAGCCTACGGCGATTTGCTCGTAGCATATCGCTCTCAGGATAACCCCTGGATGGGGCATATGTCGCCTGGAAAGGTCGTGGGTCCAGCGATATTAGTGAGGGAATATGGGAAGGGAAAGATAGTTTATCTTCCCTTCTCTCCTGATTCCGCCTTTGTAGGGAATTATCGCATGCCGGAGCACCGCAATTTAATTGCGAGCATAATCCGTTATCTCAATCCCAAACCGCCCATAGTTATCAACACTCAACCAAATATAGAAACTGTTCTCACAAAAGATGAGAAAAGGAATCGTTTTATAATCCATTTTCTCTGCTTCTGTGGCACTCCCACATCTGCGGCATATCCCTTTCCCGAGGGAAGAAGGGTTTTGCCGAGTTTAATGGAGTTCTGTTCCCCTTACGAGGCGGAAATAGAGATAAACATTCCTTTCTCTTCTGCCGAAGTAGTTGGACCGAAGGGAAGCATCTCTCGTCGGGGAAATAAGCTGATGCTGAAGACTTCCAGTATTCACGAGGTAGTGTTGATAAATCAGTAAGGATTTTTTCCCAAGACTTCTTCCTTTAATGGATACTTTCCGCAGCTTCGTTTCCCCTCGGGGCAGTAGCCGAGGTATTCGCATTTCGCTCCTGCGTTCTCAAACACCGCCGGCAAATGTTTTTTGCATATTTCCAGCATCCGATTTGCCAATTCCCTTATTTCCCACTGGGCTCTTGCACAGCACCTCTCTCGGAAGAAATGTAGGAGCTCCCTGCAGTTCATCGTAACCACTATCTTCGTCTCCACAGCTTGAGGTAAAACGAAGCGAGCATCCTCCGCCGCTTCCTTGCCTTTTATCCTCTCAATCCTTTCCCTTATCTTCTTATAGCCCCTTTTGATTTCCTCCATCACACGGAGGAATTCCTCTTTCGCTTCCTCATCCCCCTCAATTGAGGGAGGGATGACGAAGTCAAAATCGTCCATCTTAACATATCTTTGGCTTTGTTGGGAATAGGAAGCTATCCTATGGCGGACGAGTTGGTGAGTCAGGACCCTTGAAACGCCCTCAATAGCGAAAGTGAACTTCGCGTGTTCAAGCGGACTTTCGTGCCCTGATTCCATCAGCTTTCGGACGAATTCCGCCATCTTTTCCTCCGATTCTTCCTTAAGTTCAATAGCGAAACGGTCTGAATAGCATTGCCTACCCGCTGAATAGATAACCGCGAGGGCATCACGAGTGAAATCAAGGAGTTGAACATTCATTTTCGCCTTGCCCATAATTTTACTCTAAATAGTGGTTGTATTATACTATTTTAGGAGGTGCTCGGAAAGATGAAATTAATTTCGTTTATTTCCATTGCTTTGCTCAATATCTTCACTGCCTATTCCCTTCCGCCAAAACCTTGGCTTTATATAGAGGGGAAATATATAAAGAATTGGGAAGGCAAGCCCTTTATTCTCGGGGCAATAGGAACAATATGGCAGGGAGAGTTATATACTTCAGAAAATCCGCCAACAATTCCTATAGTCGGGGTTGAGATAAGCAAACCCGCATTAAAATCTTTGAAGGAAGGGGATATATGGAAGGGAAATGTGGCAGAGCTCATAAGGGATGTTCCGGAAATTAGGATTGGGAAGCTGAGAGGAGCTTCTAAGGGGAAGGTAGTATTTTTCAAAAAAGAGGTGGGGCAATGGAGCTTTTTCAGCATCCCGCTCCCATATCTCCTCACAGCGGGTGATTACGAGATAAGCGTGAGATACTTCTCGCCGAAGGAAGGGAGCGCTTCCACTGGCGTTTATCTTTATCAACCCCCGGAGCATATCCCATTAAACTTTTCCCTTCCTGACCCTAAGGATGATGAATTTCATATTTATACCCAAAGATTCACCGTCTCCCGTGAGGTAAGGGAAATTGTTTTTAAGAAGACCGACACATCTTATAAAGAGGGAATTCCCCTTGATTGGATAGAGATAAGGGCTATTTCCTCAAACAAGCAAAAGGGATTTCAACCAATAAAGGTAGAAGTTAGGGAGGAACTCTTTCCCGGAAACAAACTCATTGAATGGGTAGAGAAGGAGGGGATAAAGGCTGTGAGCTTGAAAAGCGAGGCAGGTCTATTCACCTTTTTCTCTTTTCCCCTTAGTCCTCCTCTTGATATGGGGGAATATGAGATGAAGATAACATATCTTGGCGACCCAGAAAGAACAGGTTCTCTTACGATTTATACGGATGAGAAGGGGGAACACAGGGAAATTATTGGAATTCCTCATAAATTAGATGGCAAAATTCATATATTGAAAACGAAGTTTATAGTTAACAAGTCTTGCCAGGCAATAGTTTTCAAAAAAACAGGAGGTGTTCCCTACGAGAGGAGGATTTGGAAAGATGATTTTGAATCTCTTTTAAAGTATTTCAAGCGTAACGGATTGAACGCTGTAAGAATCGCTGTGTCGGCCTTCTTTGATGAGTTGGGTGACAAAAAGTTAAAGGAGATGGGTGGCTTTTCTGGATTCATAAGGAAGACGATAGACCCTCTCGTAAAGGCGTGTAAAAGGAATCAGGTTTACGCCATAATAGACCTTCACACCTATCCGCAATCAAATCCCGAGAGGGACCCAATGAAAATTCTTTACGAGTGGTATATACCATTTTGGAGAGCAGTGGCGAGCATTTACAAAGACGAGGGATGGGTAGCGGGTTACGAGCTCTGGAATGAGCCCGGTGGAGTTGGTTGCAACGACCTACGCAAGTGGTATAAGGATTGCATAAGGGAGATAAGGAAAGTTGATAGGCGTCATATAATTATAGTGAGCGATGCTTCTGCTGGATGGAGAGGGACGGAGTTAACCTGGGGTGATATGAACTTTGATGTTGGTGACCCCGAAAGGCAAGTTGTATTTACTTTGCATGGTGGTGTAGGTCCAAGCGGGTTGAAGGATGTGGATTTCCTCTGTTATATAACGGATAAATGGCAAGTTCCGATAATGCTTGGGGAGTGGGAGTGTGATGAGGAATGGGGTAGCAATGAAGAGGAGAAGGTAAAGGGAAGGGAGATTTTTCGGGAAATACTAAACAAACTTTCTCAATGCCGCAACAAACACGCTCACAGTTTTATGATATGGCGAGCTCATAAGCCACCAGCATATATTGAGCTTTGGGCTCCTTTTGCCAGAAAATATTGCGGAGCAGTTGAAAGTAGGGTAAAATAGAGGCGTCACAATCACAAATTTGACAAGTTTATTTGTTTTCCTTAAAATTTTCAATGGGATAAAAATCTTTGAACAATCTTTATTTTTTATCGTCATATATTATGAAAAAGGACTTCTTGGAGGAAGAAGAAGAGATTTTGGTTCAAAAAAGCAAAAACGGCGATAAGGAGGCGTTTGACATCTTGGTCCAACGCTATAGAGCTTCCTTATTTAGATTCGTTTATCACAACCTCCATAATAGGGAGGATGCCGAGGATGTTGCTCAGGAAGCCTTCGTGAAGGCTTACCTCTCCCTTCCCCAGTTAAAGAATGATTCTCTTTTTAAAACCTGGCTTTTCAAGATAGCTCTCAACATAATAAGGGATAGAAAGAGAATGGAGAGGAAAAACCCGAACATCTCCCTGGATTCTTTAATTGAAGAGGACAATCCAAATGCGGAACCAGGGGGAGACGATGTAGATGCTTCTGGTAGCGACAGCGAGCTCTTATTAAGGTTGCGGAAGGAAATCGCCTCACTACCAAACGAATTAAGAGAGGTTATTATTTTGCGAGATTTACAGGGTTTCTCTTATGAAGAGATTGCGAAAATGGTCGGTTGTTCCCTTGGGACGGTCAAATCTCGCCTTTTTTATGCCCGTCAAATTTTGCGTGAGAGGCTTTCCTCTTTCCTGGGAGATGAAAAAGATGAATTGTAAGAAGGCAAGATTCCTTTGTTCTCAATTATTAGATGATAGACTCAATGAAAGGGCGAAGAGAGCTTTGCTCTCTCACCTCTCAAATTGTCCCCATTGCCAGAGTTTCTACAGGCAAGCGAAAAAAATTAAAGAGATGACCCATTCCCTACCTACTCCCGAATTGAGCCCCAATTTCAACGAGGTTGTTATGTATCGCATAGAGAGAAGCAGAGCAAGCCCCCAACCTCGCTTCGTCTTCCTCTTGAAAAGGAAGCTTGCTCTTTTCCTTCTTCCACTGGTTCTCCTCGCTTCCACTTTGATATTCCTGTTTCATAGAAAACCTGATGAAACCGAATTGCTGAGAAGTTATCGGAGGGAGCATTTCATCTATACATTACAGAATCCTTTGATTTCCGCTGATTCAGCGGTAAAGATGTTACTTATTTCTACTGGAGAATGAAGAAGCTATTTAGTGCTATTATTTTAATATTTGCTTTTGCAATCGCCTCCTTGCCATCGGATTCCTTCTCGCTTCTCCGCCAGTATCTGGAGAAGGAAGAAAAAACGAGCTATATGGGGAAGCAAATTCATATTCTTTACACCCCAAAAGGTTATCATAAATTTGAGGTTATCGTGAAGCACGATTCTTCTGATAAGACGAGATTGGAATTCCTATCACCGCCCTTCTTCTCTGGTTATGTGATGGTCTGGGACGAAGAAGGAGGAGCTGTTATCCCTCCCAGGAGAGGGAGGATGCCCTTTCATCATCCCTTGCCCCCAAGATACTTGATGGATATCCAATTAGACCTTATTTGGAAAAACGCCAAAGTTACCCAACTTGGCGAGGAGAAAATAGTGGGAAGAAAAGCAAGCGTTTTTCTCATTAAACCCGCCTATGTGAAGGGAGGCTACTTCAAGCTTTGGGTGGACAAGGAAACGGGAATTCGCCTGAGAACCGAGCGCTATTCCCCCTCCGGACAGCTTCTATTTTCCTTGTCTTTCGTTTCACTTCAGCTAAACCCTTCTTTTAATAAGCGAGAATTTGATATCCCCAGAATTGGGCAAAAGCCGAAGAACTATTCTAAGGAAGAATTGGAGAGACTTCTTCGCTTTCGTCCACTCTTCCCTACATTTATCCCTCCGGGTTACAAAATCGTGCATCAAAGACCCTTCTTTACAAGAAAGCAGAAGGGAGTTCTTATTCATTTAACGGATGGATTGAACCCCATAACCATTCTGGAAACACCAACCCCCCATAGACATCCTGCTATTTCTTTCCCTTCTCAGCCGGAAATCGTTTTCCTCAATATACAGGGATATAGCGTTTTCCTCACAGGGAATGTGGATAGAGAGGTTTTAGAGAAAGTGGGACGTTCTCTTAAATAAAGATGACGAGAGAAGTTAGAATAGGGGATATAAAAATTGGTGGAGGGAATCCCATAGCAGTTCAATCTATGACTCGCTCTCCTACGAAGGATGTGGTTAGGGTTGTAGGAGAGATAAAGAGATTGGAGATGGCTGGTTGTGAAATAGTAAGGGTGGCGGTCCCGGATGAGGAATCCGCGGAAGCAATTAAAGAAATTAAGAAAAGGATTTCCATACCCTTAGTTGCTGACATTCATTTCAACTGGCGCCTCGCTTTAATAGCTTTAGAAAAGGGGGCAGATAAGATAAGGATAAATCCAGGAACGATTGGCAGTAGAGAAGGGGTGAGGGAGATTGTGAAGGCTGCAAAGGATAGAAAGGTTCCCATTCGCATTGGTGTCAATGCGGGTTCCCTTCCAAAGGATATATTGAGAAAATATAAGAGCTCAATAGCTGAAGCGATGGTGGAGTCAGCGATTAGGGAAGTAGAGATACTTGAGGAGGAAGGATTTCAAGATATTGTCGTCTCCCTAAAGGCATTTGATATCCCCACGACTGTCTCCGCCTACGAGAGATTCTCTCAATTAAGAGATTATCCCTTGCATATAGGGATAACGGAAGCGGGACCTATGCCTGAAGGAGCCATAAGGTCGGCGGTTGGACTTGGAATTCTTTTGGGCAAGGGAATTGGTGACACGATTCGGGTATCTTTAACGGCTGAGGGGGTGAAGGAGGTTGAGGTTGCGTGGGAGATATTAAGTAGTCTGAATTTGAGGAAAAGAGGATATATAATCGTTTCCTGTCCGATGTGCGCGAGGTGTTCTGTGCCTTTAATAGAGATAGTGGAGAGGGTAAGAGAAGAGCTGAAGGGATTGCCTCCTCGTCCGCTGAAAATCGCGCTAATGGGCTGTGAGGTAAATGGACCAGGGGAGGCGAAAGATGCGGACATAGGATTGGCATTCGGGAAGACGGGAGCGGTGTTATTTTCCCGTGGGAAACCGATAAAGACCATAGCTTCCTCAGAAGCAATAGAGGTTCTGAAGAAAGAGATAGGGGAATTTATAAAAAAATAAGGAGGGGGGCGACCCTTTGGGTCGCCCCCCCTTTATTTGCCTTCCCTTAAGTTATCCTCTTAAGGAGCGGGCGCTCCTCCTCCAGCTCCGCCTCCCGCGGGAGGTGCTACAACCGCGCCAACAGTTCTACTGGGTTCCTCCAATATGCGCGGTGTGAGGAATATCAAAAGCTCGCTCTCCGTAGTGGTCTGTGTCTGCCCCTTGAATAAACCACCTATGAGGGGCAAATCGGAGAGGAAGGGAACCTTTACATTCTGTGTGCTGATATTTTTCCGCACAAGCCCACCAATAACCAATGTCTCGCCGCTCATAACCCTCGCTATCGTATCCATATCTCTCGTGCTCGTCTGGGGCAAGGTTCCCGTTGGACCGGTAACAAACCCTACAACCTCTGAAACACTTGGCGTGATATAACAGGTAACGGAACCATCGCCGTTTATCGTTGGAGTAACCGTCAGAGTAGTTCCCACGCTTATCACATCGGGAACCCAGGTTGTCTGTGTGCCACCGAACTGGGTTAGTGTCGTTTCGGGATACCAATAAGGAATATCCTGCGATACATCTATATACGCAGGGTAGTTATTATAAGTCGTGACACGAGGAGCATTGACCAATCTCGCCTTACCCTCTTTCATCAAAGCGGCTAACTGAGCCCTCACGCGAGGAGTGGTATAACCTATAACCAAAGTCGCACCCGTTCCCGGAGACATCCCTTGTCCGGTCACAGTGGTTTCGTTGTTCGTTAGCATCCAATCTATGCCCAGGCTTTTAGTAACATCGGTGCTTATCTCCACGAACTCCGCGGTTATCTCCACCTGACGCACTGGAACATCCAAGAGCTGGAGTAGTTTCTTGAACTGCTCTATTCCCTCTGGAGTTCCGATAACAATGAGGGCGTTGTCAGGCTCATAGGGAATGATGTTGTAAATGCCTGGGACAAAAGACATAAGCCCATAACCGTATCCTCCATACCCATAACCTCCTATGCCACCAACTCCTCCCACTCCCGGAGCATATCCGCCAATCCCAGGGGCATATCCTCCTACTCCACCTATACCGCCGGGGAATCCACCCATTCCACCAGGGAAGCCCCCACCGAATCCTCCTATGCCGCCAAACCCACCCATACCTCGTCCAAACTGGGCAAATCCTCCTTGAATGGGTGAGCTCTCCGTTTCCTCTCTCTTGGAGCGTCCGAAGGTGGGAGCGAGAGGACCTCTACCTTTTCTCTCCATACCTTGGAAGAGGGCAAAGGGACGGCGGGGAGCTGATGCTCCAAGCAGGGCGGCGATGTCCCTTGGATGAGCATATTTGAGGATGAACTTCTCGGACTCTATTCGGGTAGGAGCTTGGGGAGTAGTGGGCGTTTCAGGTGGAGGAGTTGGCTGGGTTACTACTTCCTTAGGGGTGGTTTGTTCTTCCTTTTGCTCCGGGCGCGGCTCCGCGCTTATAACATAGACATCGCCTTCCTTATACCAATAGAGTCCATTCGCTTTGACGATATCCTGAAGTGCCTTTTCCAGAGGGACATCGTAGAGCGTTGCGGTTATCTTCTTATTTATTTTGTCCCTATCGGCGATGATGATATTCGTCTTGCTCTCCTTCATCAAGATACGCACGACATCGCAGAGGTCAGCATCTTGCACCTCTAAGGTCACAAGATTCTGCCCACTTTCGTTTGAAGTTGCCTCTTCTTTCGCCAATAGCGACAACGGTAGAGCCATTAAAACGAGGAGCGCTGTTAACATAAAAGCGCCCCGCCTGAGAAAAGAGTGCATAAAAATCACCCTCCCTTTAACTGAGAGAATTTAACTACTTACTTCAATGGTAAAGAGCTTCGGATATTTTGGCAAGGGAAAAATCAATATCTGCGAGTGTATCCACCGCCGGTATAGCCACCTCTGCCACCACCATATCCGCCATAGCCACCTGTGTATCCGCCTCTGCCACCTGTGTATCCACCTCTGCCACCGCCATAGCCACCATAACCGCCTCTGCCACCGCCATAGCCACCATAACCGCCTCTGCCACCGCCATAGCCACCATAACCGCCATAACCACCGTAGCCACCATAGCCGCCATAACCACCGTAGCCACCATAACCACCGTAGCCACCATATCCGCCATAACCACCGTAGCCACCATATCCACCGTAGCCACCATAGCCGCCATAACCACCGTAAATAACACTCAGGACATCATAAATGGTTGCATAATTGAGCTGGATTTTGTCGTAAGTTATGTTGGAGGGGAGGGTTGTCGTGGTGGTTGGGGTGGTAGTTGCGCCGGCTTGAGGGAACTGGAACGGCTGTGTCCATTGCTGGAAGCCAGGGGCAATGGTCTGCTGCTTAATCACATAGTTATTCTCTCCCATCGGCTCGGCGACGAGGTAATCTCCCAAAATGGCTTTCAGGGCCTGGTCGAAGTCTACATTCTGCAAGCTGAGGGATATGAGGTCATTGAAGCGGCGAGCGGAGGAATCTATAAATACTCCCTTTCCCGTTGCCTTCAGGAGATTCTCCAAAGCTGTAAGCCTGGGAACATCCCTCAATTCCAAACTTACCTTATTGCCAGGCTGAACCTCTATGTTTTGCTGGGCGAACAACATCGTCGTGACACAGAGAAACAGCAAGATAAGAACAACCTTCACGAGACGCATTTTGTTTCACCTCCTTTTTAATTTTATTTATATTTGATTTTTTACGCAACATCTTTTTCCATATATTTAGACGAATTTTAGCGCCATTTTGTTTCACTGTCCTCTAAATCTTCTCCCTCGCCCTCCTCCAGGCATTCCCGGCACGCCCCCTCCTCCCGGCATTCCTGCACCGGGCATCATCCCCGCACCGGGCATCATTCTCGGCATACCCACCATCCCTGGCATACCTCCCATTCCTGCTCCAGGCATCATCCCCGGCATTCCTCCCATCCCTGGCATTCCCGCCCCTGCCTTCATCTCCACCACGCTTTCTCCCCCCTCCTCGTCTTTCAATATGACCTTGTCAGCCTCTATTCGCTCCACCGTGAAACCATCTATGGAATCTCCCGGGCTAACAATTACCATCTGCCCATTGGTTCTTTCCAAGAGGGCATATACCCCATTGGCTATTGTGATACCAGCCATTCTCGTGAAGGGAACTTGGACTACCGCGGTTGTAGGCATAGGAGTTTTTTGAGGTGTGAGGCGAGGGGGTGGCACAATATCAATCCTTGATGTTCTCTCCAAGACCTCCTTAGGGACGGGAACCGCAAAGGGGTCAGCGCGGGAGGCTTCCTTAGGTGGTCCCGCTGGCACTTTCCTTGTTGGCTTAGGGGCTTCCCCTTGTCCTTGCATACCTCCTCCCTCCATTGGCGCTGCTCCTCCCATCATAGCCATAGGACCCATACCGGGCATACCTGGCATACCAGCGCCAGCCGGCATACCACCGCCAGGAGCATTCCCTCCCCCGGGCATATTCCCGCTCATCATCATCGCCATCATAGGAGGAGGTTGGTTACCTCCCGCTGCGGGTTTCCTTAAGACCAAAAGGAGAACGACCACAATAATAACAACGGCGAGGGCGCCTCCTACTATCAGCTGTGTCCTCCTGTCGCTAAAGTCAATATTTATGTTTTTCAATTTTTGTAATGCCATATAAAATCACCTCTTTTCATTATAATTTTTCCTCCAATCACCCACCACCTGCTGGCATATTACCGCCCATCGGAGCTCTGCCTCCCCCAGGCATATTACCGCCCATTGGCATACCTCCACCACCCATTGGCATACCTCCTCCCCCCATCATCCCAGGCATCCCCATCATACCCGGCATCCCCATCATACCAGTTGGTGCAGCTCCCGCGGCCGCGGAGGGAGCTACCTCACCACCCTTAGGGAAATAATAAACAGTTAAACTGAAGGAAGCAGTAACCGGACTGGGTCCCGTTATGCTTATGCTGGGGAGAAGCGCTACGCGGGGGAATTTGGGCATCTTGTTTTTAAGGAAATCCAGGAGTGCAGGGAAGGATGCCCTAATGGAATAGGTCCCGAGATTAATGGTATAAATGTCAGAAGGAATGGAGGAGGGGTCAGTTGGTGGTGGGGAAACCTGAACCGGATTGAGGAGCAGGACGCCGGAATGCTTAAAGAAATCCTCAACCTTCTTGCCCAGCACTTTGTTGTGCTCGGTCCAGAGGACGAACATCGCTTTCATTCTATCTCTGAGGTCTATGGGTATCATCTTCGTTTTCTCGTAATAGGCTAGCTTCGCCTCCTCTTTCATTTTCTCCTCTTTCGCTTTCTTTAGGTCTTCCTCTGCTTGCGCTCTCTGATTGACAATTGCCTGTGTGTCCTGCAACTGTTTCTGGAGGGCAGAGAGAGCTCTATAGCGAGGACGGATTAGGAGGAAAAACATCGCACCTGCGAATATGACGAAAGCCAAAAGCCCAGCTATTAGAACCTGCTGTCTCGTTAACCTTTCTAATCTTATCATAATAATCACTCCCCTCCGATTTCTTGCTCTAGCTGCCTTCTCTGTTGGATACCCGGCAGCCCTCCCCCTCTCCCCTCAGCAGCGGGAGCCTTTGCTCCCGGAGCAGCTTGGGGAGCTCCCGCTTGAGGCAATGCTCCGGGAGCTCCCATTCCCACCATAGGGGGCATTCCAGCGGTGGGAGCGGCAGCCGCAGCAGCTGTAGGAGGGGAGGGCGGGGTAAGGGGCTCCATAAGATAACAAACGACGCTTATGCTTATTGGACCACCCGCTTGCGAGCTCATACCACTACTCGCTGGTGGCATCATTCCGGGCATACCGCCCATCATCCCAGGCATTCCACCCATCATTCCAGGCATACCGCCCATCATCCCGGGCATTCCACCCATCGGACCCATTCCGCCCATACCCGGCGTGGCACCACCTGCGGTGCCATAACCCGGTATCCCACTTATTTGCACATCCGCAATTTTAGGGCAGCGGAGGAGGTTTTGAAGATAACGAGCGACATCCTCAACGGAATCCGTATATCCTTGGATGCTAACAGTTGTTATTTGCTGTCCGCCTCCTCCCGCTCCCCCTCCCATCATTCCGGGCATACCGCCCATCATCGGCGGTGCCCCCTCACCTGCTCCCGGCATTCCTCCCATCGGACCTTTACCCATCATCCCCATCATTCCACCAGCCATTCCCCCTCCAGAGCCTAACTGCAAGGAAGTGTAGATGACCTTGGCATAGGTGTAACGACGAATGGAATCCAAAAGGTCAGCCAGCTTCGCGGGGAAAGTCATCGTATCTTCTATGAACTTCGTCTTCGCCTTTATAGGCTCTATCTCTGCTCTTATATCCTGTGCCTGCTTTTGCAGATTTTGAACCTCTGTTGCTTGGGACTGAGCAGCTTCAAGCTCTTGATTGACCTTATAGCCTTCGGTTGAAACACGATTATACCAGTAGGAAAAAGCGAGTAGCTCCAGCCCCAGGAAGATAAAGACCAGCATTAACAGCTTTCTGACGATTTTTCTCTCTTTTACGAAAGCTGGTAATAAATTGATTTTTATCATCTATTGCTCATCTCCTCCCTTACACAAAATCCCTGATTGCAAGTCCGATTGCAATGGCGAGAAGCGGCGAGACCTCGCGGAGATAGAGGGGGGAAAGGCGAGGATTTATCTTCATCCCCTTCAAAGAATCGCCGATTTCCACTGGGATGGCTAACTCTTGTTGGAAGAATTTGTCAATGTTTTTTATGAGCGCTCCCCCACCGCTCACTATCATTTTCTCAATCTCCATCTCGCCAGCCCTCGTTCTTACATATTCAAAAGAGCGTCTCAACTCGTTTACCATATCGCCTAAAATCGGCAATATAGCCTCAAAAACAGACTCGCTGAGTTCCTTCTCCTCGGCGGGCAACTCCTTCTCCGCCTTTTGAGGAGGCGTTTCCTCTTCGGGGGGAAGTTCGTAGGCGGAGCTGAATGGGAAGAAAGGCGATTCCTCCTCGGCTGGAGGGGTAGTAGGGGTTGGGGGAGCGAAGGAGGATACGCCGAGCTTTTCAATGAAGATGGTGGCGTATCTTTTCTTTATCTTCTCCGCCTCCTCATCGGAAACTCCCAAAGCATTACCGATAGCGGATGTTATGTTGTTTCCTCCGATTGTCAATGTGCGAGTTAGGCGAGGATTATCCTGCCCAATAACCGTGAGCTCGGATGACCTCGCTCCCATTTGTAAGATAGCGATTGTCTTGTCTTTCAGCCCTTGTTCCTTGCTCACATAACATCTCCCCAAAGCGAGGGGCTCTATATCAATTGCAACCGGTTCCAAGCCCGCTAGCTCCACAGTATCAACCAAAGTCTTAATCAACCCTTCCTCCGCGACAGCCATTAAGACTTCGCCTGTTCCCTCATCGGGAATGGTATCCATTGGTTGGAGGGGGGCATAATCCATCGTAACAGCTCCCGTGGCGGCGAAGGGAACATGCCTTTCTATTTCCCACCTCATTGCATCTGCGAGCTCCTCCTCCTTCATCTTCGGCACCTCTATTATCCTAACCACTACCGATGTTTGTCCCTTGGCGGAAATGACGACCTTATTTGTATGAACTCCCGCTTGCTGAAGCAAAGCCTTTATAACTTCGGCCGCTCCTTGGGGGTCGATTATCGTATCCCCAGAGAACAAACCATTGGGGGTAGGGAGGATACCAGCGGAGAGCAGTTCTAACTCCCCGCCTTTGGCACTTACCTCCGCTACCTTTATAAATTTTGAGCCGAGGTCAAGCCCAAGCATAATACCGCTTGCTGGGCCCCCAGGTTTGGGCATATTTTATCCCTCCTTATTTTCACTATATCACATAAAAAATATGCTGTCAAATCTCTTTTCATTATATATTGACGAATAAATCAAGTAAAGAGTTTCCCTCTTTTTCGCTATCTTGTCAATAGATAAAATGAGGTTTAATATATATTTGGATGTATTTTATCGGAGGAAAAGAAATCAGGCAAGCGAAAGAGGTGATAAGCGATGAGCCTCTTTAGAGAGGCAAAGCCCGAGATTGAGGAGCCACTCGCTGCCCGAATGCGTCCGAGAAGTCTGGAGGAATTCGTGGGTCAGGAGCATCTATTGGGTGAGGGAAGGCTCCTCCGAAAGGCGATTGAGGAAGACAGAATAGGTTCAATGATTTTTTATGGTCCACCCGGTAGCGGGAAATCCAGTCTTGCCTTGATAATAGCTAAACTTACAAAGGCTCATTTTGAACAATTTAGCGCGACCTCCTCAACTGTTGCCGATATCAGGAAGGCAGGGGAAATGGCGAGAAAAAGGAAAGCAATGGGGCAAAAAACGATATTGTTTGTTGATGAAATCCATCGCTTCAATAAGGCTCAGCAGGACGCTTTCCTTCCATATGTGGAGGAAGGGAGCCTTATTTTGATAGGTTCAACAACAGAGAACCCCTATTTCACGATTAATTCTCCCCTACTTTCTCGGATGAAGGTGCTTACTTTCCAACCCTTATCCGATGAGGATTTGCGGAAAATCTTGAAGAGGGCTTTGGAAGACGAGAGGGGATTGAAAAATTATAATTTGGTGATAGATGAAGCGGCGGAGGAACATCTGATTCGCTTCGCGGAAGGCGATGCGAGGAACCTTTTGAATTCCCTGGAGCTTGCAGCACTCATAACCCCTCCAGATGAGAATGGGATAAGACATATTGGGATAAGGGAAGCTGAGGAGGCTTCTCAAAAGAGAGCCCTATTGTATGATAGAGAGGGGGACGAACATTATCAGGTTATATCCGCTTATATAAAAAGCATACGGGGCTCCGACCCTGATGCAGCGGTTTACTGGCTCGCCCGGATGCTTTATGCTGGGGAGGACCCTCGCTTCATTGCTCGGAGGTTAGTAATAGCAGCAGCTGAGGACATCGGGAACGCCGACCCCCTCGCCCTTCTCGTAGCTACCGCCGCCGCCCAAGCTGTGGAGCTAATAGGAATGCCCGAGGCACAGATACCTCTTGCTCAGGCTACTATTTATCTGGCTACCGCACCCAAAAGCAATTCCGCCTATCTGGCAATCAGCAGGGCGATGAACGAGGTAGCCGAGGGGAAAAATCCACCAGTTCCTCTCCATCTTCGCAACCCTTCTTATTGGGGGGCAAAAAAGATGGGATTTGGGAAGGATTATAAATATCCTCATTCCTATGAGGGACACTTCGTCGTGCAGGACTACCTCCCCAAAGAACTTCTTGGGAAGGTATTCTATGAACCAACGGAAGAGGGAGAGGAAAAAAAGATAAAGGAAAGGCTGGAGAAATGGCGGAAATTAATCCAAATGGCGAGGGAAAGAACCTCCAAATAATAAGTGATTCTCCCCATTTCACCCATTTTATAGGGAAAATTTTGGGGTCAAAGGCAAGCGTTGGCGATGTTTTTTGCCTTGAGGGTGAACTGGGCAGCGGGAAAACCTGTCTCGTGGGAGGCATAGCCGAGGGCTTAGAAGTAGAGGATGAAATTTTCAGCCCTTCTTTTATAATAGTTGCTCCCCATAAGGGGAAAATCCCCCTCTTCCATATCGACCTTTACCGCCTTGAAGAAGAAAATATACCAGAGCTCGGCTTAGAGGAATATCTTTATGGGAAAGGAGTTTGCGCTATTGAGTGGGCAGAAAAGGCGAGAAAAATTATACCGTCTTCCCATCTTTGGATAAGGATTGAATATCACAACGGAGAGCGCCTCATTAGCTTTCTTCCCCAAGGCGAGAGATACATTGAACTTTTGAGGGAGTTGAGGGAATTTGCTGGTCCTCGGAATTGACACTTCTTTCTCCTATATAAGCTTAGGACTCGCTGACGAGGAGGGGATAAAGGGCGAAATTAACTTGTGGGGAGAGATTAACACTGCCTATAAACTCTTCCCATCCTTGAAAACTTTCCTTGACTTGCAGGGATTAAGCCTGGAAAAAATAGAGGGTTTCGCCGTAGGAGTTGGCCCGGGTTCCTTTACGGGATTGAGAATTGCCCTAACTGTCTGCAAAACTCTTTCCTTTTTTACAGGCAAGCCCATTAAGGGTGTTTCTACCCTCCTTGCCCTATCCTATCCTTTGCCAAATGACAAGATAAAAGCGGTCGCTGTTCCCGCTTATGGAGGGGAGGTTTACGCTGGTGTGTATCGGGATAAATCTCCTCTTATGCCTGATATGATTTGCTCGCTCCCAAAATTGCTTTCAGTTTTAGAGGGACTTGGGGAACCCGTTTATTTTGCCTTTCATCCCTCTTTACAAGTTGATTATTTTCCTCATAATATTATACCAGTAGAGCTTCTCTTCCCTCCTCGGGGAGGAATAATCGCCCAGTTGGGAAGGGAAAGCTTGATTAAAGGGGAATCTGACAATCCCCTAATATTACAACCAAATTATCTCAGACCATCACAAGCGGAAAGGAGATTATATGGTAAAAGCAGTTGAAGTTAATATTGAGAGAATGCGTTTCGGTCATATAAGGCAAGTGACGGAGATAGAACGACGCTCCTTCACGAATACCTGGCCATTCGGGGCTTTTTTCAGCGAGTTGTTCAATAGAAGGGCTTATTATGTAGTTGCAACGATAAATGATAAGGTCGTCGGCTTCGCTGGTATGTGGGTTGTTGACGATGAGGCGCATATAACTACCATAGCTGTAGACCCGGATTGGCGAGGCAGGAAAATAGGAGAAAGGCTCCTTCTCCATCTCCTTCAAGAAGCAAGGAGAAGGGGCGCTGAATATGCCATATTGGAGGTAAGGGTTAGCAATCTCATCGCTCAAAATCTTTATCACAAATATAACTTCAAAATAGCCTATACCAGAAAGGGTTATTACAGCGATAATAACGAAGATGCATTCGTTATGCGTCTTGATAATTTACAAAGCAAGGAAGTAGGATTGATGCTGGAAAACTTCGCGAAAAAATTGGCGGAGATGAAGGAGTCCACTCCTTAAAAACTCATCGAACAAGAGGAAAAGGCTGATAAATTTTCAGATTAAAATCTCTCTAAATCCTTTTTAGCCCTCTCTATTAGCTTTCCACAACTCAAGGTAGTCACACACACCCCTTAAGCCTCTCTTTTTAATGAATTTTCCTATAAGGAGGCTAAAATGGAACAAAATCACGGTATTTTCTTTTCTCCACCCATAGCTCTTTGTTTTTCGGAAACATCTCAAAAGAAAAACTCAGTATACGGGATAGAGGTTTTCAAAGCGGGCGCTTATAGAAAAGTGTCCTTCACCCCTGAGGATGTCAAGAAAATCGCTGAGAATTTCGCAATCCTAAAAAATCAAGTTGGGCTTGAGGTTCCCCTTAAGGTTAACCACACGGATGACGCTAACGCCATCGTTGGCTGGGTGACGAATGTCTATGAGAAGGATGGAAAGCTCTACGCTGACGCCGTCATCACTGAACCTGAGGCATTTGAGAAAATCAAGCGTGGCACTTGGAAGAAGGTCTCCTGCGAGATTTATATGGACTTCGTTGATGAGGAGACGAAGACTTCCTATGGCAAGGCTTTGAGGGCTATTGCAATCGTAGCGCACCCCCAAGTCAAGAAAGTGAAAGGACTGGGGGTGGCTCGTTTTTTCGAGAAAATCTCCAATGGAAAGGAGGTGATAGTGATGGCATTGAAGGAAGCGATGAGTTCGGCTTTTGGATGGCTTTCCGAGCATTTCAAGAAGCTCGCAGAGGAAACGGAAAAGATGGAGATTGAGGAATTCGGAGCTGTTCGCCACTCAATGGAATATGCTCTTGATGACAGCGGTTCTTGGGATGCTCAGGAAGCCGAGATAAGGCTACGCAAATGGGCGTCCT
>Ga0078972_1005953_pt1 | contig 29929 bp, 25 predicted proteins | sample YelNatPaOPGAMG01_FD_67568 | JGI IMG/M metagenome (GOLD analysis project Ga0078972, IMG submission 67568) | Hot spring thermophilic microbial communities from Obsidian Pool, Yellowstone National Park, USA - OP-RAMG-01 (SPADES assembly) (version 2) | ecosystem: Environmental > Aquatic > Thermal... | reverse complement strand
CCCCCGAGGGGGCGCTCCCCGCCTTGGGGCGGCCCGGCGGCGGAGGGTGGAGCCCCCACGCTCGCTGGCGCTCGCTGCCCCCCGAGGGGGCGCTCCCCGCCTTGGGGCGGCCCGGCGGCGGAGGGTGGAGCCCCCACGCTCGCTGGCGCTCGCTGCCCCCCGAGGGGGCGCTCCCCGCCTTGGGGCGGCCCGGCGGCGGGGAGGGCCAAAGCGTGCGACATGCGTTCGCGCAGGGCGTCGCGCAACTGGGCGATCCAGTCTTGCGGTGCATGGCGTTGACCGAGCAGCCGCGGCGGTGGGCCGGCGCGGCTGATGGTGCCGGTGGCGCCGATGCCGGCGCGGAATAGGCCGAGTTCGCTGTCGCTGCCGCCGGGGTTGACCAGGCCGTGCGGCTGTTTGAGCCGCACGGTGAATTCCCAGATCTGCCCGGGGTGGACACGCGGCGCGGGGTCTGTGTGATGTTTGTTGCGCTGCGCGTACCAGCTCAGCGACAGAGTGCGCGGCACGCCGGGCGTTTGCGAGGCGAGAACGGCGAAGGTGAAGCGCGTGGCGTCGGTATCGAGCACGGGCAGCCCGGTGACGACGCCGCGCACCTGCAGCGCCTGCATTTCCAACTCTGGCGCCAGCCGCTGCGCGAGCAACTGCTGGGCGCGCCATTGCGTCAGGCCGAATGCCAGCGCCAAGCCGCCGCCGGCGAGCAGCGCGAGGTGCGCCAATCGTTGCAGCCGTGCTTTGCGTGACCAGCCCGCGCGCCACACCTGCGCTGCCAGCAGCCCGGCGCTGAGCAGCAGCCCGGCGAGCAAGAGCGTGGTGGCCAGTGGCTGCGGCCACAGCTTGGGCTGCGCCGTATGCAGCAGGCAGCCGAGCAGGAAGGCAAGGGCGTAAAGGCGCACGACAGACTCCGCGAGATCTGCCGATCATAGAGTCGCCGCCGGCGGCAGGTTGCGGGCCTGCTGGCTGCGCGCTTGCGCGGCGTCACATCGGCGCGCTAACGGCCTGTGTATGGTTCAATTTCCGCATCTTGACGTCACCCGGAGACCGTGGATGAATCCGCAACGACACGTTTTCGTTTCTCCTCAGCGCCCAGCACTCCCTCCGTGGGGGGCAAGCAAACTTGGGGCGGCCCGGCGTTTGTTGGAGGGAGCCCCCTGTGCCGGGCTACGCCCAGCACTCCCCCCGTGGGGGGCAAGCAAACTTGGGGCGGCCCGGCGTTTGCTTGCGGGCGCATTCGGCGTGACGGTGGGTTGTTTGGCGCTGGGTGGGTGTGCCACGCCGGTGGATTTGAACGCGCCGGCGCCGGTGCAGCAGCTCAGCCCGCCCGCGCCTCGCGTGACGGTTCCGCCGTCGGCTTACGCTCCGGTGGCGCCAGCGGCGCAACCGCCGGCCAGCCAGGCGCAGCCTCTGGCGCCGAGCGCGCCGATCAGCGTCCAGCCCTTGGGGCCTGCCGGGGTTGCGCCTGCGGCCAGCGCGCCTGCGGCGTCGCAGTACGCGCCGGTCACTCCCGTTGCGCCGGTCAGTCCGGCGGCGCCCGCTTCGTCGGCGCAGGCGCCGCAAATGCCCGCGCCGGCCCTGCCACCCGGTGCCGTGCGCTTCAACTGCCAGGATGGCAGCTCGTTCGTCGCCACGTTTGGCGACGTTTCGGTCACGTTGCAGACGGCGCTGGGCAACCTCACCCTCGATCAGACGGTGTCGGCCGACGGCGCACGTTACCGCAACAGCGCGTTTCAGGTCTGGTTCAAAGGTCGCCAGGCCACGGTGACCAATTTTTTGCAGAACACGACGACTGTCTGCCAACAGCAGTGAACCGCCGCGACGGTTAAATCGTGTCGCGACTCTTACGTCGTGAGACAGACACCTGCGCCCAACCCCCCTAAATTGGGGGAAAAGTCTGTTTTCGTCATCGATCGCGTGAAAAATATCACACGGTCAAAAGGTTGTCGGGAGGTGCCGACAAGCGCGCCGCGCGCGCGGACGATGGGCACCCGCGGTGGAATGCACTTGCACGCAAGGAATTCTGCGGTTCACGCAACCTGCTGCAAGGAGTTGCGCCATGAGAAAGTCTCGCCGCCTGTTCATCCAAAAATCGCTCCTGAGTCTGCCGGCCATCGGCTCGTTGGCGGCGTGTGGCGGTGGAGGTGGCCCAGCGGCTTCTTCTGCCACGTCCACCGACGCGCTGGCCGCTGCGCCTGCGGTGGGATCGACTTCGGCCCCAGGCGCCGTCGCCGCGCCGAGCACCCCGGCGTTGATCAACCCTGCGGCCATCCCACCGGCGCCCACCCAGCCGGCGTCCACCCAACCGGCGTCCACCCAGCCGGCGGTGACGGCGCCGACGACCACCACCCAGCCGACATCGACCCCGCCGACAACATCGACCCAACCGACCTCCACCCAACCGGCTCCGACACAACCCACGACCACGCAGCCCACGACCACGCAGCCCACGACCACGCAACCGACATCGACTCAGCCAACGACCACCCAGCCGGTTGCGACGGGAACCGATTTGTCCGTCGGTCTGGTGCAGCGCGGGCAGGCACCGGTGGCGTACAGCAAGCTGGCCAAGCCGGCCAAGGGGCAGACGGTCACCGACCCGGACTTTGGCGCCAAGATCATCCGCATCACCGACTGCGTGAAGGATTTCAACAACCTCTGCGCCGCCCCGGCGTACCCGACGGCGATGGCGTGGAACTGCGACGAAACCCGCTTCATCCTCTACTTGCCGGCGTCCACCGCGCTATCGGGCGGCCAGCAGGGCTGGGCACTGTACGACGGCACGACGTATGCCTTCATCAAACTGCTCGACATCAACCCGGCCGACGTCGAGCAGTTCTACTGGGATCACCAAAATCCGGCGATCCTGCGCTACATCGACAACCACCAGGCAGGCGGCCAGTACCTGGCGGACCTGACCGAAATCAACGTCGAAACCGGGGCGAAAACCGTCACCTACAGCTTTCTGCCCAGCGGCCTGCCGCCGGGTTGCCCCGCGGGCACGCAGGGCGTGCGTTGCGGTTATCCCTTCGCCCTGGGCATCAACGCGCAGGGTCAGCGCATCTGGGGACTGGGCGCGTTTGGGCCGAATGTGCCCAACGTCGCGGGCGAGCTGGGCGTGTGGGTTTTCGGCTTCAACGAGGCGACCAAGCAGTTCATTTTGTACGACTCGACGATTCCGCAGCCGCAGGCGCGCGGCTCCACGCCGTTTCCGTCGCTGTCGGGCAAGTATTTCATCTGGAACAGCGCCGCGGCCAGCGGGCTGAACTCCACGCCGACGACCAATAGCGGGGTGTTCGACGCCACGACGGGCAAATTCATCCGCTGGGTGAACTTCGACACCAACGAGCACTGCGACACGGCGATGGACGCCAACGGCAACGACCTGCTCGTGGGCTCGCAGTTTTCGCGCAACGACCCGGGCAACGGCAACGTCATCGTCTGCAACCTCGACACCGGCGCGGTGTCGAATTTCGTCGGCCAGGCCAGCGGCTGGGGCTACCCGGTCACCGCCGCGCTCAGCGGCGCCACGGCGTGGAAAAACCCGGCCTGGGTGGTCACCGGAATGACCGGCAACATTTACGGCACGGGCAGCAACGGCCAGGCCACGCCGGGCAGCAGCGGCAACAGTGGCCCCACGCCCAATCCGTGCACCATCCTCGACCAGGAAATCATGCTCACCAACCTGACCACCGGGGTGTCGTGGCGGGTTGCGCATCACCGCAGCACCGGCGACTACAGCAACGCCGCGCAGAGCAATTACTGGGCGCAGACCAACGTCACGTTCAGCACCGGCGGCACGCGCGTCCTGTTCCAGAGCGACTGGGGCAACGCCGATCCGAGCAATCCGGTGGTCAACCCGAACGCCGCGGTGGACACGTATGTCCTCGTCCTGCCGGCGTTCGGTTGACGCCGCCGGCAGGCCGCCGACGCCGCGCCTGCGGTTCAACCCTCTTTTCCGCCTGAGCCGGCCGCACTAGCATCGGCCCATCGGCGCCATGGCGCCGGAGCGTCGTTCACGAGACGGCGCGCGGGCCGCGCAAGCCGTGCGGCACTGCAATGGGACGGCTGGCCTGATCGGCCGCCGATCGATCACTCACGGGCGGCATCTCACCGGGTGCACGCCGAACAGGAGACAGGCGATGAACGCTCCCCTTCCCGAGCATATCCGTCGGGCGCTGGCGACCATTTCGCTGGACGACAAATACACCCTCACTTCCGGCCGCGCCTTCATGAGCGGCATCCAGGCGTTGGTGCGCCTGCCGCTGCTGCAGCGGCAGCGCGATCTGGCTGCGGGGCTGAACACCGCCGGATTCGTTTCCGGCTACCGCGGCTCGCCGCTGGGCGGTTACGACCAGGCGCTGTGGAAGGCCAAGTCGATTCTCGACGCCAACCACATCGTGTTTCAGCCCGGGGTCAACGAGGAGCTGGCCGCCACCGCGGTGTGGGGCACGCAGCAGCTCGATCTGTTCGCCGACAAAAAAACCTTCGACGGCGTGTTCGGCATCTGGTACGGCAAGGGGCCGGGGGTGGACCGCTGCGCCGACGTGTTCAAACACGCCAACAGCGCCGGTACGGCGCGGCATGGCGGGGTGATCGCCGTGGCCGGGGACGACCATGTGGCCAAATCGTCCACGCTGGCGCATCAGAGCGACCATATTTTCAAAGCCTGCGGGTTGCCGGTGTTTTTCCCTGCATCGGTGCAGGAGATCCTCGATCTGGGCGTGCACGCCTTTGCCCTCAGCCGCTATTCCGGGCTGTGGACGGGGATGAAAACCATCCAGGAAATCGTCGAGTCGTCGGCCTCGGTCGATGTCGATGCCGATCGCGTGCGCGTCGTGCTGCCGCAAGACTTCGTCCTGCCCGCCGACGGCGTGCACATCCGCCAGCCCGACTCCCCGCTGGCGCAGGAGGCGCGGCTGATGGACGTGAAGTGGTACGCCGCGCTGGCGTATGTGCGCGCCAACCGCCTCAACCATACGGTGATCGACAGCCCCGAAGCGCGGCTGGGCATCATGGCCAGCGGCAAGGCGTACAACGACACCCGCCAGGCGCTGCTCGACCTCGGGTTGGACGACTCCGCCTGCGCGCGGCTGGGCATCCGGCTGCACAAGGTCGCGGTGGTCTGGCCGCTGGAGGCGAGCATCACCCGCGAGTTCGCCACCGGGCTGCAGGAGATTCTGGTGGTCGAGGAAAAGCGTCAGGTCATCGAGTACCAGCTCAAGGAGGAGCTGTACAACTGGCGCGAGGACGTGCGGCCCAACGTCATCGGCAAATTCGACGAGCGCGAAGGCGACAGATCGGGCGGGGAGTGGAGCCAGCCCAACCCGGCGGGCAATTGGCTGCTGCCGGCCAAAGCCGATCTGAATCCGGCGATCATCGCCCGCGCCATCGCCGGCCGGCTGGACAAACTGGGCATCCTGCGCGCAGCCGGGCAAGACGTGCAACGGCGCATCCAGGAGCGGCTGGCGGTGATCGACGCGCGCGAACGCAGCCTGCGGGCGCAACCCGTGGCCGGCCAGCGCCCGCCGTGGTTCTGCTCGGGCTGCCCGCACAACACCAGCACCCGCGTGCCCGAAGGCTCGCGCGGGCTGGCCGGCATCGGCTGCCATTACATGGTCGTCTGGATGGACCGCAATACCACCACGTTCAGCCAGATGGGCGGCGAGGGCGTGGCCTGGGTCGGGCAGGCGCCGTTCAGCAAAGAGCAACACGTGTTCGCCAATCTGGGCGACGGCACCTACTACCACTCCGGGCTGCTGGCCATCCGCCAGGCCATCTCCGCCGGGGTGAACATCACCTACAAAATTCTCTACAACGGCGCGGTGGCGATGACCGGCGGCCAGCCGGTCGAGGGCCACCTGAGCGTGGCGCAGATCAGCCGCGAGCTCGCCGCCGAAGGGGTGAAGGAAATCGTCGTCGTCACCGACGCGCCGCAGAAATACGAGGGCGTGACCGACCTCGCCCCCGGCGTGACCGTGCACCACCGCGACGAGCTCGACGCCATCCAGCTGCGGCTGCGCGAAGTTGCGGGCGTGACGGTGATCCTCTACGACCAGTACTGCGCCACTGAAAAACGCCGTCTGCGCAAGCGCGGCAAGATGGAAGATCCCAAGCGCCGGGTGGTGATCAACCCGCTGGTGTGCGAGGGCTGCGGCGACTGCTCCGAGCAGAGCAACTGCCTGTCGGTCGAACCGCTGGACACCGAGTTCGGCCGCAAGCGCGTGATCAACCAGAGCACCTGCAACAAAGACTTTTCGTGCCTGAAGGGCTTCTGCCCGAGCTTCGTCAGCCTCGAAGGTGCGGAGCTGCGCAAGCCCCGGCCGCGGCCCGAGGCCGATCTGGGCGCCATGCCCGCGCTGCCCTGGCCGCAGGTGCCCGATCCGCTTGCAGCCGATGCTGCCGGCGGCGGCAGCTACGGCATCGTCGTCGCCGGGGTCGGCGGCACCGGGGTGATCACCATCGGCCAATTGCTCGGCATGGCCGCGCACATCGAGGGCAAGGGCGTGGTCACGCAGGACGCCGCCGGTCTGGCGCAAAAAGGCGGGGCGACGTGGAGCCATGTGCTCATCGCCAACGATCCGTCGCAAATCGTCACCACCCGCGTCGCCACTGCCGAGGCCGAGCTGATCCTGGGCTGCGACCCCATCGTCGCCGCCGACGGCGAAACCCTCTGCCGTGTGCGCGAAGGCCGCACGCACGTCGCGCTCGACACCCACGGCACGCCCACTGCGGCGTTCGTCCACGACCCGGACTGGCAGTTTCCCGCCGCGGCGTGCCGCGCGGCGATCGAGCGTGCCGCCGGGCCGGGGCAGGTCGCGGGGTTCGATTGCGTCAGCGCCGCCGAACACCTGCTGGGCGATGCGATCTACGCCAATCCCATGCTGCTGGGTTTCGCTTGGCAGAAGGGCTGGGTGCCGCTGGGCTACGCCGCGTTGATGCGCGCCATCGAGCTCAACGGCGTGCAGGTGGAGAAGAACAAAGCGGCGTTCGAATGGGGGCGTCACGCCGCGCACGATCCGCAGGCCATCGCCGCGTTCGGCGCCGCCGGGCAGGTGATCGAACTGGTCAAACGCCCCAGCCTCGACGAAGTCATCCGTCGCCGCGTGGACTTTCTCACCGCGTATCAAAACGCCGACTACGCCCGGAGTTATGCCGATTTCGTCGCTCAGGTGCGCGCCGCCGAGGCGCCGCTGCACGCCACCGCGCTCACCACAGCGGTGGCGCACAACCTGTTCAGACTCATGGCGTACAAGGACGAATACGAGGTCGCGCGGCTGCATGGCGACCCGGCGTTCACCCGGCAGTTGCAGCAGCAGTTCGACGGGCGCTTCAAACGGCATTACTTCCTTGCTCCGCCGCTGTGGAGCAAGCGCAACGCCAACGGCGAGCTGGTCAAGCGTGAATTCGGCCCCTGGGTTGGGGTGGCGTTCAGGCTGCTGGCGCCGCTGAAGGTGCTGCGTGGCACCATGTTCGACCCCTTCGGCCATACGGCCGAGCGCAGGCAGGAGCGCGCGCTGATCACGCAATACCGCGACACCGTGACCGAGCTGTTGCGCGGCATCGACGCTGCCACCGCGCCGCAGCGGCTGCAACTGGCCGTGCAAATCGCCCGCCTGCCCGAGGACATTCGCGGCTATGGCCACATCAAGCAGCGCCATCTCGCCCGCGTGCTGCCGCAGTGGGAGCAATTGCTCCAGCAGTGGCGCCAGCCGCAACCCGCGGCGGTTTCCCCGCAGCAGCTGGCGGTGTGATGCAGCGCGGCACAAGGGCATAATCGGCACTTTTCCCCTCCTTTCCGAGCCATGCCCGCCTCCTGGATGTCCGCGCTCGGCGCGGCGCTGCCTTACGTCGAATCCATCGCCAAAATCGCCGTGCCGGTGTTCAAGCAGCGCAAGGCCGAGGCGGACGCCACGCAAAAACAGATCGAGGAACTGCAGGCGGCGGTGACACACAACGCCGAACACGTGCGCGCGCTGGCGCAGCAGTTGCAGACCACGGTGGCCGCGTTGGAGCAGGCCGGAGTGCAATTGGCGCAGACGCAGCAGCGGCTGCAGCGCTGGACGCTGGCTGCAGCCTTGCTCGGCGCTGCCGCGTTGGGGCTGGCGGCGTGGGCGCTGCTGCGCTGACGCTGCAATGGTGCGACTGCATGTCGCAGTTTTGGCATGCGTCAAACCGGGGCGAAACCGGGGCGCGTAATCTGTGATGCGTTGTTGCGCCGCAAAATCGCCGCGCAAATCGGGGAGCCAGAATGAAAACGACGACGAGGATCGGTTTGGCGCTGGCCGCAGCGGTCTTGCTGGCGCAAGGCGGGTGGGCGAACGCCGCGCAGACGTTTTCGCCGCAGGACGTGCAGCGCGGCGCGTACCTGGCCAAGGCTGGGGACTGCATCGCCTGCCACACCGCGCCGGACGGCAAGCCGTTTGCCGGCGGACTGAAAATGATCATGCCCATCGGCGCGATCTATTCGTCCAACATCACCCCCGACAAAACCTACGGCATCGGCAACTACACCTTCGAGCAGTTCGATCGCGCGGTGCGCCATGGCGTCGCGCCGGGGGGTAAACACCTCTACCCGGCGATGCCCTACCCGTCGTACGTGCGCATCACGCCGCAGGACATGCACGCGCTGTACGCCTATTTCATGCAGGGCGTGCCCGCCGAGGCGGTGCCCAACCGCAAGCCCGACATGGTCTGGCCGCTGACCATCCGTTGGCCGCTGGCGATCTGGAACTGGTTGTTCGTGCGCGACACCACGTTCACCCCCAACCCGAAGCAAAGCGCGCAGTGGAACCGCGGCGCCTACTTGGTCGAAGGCTTGGGGCATTGCGGCGCCTGCCACACGCCGCGTGGGCTGTTCTTCCAGGAAAAAGCGCTGAGCGCCAACGGCCCGAACGGCGCGCTCTATCTCACCGGCGGCACCGTCGAGCATTGGTACGCGAGCAATCTGCGTAGCGCGTGTCTGCAAAAAACCCTGAGCGCCGAGGATTTCGCGCTGTTGCTGCAAACCGGCAGCGCAAAAAATTACACCGTCGCCGGCGGCATGACCGAGGTCATCCACCACAGCACGCAACATCTCAAGCGCGAGGACTTGCTCGCCATCGGCGTCTACCTCAAATCGCTGCCGCCCGAGGCCAGCGCGCAACTGGCCAGCACCAAGCCGGACCCGGCGGCGGTGCAGCGCGGCAAGGCCTTGTACGCGCAGCATTGCGTCGCTTGCCATCAGCCCAGCGGCCAGGGCGTGCCCGCGGCCTTCCCCAGCCTGGTGGGCAATCCGTCGGTGCGCTGTCTGAACCCGACCAACGCCATCCACGCCATCCTCGCCGGCGCGACCACGCCGGTGACGGCGTCGGCGCCTGCGCCCATGGTCATGCCGCCGTTCGGCGCGCAGTTGAACGACCAGCAGATCGCCGATCTGGTGACCTTCATCCGCGCCCACTGGGGCAACGACGCCGAGCCGGTCTCGGCCGAGCAGGTCAAGGAGCTGCGCAGCGCCATTGCGCAGCACTGATCGCCGCGTCTTGCGCGGCCCAGCGGCGGCGCTGCGACAATGCGCCGCATGGCTTCCAGCACCGGCGCGTTGCGGCGCATTCTCACCCTCGGGGCGCTGACGGCGTTCGCCCCGATGTCCATCGACATGTATCTGCCGGCGTTCAGCGCGCTGCAGCGCGAGCTGCACGCCACGCCGGATGCGGTGCAGCGCACGCTGGTGGTGTTTTTCGCCGGGCTGGCGCTCGGCCAGGTGGTCTGGGGGCCGGTGTCCGACCGCTATGGGCGCAAGCCGCCGTTGCTGCTGGGCATCGGCATTTACGCCGTGGCGTCGCTGGGTTGCGCCGTGTCGCAGTCGATCGACGCGCTGCTGGGCTGGCGGGCGCTGCAGGCGCTGGGTGGCTGCGCCGGCATCGTCATCGCCCGCAGCATGGTGCGCGATTTGTACGCTCCGGTCGATGCCGCACGGGTGTTTTCGCGGCTGACGCTGGTGCTCGGCGCCGCACCGATCTTGGCGCCGCTGGCCGGAGCGGCGCTGGTCCAATCCGCAGGCTGGCGGGTGATTTTTGCCGCGCTGGCGGTGTTTGGCGTGGCGTGCTGGCTGGCGGCGCTGGCGCTGCCCGAAAGCCTGCCACCGACCGCGCGTAGCCAGGCGGTGCAGCGACCGCTGCGCCGCGCGCTGCACACCTACGCCGAGCTGCTGCACGACCGCCGTTTCATCGGTTTTGCGCTCAGCGGCGCGCTGGGGCAGGCGGCGATGTTCGCCTACATCGCCGGAGCGCCGTTCGTGTTCATGCAGGTGTTCGGCTTCGCGCCGCAGCAGTTCGGCGTGCTGTTCGGGCTCAACGCCTGTGGGCTGATCGCCGCGTCGCAGCTCAACCACGCGCTGCTGGCGCGGCTGCCCAGCGCAGTCTTGCTGTGGCGCGCGCTGCACAGCCTGGCGCTATGCGCTGCCGCGCTGCTCGCTCTGGCACTGTGGCCGCTGGGCGGCTGGCTCGGGGTGGCGCTGCCGTTGTTTTTCGCGCTGTCGAGTCTGGGATTTTCGTTTCCCAACGCCACCGCGCTGGCCTTGGCGCACCAGAGCGGGCGGGTGGGCAGTGCTGCGGCGTTGGCCGGCAGCATCCAGTTTGCCCTGGCGGCGGCCAGCGGCTCGCTCGTCAGCCTGTCGGCTCGGCCCAGCGCGGCGCCGATGGCCGCGGTGTTCTGCGCTTTCGCCGCGCTGGCGCTGGTGGCGCAGCGCACGCTCACGCCGCGCTGATCACACCGCGGCGAGCACCTGTTCGAGCTCGGCGAAGCTCTGCACCTGGCCGTTGGCGTTGAGTTCCACGCCGAGCTGGCGGCCGATGCGCACCGCGGAAAAAATGCCGCGCACCCGCGGCGCGCCGTCGGTTTCCAGCACCAGCGCGTGCTGCCGCCCGGAGTGCCGCAGCGTGAGCACGATTTCGGCGACGGTGGAGCGCAGCACTTCGGCGTAGTCGAGCACCTCGATGTGCTGCTGCGGCACCATGCATTGCGCCACGGTCACGGCGTCGCGCGGAATCTGGTTCTCGGTGGCGGCGCGCACTGGTTTTTCGCCCATCAGGTCGCGCGCGGTGATCAGCCCGACGACATGGCCGGCGGTGTCGGTCACCAGCAGCAGACGCACCCCGGCGTGCACCATTTTTTGCAGCGCGTGGTTGGCGCTGGCGTCGGGGTCGATGGTGAATGCCGGGGTGTGGCGCAGATCGGTCATGACATCGGTGGCGGGCGATTCGGGAGTCACGCTCCCGGGCCGGCCATGGTCGTAGGCGATGATCGGTGTCCCGGCGGGAAGAGGGTGATGATGCAAAAGGCGTTGCGTCGTCATGATGGTCGCTCCCAGTGAGCCGGCGATTGCTGCATTGCAATACGCCCGGTGCGTTGACTGTAGTTCGGCCGCTGCGCGCCGGCTGTATCGAAATGTCCAAATCCATGACGACGCACACAGGATTGCCGCAGCGGCGGCGTGGCGGTCAATAATCGAGCGGATCGACGTCCACCGCCCAGCGCACGCGCGTGCGCAGCGCGGCGAGCTGCTGCCGCCAGTGCGTGAGCAAGTGTTGCAGCGCGCCGCGGTGCGCGCTTTCGAGCAGCATGTGCATGCGGTGCACGTCGGCGCGCCGCGCCAGCGCGGCGGGCACCGGCGGATACACGTGCACGCCGCATTCGGCGGCCAGCGGCGCAGCCAATTGCTGCGCGGCATGCAGAAATTCGCTCACGGTGTCGGCGTTGCGGTGTTCGGCGCGCAGCAGCGCCTGAAACGAATACGGCGGCATGCCGCCGCGCTCGCGTTCGGCCAGCTCGCTGCGGGCAAACGCAGGGTAGTCGTGCGCAGCCAGTGCGCGGTACAGCGGGTGGTCGGGGTGCTCGGTCTGCACCAGCATTTCGGCAGGGCCGGCGGCGTGCAGCGTGGCGCGGCCGGCGCGGCCGGCGGCTTGCATGAGTTGCGCAAACAAGCGTTCAGGCCCGCGCGGGTCGTGGGTGAACAGCCCGGCGTCGGGGTTGAGCGCCGCCACCAGGGTGACGCGCTGGAAGTCGTGGCCCTTGGTCACCATTTGCGTGCCCACCAGGATGTCCACCTCGCCGGCGTGGACGCTGTCGAATTGGCTGGTGGCTGCGCCTTTGCGCCGGGTGCTGTCGGCGTCGATGCGGGCGATGCGCGCGCCGGGGTAGGCCAGCGCCAGCGCCTCCTCCACCCGCTGCGTACCCTTGCCCACGGGTTGCAGATCCAGGCTGCCGCAGCCCGGGCAAGCGCGCGGCACGGCGGCGTGGTGGCCGCAGTGATGGCAGCGCAGGCAACGGTCGGCACGGTGAAACACCAGATGCGCGTCGCAATGCGGGCAGTCGGACATCCAGCCGCAGTCCGGGCAGCGCAGCACCGGCGCATAGCCGCGGCGGTTGAGAAACAGCAGGCATTGCTCGCCGCGCTGCAAGCGTTGGCGGATGGCGGCGTCGAGCGTCTGGCCGATGAGCGCGCCGCCGGCGCGCAGCGCCGGGTCGCGCCGGGTATCGACCAGCCGTACCTGCGGCAGCACTCCTGCCGCTCGCTGCGTCAGCGTCAGCAGCCGGTAGCGCCCGGTCTGCGCTGCGCGCCAGCTTTCCAGCGAGGGCGTGGCCGAGCCCAGCACCACGGCGATGCCGAGTTGGCGCGCGCGCCACAGCGCCAAATCGCGCGCCGAGTAGCGCGCCCCTTCCTGCTGTTTGTACGACGGGTCGTGCTCCTCGTCGACCACGATCAGCCGCAGCCCCGGCAGGCTGGCCAGCGCCGCCAGCCGAGTGCCGAGCACGATGCGCGCCTGCCCGGTGTGCGCCGCCAGCCAGTGCTGCAGCCGTTGGCGTTCGGTCAGGCCGCTGTGCAGCACGGCGAGTTGCTGCGCGCCAAAACGTTGCTCGAAGCGGCGCACGAGTTGCGGCGTGAGATTGATCTCCGGGGTGAGCAGCAGAACCTGCGCTGCCGCCGACTGCCGCAGCGCCTGCGCTGCGGCGTGCAGATAGACCTCGGTCTTGCCGCTGCCCGTCACCCCGAAGAGCAAAAACGGCGCAAATCCCGCACTGCCGGCAATGGCGCGCAACGCCTGCGCTTGCTCGGGGTGGAGCACGGGTGCCGCCGACTCCGGCGGCGGCGCGGGCAGCGCGGCTTCGGCGGCTGCCGGCTCGATCCAGCCGGCGTCGTGCCATCGGGCCAGCACCCGGCTGGCCCGCGGGTGCAGTTGGCGCGCAGCAGGCAGCGTCAGCCCGGGCAGCGGCACGGCGGGATCGGGCGAGTCGCCTGCCGTCACCCCCAGGGCCTGCGCCAGGCGCCACAACGCCGTGCTGCGCGCGCCGATATGCCGTGGTAGCGCAAGCCGGCCTGCGGCGGTGCAACGATAAGCCTGCTGCGCCGGCGCTGGCGCGGCGTCTTGCGGCTCGGCGCTGCGCAGACGCGACGGTAGCGCCGCGCCGATGACTTCGCCGAGCGAACGCTGGTAATAGCGCGCGACGAAGCGCAGCAATTGCAGCCAATCGTCGCCCAGCGGCGGCAGCGTGTCAAAGACCGCGGCGACAGGCCGCAGCGTCAGGCCGGAGGACGGCTGCGGCTCCTGCCCCGCTGCGAGCACCACGCCGGTGACCACCTGCCGCCCCAGTGGGACGCGCACCAAGGTGCCGGCCGGCAACTCGGCCGGCGCGGTGTAATCCAGAGCGGGCAGCCCCGGGGCGTCCACCGCGATGCGCAAAACGAAGGTCATGGCGTTGGCGCAACGAATTGAAAAAGCAGTTTGCGACGCTGCGCTAAACCGGCGCCGTTTCGGTCATTTTCAGCTGCAACCCACCCTGTGGATAATTCTGTGCATGAAGCCGGAACTTTCTGGCCCGCACCCTGTGGATAAACCTGTGCAGAATCTTTTCCTGAATGGTGAAATTTTCAAAAACAAATTGATTTTCAATGGTTTGAACAAGAAAACCTCGGGTGGATTCTGTGGTCAACTTGTTGCGGCGCAACTTCACCAAAAATGTGCATAAGCTGATGCGTCAACCTTGACAAGGCGGCGAACAGACGTTCTCCAGCGCGCAGCGGGCCATGGTGGCGGGCTGTCAGCCTTGCGCAGGGGCATGCCAGGCGCGGCTGTGGGTGTGCACCGCCTCGACCAGCGCGGCGACGTGTTCGGGCGGGGTGAATTGCGAAATGCCGTGCCCCAGGTTGAACACGTGGCCGACCCCGGCGTCCACCCTGCCGAAACTGTGCAGCAGCCGCTGCACTTCGCGCTCGATCGCCGCGGGCGGGGCAAACAGCACGGCCGGATCGAGGTTGCCCTGCAGCGCCACCCGCTGGCCGACGCGCGCGCGCGCCTGGCCCAGGTTGGTCGTCCAATCCAGCCCGAGGGCGTCGGCGCCGGTATCGGCCATGGCTTCGAGCCACTGTCCGCCGCCTTTGGTGAACAGAATGACCGGTACGTCGGCTGCGCCCGGGTGGTGTTTGATCGCCTGCACCACGCGCCGGCTGTAGGCCAGCGAAAACTCCTCGAAGGCGCCGTCGGCGAGCACCCCGCCCCAGCTGTCGAACAGCATCACCGCCTGCGCCCCGGCGTCGATTTGCGCCGTGAGGTATTGCGCCACCGCGTCGGCGTTGACGGTGAGCACGCGGTGCAGCAGGTCCGCACGCGCGTACAACATGGTCTTGACCGTGCGGTAATCGTCGCTGCCGCCGCCTTCGACCATATAGCATGCCAGGGTCCACGGACTGCCGGAAAAGCCGATCAGCGGCACGCGCTGCACCCCGTCTTGCAGCAGCGCGCGACGGATTTGCCCCACGGCGTCGAACACATAGCGCAGCGCGTTCATATCGGGCACGGCCAGCCGTGCAACGTCGGCCTCGGTGCGCACCGGGTGCTCGAATTTCGGCCCCTCCCCGGCCTCGAAGCGCAGCCCCAGCCCCATGGCGTCGGGCACGGTGAGGATGTCGGAAAACAAGATGGCCGCGTCCAGCGGGTAGCGGTCGATCGGCTGCAGCGTCACTTCGGTGGCGAAATGCGGGTTCTGCGCCAGGGCGAGAAAACTCCCGGCGCGTGCCCGGGTGGCGTTGTATTCCGGCAGGTAGCGCCCGGCCTGGCGCATCAGCCACAGTGGGGTGTAGGCGGTGGGCTGGCGGCGCAGCGCGCGCAAAAAGGTGTCGTTGGCAAGTGCAGTCATGGTCGGCATTGTCGCAAACTGCGCGGCCGTAGCCGGCTGGCTGCGCTGCACCTTCGCCGCGCGGGCGCATCCGTGGCGTTGGCAGGGCCTAGTCCATGCCGAATTCCCTGCGCTTGAGGTAGAGCTCGCCGAGGGTGGCGATGACTTGATTGGAAATGCGCGTGTACTCGCCACCCTGGATCTGGCGCAGCGCGTCGTCGCGCTGTCCGCTCTGCGCCAGCCGCGCCACCTCCGCGGCGGCGCGGTGAAATGTGGCGTGCTCGTCGAGCAGGCGGGTGAACAGTTTTTGCGTGTCCGCGCTGAGCGCCGGCTGGCGGCTCCGGATGGCGTAGAGCCACTTGCCCAGGTCGCAGCGGTTGTCCAGCGCGATGAGCTGCGGGTCGAGGGTGGAGCACGCGCCGCACACGCAGTCGTACAGCCGCTTTTTCCACGCCTTGTGCGCGTTGGTTGCGGAGAAAAAATTCAGTTCCATCGAGATTCGCCGGCGATGGCGGCGCCTTTACAATCAACCACATCGTAACCAGCGAACGTCCCGCATGAACCCCCCGGAGTATGTTGGGGCCGCAGGCGCTGCGACCAGCGCCAGGTATTTTGAGATCGCGCAAACCAGGGAGAGGCCATGGCGCAAACGCCGAAACACGGAACCCGATTCTGGCTGGGCAACGGCGTGCTGGCATCGGCCGCCGTGCTGCTGTTTTTTCTCGATACGGTGGCGCAGTGGCTGGGGACGGCGGCGATGGCGCTGTGGATGGGCTTGGTCGCGCTCGGCGTGTACCTCATCGTCCAGGACGGCGCGGGCTGAAGCCCGCCGGCTCAGCGGAAAAACAGCGCGCTCATCACCAGACCGACGCCGACGATGCCCCAGCGCAACACCGCGCGCGGAATGCGCCGCGCCAGCCGGGCGCCGGCATAACCGCCGAGCAGCACGGCGGGCAGCATCGACGCCACCCAGCCCCAGCGCACCGCGCCCGCGGCGGCGTATAGCCCGACGGCAAACACCGTGAGCACGGCCGACAGCGCATTTTTCAGCGCGTTCATGCGGTTGAGCTGGGTTTCGCCGATCAGGGTGAGCAGCGCCAGCAGCAGCACGCCCAGGCCGCCGTTGAAATAACCGCCGTACACGCTGACGGCGAACAGCCCGGCCAGCGCCTGCGCCGGCGTGGCATGCTGCTGCGGGTGTCGGCCGAGCAGACGCAGCAGCGCCGGGCCAAAAGCGAACAAGGCCGTGGCGAACAGCAGCAGCCAGGGCACCAGGGCGCGAAACGCCTGGTTACTGGTGGCGACGAGCAACCCCGCGCCCAGGCCGCCGCCGGCCACGCAGGCGAGCAAGAGCGCGGGCATGCGCACGGCGTGCGGCGCGCGCAGGTCATCGCGAAAACCCCAGGTGCTGGCTAGATAACCCGGCAGCAGCGCCGTGGTGCCGGTGGCGTTGGCCGCCACCGCCGGGAGGCCGGCGTAGATCAGCGCTGGCAGGGTGAGAAAACTGCCGCCTCCCGCGGCAGCGTTGAGCGCGGCGCCAAAAAACGCCGCGGCAAAAACCAGACTGGAAGCGACGGCGTCGGCCGGCATGACGATCGCGCAAAAAGTTTGAGCATACGCAATTCGCGCGTTTGTCGCCGGCGCGTGCTGCTGGCGGCTCTCAGCCAGCCAGCAGCGCGGCAATCTGATCTTTGAGGTGCAGACGTTCTTTTTTCAGCGCTTCCAGATGGTCGTCGGCCACGGCGCGCACGCCTTGTTCGATTTGCACGACCTCTTTGTTGATGTCCTCGTAGCGTTGCGCCAGGCGTTGGAAATGCGTGTTGCTGGCTTTGAGCGCGTGGATCTTTTCGGCCTGCGCCGGGAATTCATGGGTGAGATCGTGCGGGTCCAAATGCATCGGTAGCCTCCTGATACGGGTTGCAAAAAACTTTAAGCCTAAACCGCTTCGCCGCGCCGCGCCACCCCGGCGGCTCAAGCGCCCGCCGGCAGCAGCACCCAGATGCGCCCGGGCGACTGCATGCGCCCGGCCAGCGCGCCGGCGGCGTCGCCGGTGCCGGTGAACACGTCGGCGCGGATCGCCCCGGTGATCGCCGAGCCGACGTCCTGCGCGAACACCAGCGCGTTCCACGGTGTGCCGTTGCCCGGCGTGGCCGGCTGGTCGGGCGGCGGCAGGGTGGTCGACAGCCACAGCGGCAGCCCCAGCCGCAGCATCGACTTGTCCACCGCGACGCTGCGCATCGCCGTCAGCGGCACGCCCAAAGCGCCGACCGGGCCGCGCTGCGGGTCGGCCGCGGGCTCGGCGCGGAAAAACACCACCCGCGGGTTGGCCGCGAGCAGCTGTGGCACTTCGTCCGGGTGCAGCTGCGCCCAGGCGCGGATGACCTGCATGGTCACCGTGCCCTGCACCCGCCCGGTGTCCAGCAGCCAGCGGCCGACAGACTGGTACGGCCAGCCGTTGTTGCCGGCGTAGGACAGGCGCAGCATCCGCCCGTCGGGCAGCCGCACCAGCCCCGATCCCTGCACCTGCAAAAACAGCGCGTCGACCGGGTCATCCAGCCACACCACCACGTTGCGGTCGAGCTGCGCCTGCGCCGCCGGGTCGGACTGGATCTGCGCCCGGCTCCAATACGGCGCGGTCACGCGCTGGCCGTCGCGCCACGCCACCCGCAGCGCGCTGACGCCATCTGGCCCTGGCGCGGGCAGCGGCTGCAGATCGTCGGGCAGCCCCCACACCGGCACCTGGTAAGCCCCGCCGCGGGTCAGCGAGCCGTGCAGCACCGGCTCGTAATACCCGGTGATCAGCCCGCTGTCGGCGCCGCCGCCGGCGGGCAGCACCCGCCACGGCTGGAACTCGGCCTGGAAAAACGCCCGCTGCGCCGCCGCATCGCCAGCCGGCACGGCGGCAGCGCGGGCGCAAACGGGCAGCATCGCCGGCGGCAGCGTGGCGCTGCAATCGCGTTTGAACGCCTGCCACACCCCGGAGAAATCGTCGCTGGCCCAGCCCGGCAGATCGGCCCAGCTCGCCGGCTGTAACCGCACCCCGGGGCCGGTCAACGGCGCGGGCGCAGCGGCGCGCGGCGTCGGCCAAGCGGCGGATGCCGTTGGGCGCGGCGTGGGGGCGGGCGGGGGTTGCGGCGGCGCCGGCGGCGGGCTGGCGCATCCAGCCAGCCAGAGGGCAAGCGCCGCCGCAGCAAGGCCGATCGGCGCGCGCCAGGAGCGGCGCGGTGCGGCGCTACGGGAGTGACCGGGGTGGCCGGTCGCCGGGCGCAGCGCGGGTGGAAACGGGAGCAAAAACCGGCGCATCGCTGTGTTCAAGAGCGCTGTGGCATCGCCGGTTCAGCCCTGGACAGTCGCGGCCGCGTTTTGCCGCGGCGGCAGGATGAACGACAGCGGCCGGCGCAGCAGCCGCGCGGCGATGGCGCGGTAGATCGTCCGCCGGTCGCGCACGCGAATGCCGCGGGCGCGCAACGCCAGGCGATAGGCGAGATAGAAGCTCACGCCGACGTTGAGCACCCCGTTGACCGCGATGCCCGCCAGCGCCCACCAGAACGCCGGGTCGTTGACCACCGCCGGGCCCAGCGCGGCGCAGGCGGCGCCGAACAGCCCGGACGACAGCGTGACGTGCCGCACCTCCAGCGGCACGCCGAACACCTGGAAAAACGCCGGCGCCAGCCCGAGCAGCAGCCCCAGCGACACATTGCCCGCGGTCACGCCGATGTTCCTGCGCCACCAGCGCGCCCAGCGCGCCGCGCGCTGCGCCCCAAGCAGACGGCGGCTGCGCGGGTTCCACTCGATCGCGCTGTCCAGGCGGTGCAGCACAAAGGCGTTTTCCACCCAGCCGGCGATCACGCTGGAGGCGAACAGCAGCACCCCGGTGAACGCGGCGTACAGCGGCGTCGGCCCGAGCAGCGACAGGCTGTGCAGCTCGTGCTCGGCGCGCTCGACCGGCATGAACGGCGGGCCGAACACCGCCAGCCCGGCCAGCCCGAGCAGCAGCGCCACCGGCATGACCAGCGCGACGTTGCCGAACACCCCGGCCGACTGCGAGCGGGTGAGGTTGGCGACTTCGTCGACAAAGGCGTCGACCGCGCCGGGCTTGCCCAGGTCACGCAGCTTGTCGGCCATCGCCGGGGCGGTCATCGCCGGCTGCTTGGTGGCAATCGTCCAGTGCAGCAGTTGCACGAGGACAAAGCTCACCGCGTAGTTCAGGCCCGCGGCCAGCCCGCCCCAGAACAGCGCCAGCGGCAGGGTGAGGATGCCCAGCTTGATCCAGGTGGTGAACGCCATGACCAGCCCGCCGCCAGCGGCCGCGCCGAGCATGCCGCGGTATTCGCGTGCGTCGCGGGTGATGTAGTGCTCGCCGGTTTCGGCGTGGCGCTCGACCATTTTTTCCGCCAGCAGCGCGGTGTTCTGCCGCAGCAGCTCGCGCACGCTGCGGCGGTGCGCGCCCTGCCGCGCGAGTTCCGCCGCCAGCAGCGCAGTCGGCCGCGCCGGCTCGGGGTCGAGCAGCAGCGCCAGCAGCGCCTCGGCGCGGGCCACGCGTCGGCGCAACTGGTGCAGCACGAACACCAGGCTGACCGAGGTGCCGTGCAGGTCGAGGTGATCGGTGACCGACTCGGCGCGCTGCCGGCAGGCGTCGAGCGCGGCGCGAAACAGCGCCAGCGCCGGGCGCAGCGGTTCGGCCTCGGCGCCGTCGGGCTGGGTCGCGTCCAGCGTCGGCGGCGCGGCGTCGTCGATGGCTTCGGCGGCGTCGGAGCGGTTCGAGGCGCGGTCTGCAGCGGGCTGGTTGGGCGGCTGCGCGGCGATCGCTTCGAGCGCCGGGCGCAGGCCGGCAAACGCCAGCGGCAACTGGCGAAACGGCGCGGTGGCGTCGAGTGCCAGATCGGCGTCGGCCGCCATGCGGGTGCGCAGATCGGGCGAAAACCCGGTGGCGCTGATCTGGGTGACGGTGAACTCCAACGCATCGAGCACGCTCGCACGCCAGCGCTGACGTTGCTGCGCGCAAGGCGACGGGGCCGAGCTGGCCGCGGCGGCGGGCAGTGTGTCGGGTTTGGCGCGCGTCTCATCCGGCGCGTCCGAGGCTGCGGCTGCATGCGCGGCGCGGACTTCAGCGCCTGCGCACAGCAGCGCGGCGAGGCGCGAAAGCAGGTCCGCGTCGAGCGCGGCCAGCCACTGCGCGTCGGCTTCGGTCGGAAACAGCAGGGTGAACAACTCGGCCAGGTCGCGGGTTTCGGGCGTGGCTGGCAACAGCTTGCGCCGTAGCCGCTCGACCAGTTCGCTGAAAAACGCCGGCCGCGCGGTCAGGCCGAAATCGGCCAGCAGCAGCGTCGGGTCGGTGTGCGCGAGCAGCCCGGCCAGCACCGCGCCGACCGCCTGCCTGCGTGCCGGCTGCTGCGCCAGCAGCGCCAGCGCGACGCGCAGCCGGCGCAGCGCCGGCAGGGTGTCGTCGGCGGCATCGGCGGCGGGTGCGCCGATGGCCGCTTCCAGCCGGTCGGGGGGCGGGCCGCGGCGCAGCCAGTCGGTGAAGTCGATCAGCCACAGCGCCTGCTGCACCGGAAGCAGCTGTGGGTCGGCGGCGTCGAGCCGCTGCTGCAGACCGGCCAGCGCGCGCGCGGCGCGGCGGCGATCCAGGCCGAACATCAGTGCAGGCTCCGCGGCTGCACCAGCGCAAATTCGGGGATGGTGGCGTCAAAGTGTTCGCCATCTTCGCCGACGCAGCGATAGCTGCCGCGCATGCTGCCGGTGGGCGTGGCCAGTTGCGTCCAACTGGTGTATTCGAAGGCTTCGCCGGGTTTGAGCGTCGGTTGCTGGCCGACCACTCCGAGCCCGCGCACTTCCTCCACGCCGCCGTTGCCGTCGGTGATGATCCAGTGGCGCGAGACGAGCTGCGCCGCGACGCGGCCGGTGTTGATGATGGTGACGGTGTAACTGTAGGCAAACACGCCTTGCAGCGGGTCGGACTGCTCGGGCAGGTATTGTGGAATCACCGAGACGGAAAATTGATGCGTCGCCATGCGCGGCGATTCTATGTGGCCGCCTGCGGCGCAACACGACGCGCGGGAATTGCGCCGCATCAGCCTGGATCGGGCGGATTTCCCGGCGGATTGCTTGGTCATCCCCCTACAATCGCACGGATGAAAACCTACCGCATCGCCCCCAGCATTCTGTCGGCCGACTTCGCCCGTCTGGGCGAGGAAGTGCGCAATGTCATCGCCGCCGGCGCCGATTTCATCCACTTCGACGTGATGGACAACCATTACGTGCCCAACCTGACCATCGGCCCGCTGGTGGCCGAGGCGATCAAGCCGTACTGCAAAAAAGCCGACGGTACGCCGGTGACGCTGGACGTGCATCTGATGGTCGAGCCGGTCGACGCGATCGCGCAATCGTTCATCAAAGCCGGCGCGGACATCGTCAGCTTCCACCCCGAGGCGAGCAAGCACATTGACCGTACGCTGCAGATGATCCGTGACGGCGGGGCCAAGGCCGGGCTGGTGTTCAACCCGGCCACGCCGATCGACGTGCTGGAGTGGGTGATCGACAAGGTCGATTTGGTGCTGCTGATGAGCGTGAACCCGGGGTTTGGCGGGCAGAGCTTCATCGACAGCAGCCTGCCCAAGGCGCGCAAGGTGCGCGCGCTGCTCGACGCCTACAAGGCCAAGACCGGCCGCGACATCCTGCTGGAAATCGACGGCGGCATCAAACCCGACAACATCGCCGCCGCCGCCGAGGCCGGGGTCGACACCTTCGTTGCCGGCAGCGCGATTTTCGGCAAGCCCGACTACAAGGCGGTGATCGACGCAATGCGCGCCAACCTCGCCAAGGTCGGCTGATGGACGCGCGCGCGAAGGTGAATCCGTCGACCGCCCCGCTGGTGATTGCCGGGCACGCGGTGCGCGGCGCCATCGTCGACCTCGACGGCACGATGGTCGACACCCTGGGCGACCTGCACGCCGCGGTCAACGCCACGATGCAGCAGCTCGGGCTGCCGCCGCTCACCCGCGAACAGGTCGAACACCGCATCGGCAAAGGATCGGAATACCTGGTGCTGCAGTCGCTCAAACTGCACCTGGACGAGGCGCGCGCGCAGTCGCTCTACCCCGAGGCACTCGCCCTTTACCTCAAGCTGTACGGTGAGCTCAACGGCCAGCATGCCGACCCGTTTCCGGGAGTGGCCGAAGGCGTGGCGGCGCTGCACGCCGCCGGGTTGAAGCTCGCCTGCGCGACCAACAAGCCCACCGACTTGGCGCGGCAGCTGCTGCAGATGAAAGGGCTATTGCGCTATTTCGATTGGGTCAACGGCGGCGACGCCTTCCCGCGCAAAAAGCCCGACCCGATGCCGCTGGTCGAAACCTGCAAGCACCTGGGGCTGCCGCCCGCGCAGGTGCTGATGATCGGCGACTCGCAGAACGACGCGCTGGCCGCGCGCGCCGCGGGCTGCCCGGTCGCGCTGGTGACTTACGGCTACAACCACGGCGAGCCGGTGCGCGAGGTGGGCGCCGACGCCTTCGTCGACCGCATCGGCGATCTGCTGACCACGCGCTGACCCGGCCGGATTACAAAAAATGGCCGCCTGCAAGCAGGCGGCCATTTTGCCAAGATTGACACGGCCCAAGCCGTGCGTTGCGGTTTTCAGCTGACGTTTTGCTTTTGCACCGCCGGGCTGGACAGCACGTTGGCCGGCAGCATACGCAGCATCGCCTGGTACAACTCGGCGTTGCCGGTGCCGGGAATGATGTGCGCGCCTGGGCCCATGAGCACGATGCCGTTGGACGGCTCGAACAGCAATTCGACGGTTTCCCCCTTGGGAATCTGCTTCACACTGTCGAGCTGCTTGACGAAAGCGTCCATCGCCGGCTTGAACGAGGCGTATTGCGCCGACGACACGCCTTTTTTCACCCCGGCTTCGAGCGCCTTGGCCAGCGCGGCGGCAGACATGTTCGCCAACGCCGTCAGGCGAATCGATTTGGCGCCAGGCATGGTCATGATGTTGCTGGCCGAGGTGCTGTTTTGCGGCAGGTAAACCGCCGCGGCCATTTTGCCGCCCAGATCGACGACTCCCGCGCCGTTGATCAGCAGCGGCACGCCGTTGGCCGGGGCGGTTTGCATGATGGGCATGCCGCCGACGTTGATGGCGGCGTTGGCGCTGGCGGCACCCAGCGTCACGGCCAACGCGACAGCGGTGGCGGTCAGGACAGTTTTCATGGTCGATCCTCGGGTGGTTTGGTTGGTATATCAGTCAAATCTTATTTTAGGAACCGACGTTTTGCCTGTTCGGGTTTTCACCGAAACGTCGTGTCTGAATCGTCACCAAACATGACCATGATCGCCCGCGCGGCTGCCAACGTGGCGTCAACAGGCTCTAATTGCTGTCTGCCGAGTTGCCCAGCAACGCTCGCTTGAGCCGTTGCTCGGCAGGTTCTTTGCCCAGCCAGATTTTGAGCATCGAATTGAAAAACTGCGGTTCGGTGAAGGTGCCGCCGGTGGCCACGCCGTCGATGGCGATGGTGCTGCCCTTGCTGCCGGGCAGTTCAGTGATGGTCACGGTTTCACCCGTCTTGATTTGGTTCTTTTGCGCAAACAACCCGCCGAGCTGCGCCAGGCTGGGGATGAAGGCCTGGAATTCCTCGGCAGACAGGTTGTTTTTGATGCCTTCGTTGAGCTTGTCCGCCAATTCTTTGCCGCTGACGTCGCGCAGCATGGTGAGCTTCAGTTCCTTCGGCCCCGGCATGGCGTAAATGGCCTGCGGTTGCGTGCTTTTTTGCGGCAGGTACAGCGCGGCAGTGTAGACCTTGAACAAAAACACGTACCGCGTGCCCGCGCCGTTGAGGGTGAGGGTTTTGCCGCCGACTTCGACTTGCGGCGGAATGTCCACGCCGTGCAATGTGAGTGCCTGCGCGGCGGGCAGGGCGCACAGCGCGGCCACGGCGATTGCGGCGGTCGCGCGCCGGGGATGCGGGAAGAAAGAAAAGCGCGGCATGGTGCGTCGTCTCCAGTTTTCGAACGGTCGTTCATTTTTAGAAAAACGGCGGCATTTGACAAGCGGTATTGCCCAAGGCGGCGCTTAACATGGGCGGCTGGATTCCTGCCTGGAGCCTGGCCATGACCCAAGCGTTTCAAGACTATTACCCGGACAACCTCGCGCAGTGCTACGGCTGCGGTCGCAACAACCCGCACGGCCACCACATCAAAACCGTCTGGGACGGCGACGAAACCGTCACCCGTTTCACCCCGCAGCCCTACCACACGGCAGTGCCGGGTTTTGTCTACGGCGGCCTGATCGCTTCGCTGATCGACTGTCACAGCACCGGCACTGCCGCAGCGGCGATGTACCGCGCCGAAGGGCGCGAAATGCACACGTTGCCGGCTTACCGCTTCGTCACCGGTTCGCTGCACGTCGATTTCCTCAAACCCACGCCGCTGGGTGGCGAGTTGGAAATCCGCGGCCGGGTGAAGGAAATCAAAGGGCGCAAAGTGGTCGTGGAGTCGACGGTCTGGGCTGCAGGCGTTGCCACCGCGCGAGGCGAGGTGGTGGCGGTGCAGATGCCGGAACGTTTTGGCAGCTGACCCGCGCGGTTTTGCTACATTGACGGCTTGAGATGGGTTGAAAGCTGACACAGTCCATGTTCGTTCATCGGCGACACGCATCGGGTTCGGGAGACCGGGGGGCTTGGCCCTGGCGGCGTCCCTGCGCCCTGGCTTTTGCCGTCACCGTGTGCGCGTTGACGGTCTGAGCGTGGTTCGCGCGCAGACCGGCGTGCCGCACGATCCGCTGATCCGCCGCGGTCGCCATGCCCGCCCGCGGCGCCCCTTCCGGAGTCGAACATGACCGAACAAGAATTCAACCAACTCGCCCGACAAGGCTACAACCGCATCGCGTTGAGCTCACAGGCGCTCGCCGATCTGGAAACCCCGCTGTCGCTATACCTCAAGCTGGTGCCACGCGGGCCGGCCGGACGCCACAGTTTTTTGCTCGAATCGGTCGTCGGCGGCGAGCGCTTCGGCCGCTACTCGTTCATCGGCCTGCCCGCGCGCACCCTGCTGCGGGCGAAAGACGGCGTGACCGAGGTGCTGCGCGAGGGCGAGGTCGTCGAACGCTCCGACGACAACCCGCTGGACTTCATCGACGCCTTCTACCGCCGCTTCAAAGTCGCGCTGCCCGCAGGGATGCCGCGGTTTTGCGGCGGTCTGGCCGGTTACTTCGGCTATGACGCCGCGCGCTACATCGAACCGCGGCTGGCGCGTTCGGCACGGCGCCACCCCAAGCCCGACCCGATCGGCCTGCCCGACATCCTGCTGTTGCTCACCGAGGAGCTGGCGGTGATCGACAACCTCAGCGGCCGCCTGCACCTCATCGTCTACGCCGACCCGGCGCAGCCTGGCGCTTACGCCAGCGCGCAGGCGCGACTGCAAGCGCTGCGCGCGCAGCTGCGCAACCCGGTGCAGGCGCCGGAGCTGACGCCGGAGGAAGTCACCCCGGTGCAGCGCGAGTTCGACAAGGCCGACTACTTGCGCGCCGTGGCCGTGGCCAAGGACTACATCGCCGCGGGCGACTACATGCAGGTGCAGATCGGCCAGCGGCTGCGCAAAGCCTACTCGCAGCCGCCGCTGAGCCTGTACCGCGCGCTGCGCGCGCTCAATCCGTCGCCGTATATGTATTTCTACGATTTCGGCGACCACCAGGTGGTCGGTTCCTCGCCGGAAATCCTGGTGCGGCAGGAGCGCACCCCGGCGGGGCAGAAGGTCACCATCCGCCCGCTGGCCGGCACCCGTGCGCGCGGTCAAACCCCGGAACTGGATGCGGCCAACGAGGCCGAACTGCTTGCCGACCCGAAAGAGCGCGCCGAGCACCTGATGCTCATCGACCTGGCGCGCAACGACATCGGCCGCATCACCCGCACCGGCAGCGTCAAGGTGACCGAAGCCTTCGCCATCGAGCGCTACTCGCACGTCATGCACATCGTCAGCAACGTCGAGGGCGTGCTGCGCGACGGGATGGATGCCATGGACGTGCTGCGCGCCACTTTCCCGGCGGGCACTTTGTCGGGCGCGCCCAAGATCCGCGCGATGGAGGTGATCGACGAGCTGGAGCCGTCGCGCCGTGGGCTGTATGGCGGGGCGGTGGGTTACTGGAGTTTCGCCGGCGACATGGACTTGGCCATCGCCATCCGCACCGGCATCGTCAAGCAGGGCACGTTGTACGTGCAGGCGGCCGCGGGCATCGTGGCCGACTCCGTGCCCGAGATGGAGTGGCGGGAAACAGAGGTCAAGGCGCGCGCCGTATTGCGCGCGGCCGAACAGGTGCAGGAAGGACTCGACGGCTGAGCCCGCCGCCCGCCCAATACTCACGGAGTTCCATCATGCTGCTGATGATCGACAACTACGACAGCTTCACCTACAACCTGGTGCAGTACTTCGGCGAGCTCGGCCAGGAGGTGCACACGGTGCGCAACGACGAGCTCGGCGTGCAGGACATCGCCGCGTTGCACCCCGAGCGCATCGTCATTTCGCCAGGGCCGTGCTCGCCGGCAGAGGCCGGGATTTCGGTGGCCGTGCTGCAGTATTTCGCCGGGCGGCTGCCGATCCTCGGGGTTTGCCTGGGGCACCAGGCCATCGGCGCGGCGTTCGGCGGGCAGATCGTGCGTGCCAAGCACATCATGCACGGCAAGACCAGCGCGATCACCCATGACGGCCGCGGCGTGTTCGCCGACTTGCCCAGTCCGTATACCGTCGTGCGCTACCACTCGCTGGCCATCGACCGCGACACCCTGCCCGCTTGCCTGGAAGTATCGGCGCAGACCGAAGACGGCGAGATCATGGGGGTGCGCCACCGCCATTTCGCCATCGAGGGGGTGCAGTTCCATCCCGAGTCGATCGAAACCGAATACGGTCACAAGCTGCTGCAAAACTTTCTGGCCTTGAAGGAGGGCCACTTCGATGACTATCAGTAATCAGGACGCACTGGTGCGCGTGATCGAGCATCGGGAGATTTTTCACGACGAAATGATCACGTTGATGCGCCGCATCATGAACGGCGAGATGACGCCGGTGATGATCGCCGCGCTGATCACCGGTCTGCGGGTGAAAAAAGAAACCATCGGCGAAATCACCGCCGCGGCCACGGTGATGCGCGAATTCGCCACGCCGGTGGTCGTGGCCGACAAAAAGCGCCTGGTGGACATCGTCGGCACCGGCGGCGACGCGGCGCGCACGTTCAATATTTCCACCACCAGCATGTTCGTCGCCGCCGCCGCCGGGGCGCAGGTGGCCAAGCACGGCGGGCGCAGCGTGAGTTCGTCGTCGGGCTCGGCCGACGCGCTGGAGGCGCTGGGCGCCAACATCCAGCTCAGCCCCGAGTTGGTGGCACAGAGCCTAGAGCAATGCGGCATCGGCTTCATGTTCGCGCCCAACCACCATCCGGCGATGAAGCACGCCGCGCCGGTGCGCAAAGAGCTGGGCGTGCGCACCCTATTCAATATCCTCGGGCCGCTGACCAACCCTGCGGGCGCGCCCAACCAGTTGCTCGGCGTGTTCCACCCCGATCTGGTCGGCATTCTGGTGCGGGTGTTGCAGCGCCTGGGCAGCGAGCACGCCGTGGTGGTGCACGGCCTGGATGGGCTCGACGAGGTGTCGCTGTCGGGCGAGACGCTGGTCGGCGAACTCAAAGACGGCCAGATCAGCGAATACGCCATCCACCCCGGTGACCTCGGGCTGAAGGCCGCGCCGCTGGATGCGCTGCGCGTCGACGGCCCGCAACAATCGATCGAACTCATGCACGAGGCGCTCAACGACGTCGATGGTCCGGCGCGCGACATCGTGGTCCTCAACGCTGGCGTGGCGCTATACGCCGCCAACGTTGCCGCCAGCCTGAGCGACGGCGTGCAAATGGCACGCGCGGCGATTTCCAGCGGCGCGGCGCGCGACAAGCTGCATGAATTCGTCCGCGTCACCCGCAGCCTGCAGCCCGTCGCGGCGGACGGGGCGTGAGCGCGCCGGGGCAAACGATGAACGACATCCTGCAGCGTATCCTCGCCACCAAGGCCGACGAGGTGGCCGTCGCGCGCCAGCGCGTGCCCGAAAGCGTGCTGCGCGAGCAGGCCGCTGCGCGCGATGCGCCCCGCGGATTTGCCGCGGCGCTGCAGGCCAGGGCGGCAGCCGGCGGCCCGGCGGTGATTGCCGAAGTGAAAAAAGCCAGCCCGTCGCGTGGCCTGCTGCGCGCCGATTTCGACCCGCCGGCCATCGCCCGCAGTTACGCCGCCGCCGGTGCCACCTGCCTGTCGGTGCTCACCGACGCGACGTATTTCCAGGGATCGCCCGACGACCTGCGCCGCGCGCGCGCAGCCTGCGCCCTGCCGGTGTTGCGCAAAGACTTCATCATCGACCCGTACCAGGTGATCGAGGCTGCGGCGATGCAGGCCGACTGCATCCTGCTCATCGCCGCGGCCATGCCGCAGCAGCAGCTCGTCGATCTGGAGGCACAGGCGCAGGCGTTCGGGCTGGACGTGCTCGTGGAGGTGCACGATGCGCGCGAACTCGACGTGGCGCTGACGTTGCGCACGCCGCTGCTGGGCATCAACAACCGCGATTTGCGCACCTTCGACACCCGGCTTGAGGTTACGCTCGACCTGCTGCCGCGCATCCCTGCGGGTCGTCTGGTCGTCACCGAAAGCGGCATCCTCGCCCCGCAGGACGTGGCGCGCATGCGTGGCGCCGGGGTGCAGGCCTTTCTGGTCGGCGAGGCGTTCATGCGCGCTGCCGACCCGGGGCGTGCGTTGCAGAGCCTTTTTTCCCCTGGACAATCATGACCATTTGACTTTGGAAAGGAAATCGCAGAGAATCTGCGGTTCGCCTCGGAGAGGTGGCCGAGTGGTTAATGGCAGCAGACTGTAAATCTGCCCTCTAACGAGTACGCTGGTTCGAATCCAGCCCTCTCCACCAGGCGCAGGAATTGCTGCGCTGCGGGTGACCGCGGCGGGTTGGTGGAATGCGTTGCGGCCCGAGTCGCGCCGAAGCTCACGCCGAAGCGTTGCAGGGCGGGAGTAGTTCAATGGTAGAACCTCAGCCTTCCAAGCTGATGGCGCGGGTTCGATTCCCGTCTCCCGCTCCAATCTCGCGGGGCTGCGGTGGCGCAGGCCGGTTGTGCAATTGCGTGAGTGTGCGAAAGTCACGCCCATGTGGCTCAGTGGTAGAGCACTCCCTTGGTAAGGGAGAGGTCGCGGGTCCGATTCCCGCCATGGGCACCAGAATACGTGTTGATTTTGTCGATCTTTGATGGCTTGAGGAGTTTGAATCATGGCGAAAGAAAAATTTGAGCGGACCAAGCCGCACGTCAACGTGGGCACGATTGGACACGTCGACCACGGCAAGACCACGCTGACGGCGGCCATCACCACCGTGCTGGCGAGCAAATTTGGCGGGGCGGCGAAGAAATACGACGAAATCGACGCGGCTCCGGAAGAAAAAGCCCGCGGCATCACCATCAACACCGCGCACGTCGAGTATGAGACCGCCAACCGTCACTACGCCCACGTCGACTGCCCCGGCCACGCCGACTACGTCAAAAACATGATCACCGGTGCGGCGCAGATGGACGGCGCCATCCTGGTCGTGTCCGCCGCCGACGGCCCCATGCCGCAGACCCGCGAGCACATCCTGCTCGCTCGCCAGGTCGGCGTGCCCTACATCGTCGTCTTCCTCAACAAATGCGACATGGTCGACGACGCCGAACTGCTCGAACTCGTCGAAATGGAAGTGCGCGAGCTGCTGTCCAAGTACGACTTCCCCG
>Ga0078972_1005952_pt1 | contig 29934 bp, 30 predicted proteins | sample YelNatPaOPGAMG01_FD_67568 | JGI IMG/M metagenome (GOLD analysis project Ga0078972, IMG submission 67568) | Hot spring thermophilic microbial communities from Obsidian Pool, Yellowstone National Park, USA - OP-RAMG-01 (SPADES assembly) (version 2) | ecosystem: Environmental > Aquatic > Thermal... | reverse complement strand
GATACCGCGCGATCACATCCTATCTGCGGAATGCTTTCGGGATCGTGGTCAACCGCAAACGGGTGCGGCGGCTGATGCGCCTTATGGGTATCTATGCGATCTACCCAAAGCCCAATCTGTCCAAGCTGTACCACGCGCAGTATGTAAGGCCGTATCTTCTGCGAAACATGGAAATAGTCCGTCCTGATCATGTATGGGGCGTGGATATCACTTATATTCCCGTCGGACGCAGCACCTATATGCATACTGCGGGAACAACCCGACAAGCATGATAGACCCGACGGGGCACAGATTGATTATTGCTGATGATGAGCATGGAAGGCGGATAACAACAGCACCGCCGATCGGATCGATAGTACCGGCGCCGCAAGATGAAGAATATGTAAGTGATACTGGATATAAAATTGGTGCACCTGAAGAACCAGAGTTTACTTATGACGATGATTATCAATATGACAGTACTGTAAAGTCGGATTTTGGGGACGATATTTGCTGGGCATGGTGGGGATTTTTAAATTGGGGAGCTGGAACTTTTGGAGGATTAGAAGATGCTTCTAAAGCTTATTCACATTTTAGAGATGGAAATGGTGAGGACTTAATCATTGATTACGGAAGGGCAGTAGATGAAGATTCTAATATTAGAAACGCAGTAAATAATGAAATGTTAAGAGCAGCTACTGCCGCCTTAGATTTACATCAGCAGTCAGGGATAGATTCATTTGAAATGACAGGGCAACCCCTTAGTGTTAGTGGGAAATATTATTCAAAGACAGAAAACTGGCAAAAGACACTTGGAAGTCATAACATATGGGGTTCTGCATCAGTTAGCTTTAAAGGGGATAAAGCTACAATATATTTAACAATACATGCTGTAGATAGGTATAATTTTAATTCTGGAATGAAAGATATTAAATCTGGCACACCAGATTCAGTAAATGGAAGATTTGAAGTTCTTGGTTGGGGACAAGAATTTACTACCAGAGGAGAGTATAATCTTATATTATTGCTAAATAATTAGGAAGGAGTTTTAAATGAAAAAAGTATTTTTTATAATTACAATAATAATTGCGATTGCGTCCATGTCTGGATGTTCTACAAAACTTGAGACCCGAACTGACGTTGAACCATTAAAGAATCACCTGCCGGAATTATCAATAATAAATAGTTATTGGTACGGAGACGTAAAGAAAGATGTTTTTTCTGGTGTAGGGCCATGTACTTATGAAATATATGGAGTAGCTTCAATAGGCAGTGAATTTATTAATGAAATTAAAACAAAATATACTTGGGATCAAGTAGAAGATTATTATATTTTTAACTTAGTAAGCAAATTAGAAACTGGAGACTATTTAGATAAAGATGAAAATTATTTGCGCAGTGAACAATTCTGTACTGATATATCAAATACAAACGTATTTGATATTCTAGTAGATTTTAATAATAATACAATTGTTTTTTATGCAGAGTATACTGATTTTTAATACATAGATGTTGCAGTGCGGTGAAAAAACATGAGTGGGTTGTGTTACCATATGCATAGAGAAAGGAGTATCTATGCCAAGTAACAATTGCAATATATTACCCTTGCGCTCGGCTCAGCCGATCCGCAAACCGTCCGCGAATATGTCTACAAGGCGAACGGCGACCTCGATTATATGAAAGACTTCAGGGATTTCGAGGATGACGGAACGGATTATATTAAGACGGTTTATGAGATAAACGGCGCCGGACTTACGGACAAGATAACGTATACTGATTATGAAAACGGACAAGGGACAGGTGTAAGAAAGAAGAGTATACGATGGGGTATGACGACCGTGGATATATAACTTCCGAGACTGCATATACGAATTACGGAACCGCAAAGACGGTAAATAAGACTTATACGTACGATTCCATTGGCAGACTGACACAAGCGGCAATAGGCGACAAGACGAGTACTTACACCTATGACAACGTGGGCAACAGGCTTACAAAGAGCGACGGTACGGACAGCTTCGTATATACTTACAACCAGTTCAACCAACTAACCGGAACGACAAAGAACAGCGCTTTCTACGCGTCATATACCTACGATGGGCGCGGCAACCAGACCCAGGAACTAAGGCGCTCGCTTACTGTAACTATTAACGGCACAAAACATTATTATAACACAACGACGGATTACAGCTATGACCTGTTGAACAGCATGACGGGTACCGACATATCGACTCCGAAAGCGAACCACAGCGGAGATGTCTCGTATGACGATACGACTGTGTCATACGAATATAACGCCCAAGGACGGCGCGTAGAAAAGGTTGATGAAAACGAAACGACGAAGTATTATTATACGGGGAGTGCTCTCCTTTACACTGCAAACGCCACGAATTGGCTCACGACTGAGAACATACTTGATCCGGGAGGAAAGATAGTAGCGTCGCAGAGATTCGCCGACCAGGACCCGAACACAGAGGACGCGTATGCCGATAAGTATTACTTCTATCATTTCGACAAACGCGGCAGCGTATCGGCGATAATCCAGCCTGACGGCAATATGGTAAAGGGCTACGAGTACGACGAGTTCGGGAACCTCGAAGGTAAAGGCGCGGACGATTTCCTGAACGAAGTTACATTTACCGGAAGCATAACGGATAAATCAACGGGCTTGCAGTATATGAACGCAAGATATTATAATCCTACTACGGGGAGATTCTTAAGCCAGGATACCTACAGTGGTAATCCATACGACCCATGGACGCAGCATTTGTATAGCTACTGCGGGAACAACCCGGCGAGCTTCGTCGATCCGACGGGACATAGATTGATTATTGCTGATGATGAGCATGGAAGGCCGGTTGTTGCCCCGGTAACAAGGCCAAAGGTAAGCAGTGGAAGTAGTTCAAGCCCAAGCGGAAGTACTCAAAGTCCTAGCAGTGGAAGCAGTTCAAGCCCAAGTGGAGGGACTCCCTCAAACTCGGGGCCAAAAGTAACGGTAACCCCTGAAGGAGAGAACAATGATCCACTAACGGGAATAGAGAATGGATTAACAACCGCTAATTGGCTTCTTGATAATGATCAGCTAACAGTAATAAATGATGCATTAGCGGTTATGCATATATACGCAGGAGTAACAAATATGCTTAGCTATATAGAATTGGCTAAAATATCCAGAAGAAATCATGAGCAGAATTATAATCAATTAAGGTCAATAATGCTTAGTGATGGACCTGGAGCTGTTCTGAAAGCCGAGGAAAACATTCAGTTGTATCCTGTTTTTATTCCGAAGGGCTGTTCTGCGACAAATTACAGAAGTGAATTGGGTGATATGGCTATAGCAGGTATGCTTACCGATATGAGTGGTACATTCGGAAAAGGCATTGACATCATGGAAATAAAAGCTGGTACAGAAGGTATAGGTGTTGCCGTTAACACAATTGGTCTATGCGCGCCTCCTCCATACAATATTGCATATGATCAAATGAACATGATGGCTACTGGAATAGGTAAATCGAAATACGATATACAAATGATTTGGGGATCAATGAAGTGAGAGGAGATCAAGAATGAGGAAGAGTTTAATTTGTTTTATCATATTCGTCACGATGATATTTTCATGCTTTTTTGTAAGCTGTAGTTCAAAAGAAAATAATAATATTGATTTCATTGAACTTGTTAAAAAAGAGGCAGATTATATGTATACTGAGAGTTGGAAAGTACCTGATTTTACTGGCTGGAGTTGCGCAGAGGTTACAAATGTATTAGATGAGATTGGGCAAAAGTATGAAATAACATTTGTAAATGATGAAAACGCGAATAATAATGCAATAACAGGGCAGTATCCATCTCAGGGGGGAATAGTAAAAAAGAACGAAAAAATACAGCTTAAAGTCAACAATTATTATGCAAAGAGTAATTCTATAAGATTCTTTTATTCCTATATGAATCCAATAGCAGAAACGGGAAAATGGATATTCTTTACAGACGGATCTAGTATTTATAGAAGTTGTAACGATTTTAATTATTGTGAAAAAATCTATAATAATGAGGACAATAATGAAAAAATAGTTTCTATAATACCTAGAGAAAATGAAATAATCTTTCTTGTACAAAACAAAAGTTCCGATTTTTCTATATATTCAATAAATACAGACGGAAAAGAGTATCGAAAAATTTTTGAACCAGAAGGATGCATGGACTTGTTCTCTTCTGGAGATACATTAAATATTTTTTATGGTGTTCTACGTCAATATAATATAAAGGAAAACGAGATAAAAGATACTGATTTGATAATTCCGAGTTTTTCATTTATGCAGTATGAAAGTTATCGCTACTATATAAATTCAAAAGGAGACAAAGGGCCATATTTATTATGCAAGCAAAATATTGAAGGAGGTTCAGTAACAACATTAATAGAATCTGACAAGCAAATATTGAATCTTTGCTTGTACGATAATAATCTTTATTATGTTAGTGTTGAAAGAAATAGTAGCTTTACGTATGATGAATGGCTATACAAATTTGATTTGAAGTTAAATGAGAATACTTTAATTAAAAAAATCAACTCGAATACATCTGTTTCAAATTACATGTGCGTTTGGGGAAACAGTCTTGTTCTAACAAACGATAATAGCGTTCTAAAAGTAAACATAAAGGATAATAATGAAATAACAATAAACAGACCAAGTAATATTGATCAAGTTTCATATTGTATTCTTTGCGGAAATTATATTTATCAATGCCTAGCATATCCAAATAGTGGGATGGCTTTATTAGATGGGAGATATAATTTATTTACAGATAAGTATGAAGAATTCGATTGGCAGTCAATATGTCAAAGTTGAATATATATTTTTGATTATGTTAGCATAACAGATGAATCAACAGGGCTACAGTACATGAATTCGAGGTGCTACAATCCGACTACCGGAAGGTTTCTGTCTCAGGATACCTACAGCGAACTCATGAGTATTGGCATATACAAGCAATAGAAGTTACTGGTAAGGGGACTATTGGAAACTTACCTAAAGGGGTACCACAAGATTATTGGTACTAAATGACCGGCATGTCAAAGAGAGATTGGGCGTTAACGTATGCAAACTACCCAGGTCTTACAGATGGATTTAATTAAGAGAGGAGTGTTTTGAAAATGTACGCTTTATTTAAAAAAATAATTGCTGGGTTTATAGCAATACTAATCATATTTTCAGCTTGCTCATGTAATTCACAAGGGGATAGCCGAACGTATTTACCAAGCGACGAAGCAAGTACAACACAGACATCAACATCAACGTCAGAAACACAGCAACCGACTGGTATTATGGTTTCTCAACCAACACTTTTAAGTGTGGAAAGTGCCCAGGCACCTATCCTTAAAGAAGGATCAACGCTTGAGGATATTTCAAAATATTTGAATCAAAGTGAAGAGAAATTGACTAAAGATTATGGAGATAGTGTTAGGTTATCCAGATGGGATCTTGAATACTCAGATTATCGAGAGTATTCAAAGCGTGGTACTGGATTAATATTAGGGTGTTGTCCAATTGTCGATTCTGATAACTATAAAGTTAAATATATTGAATTAGAACGAGATAAAATATCATTTAACGATATAAACAAGGATACAAATTTCGAAGAAGTGAAAAAGATATTAGGAGAAGCGAAAGTATTTCAAATAGAGGACGGGCTACCGGGGTTGTATACGTATGAATTAAGGTATCAGTATAATGATATTAATTTGAGGATTTATTCTTGGGACAAGGACGGTAATAGTGGTATATTTATGAGTGTGGTGGATGATTATATACCAGAATATAGAGGAATCAATATTACTACTGACCAGATAGATCAATATTTTGAAATGACAAAAGAAGGGCTCGAGGCTGCAATCAATTATGGAAACACATCTATGTCTTATGATGGTAAATATCAATATATAGATTATCCCAACTATGGAGTAAGTTTTGTATTTGATAAAGAAGGACTAATATTAGATTCTATGCGTTTTTCCTCTAACTATGAGATCAATGGCCTAAGGCAAGGCTTCAACTTAGAGAAAGCAATGGAGGTAATGGGGAAAAGAGATATAGAGGAAATAGGGAGCGAGGAAAGTGGAAACAGCCATCTTATTCGATATGAATATAAGAAGTTTACATTAATAGTTAGGTGTGATGACGAATATGGCGATGGAACATATTGGCAGGTACAACGCAGATAATGTAAAACCTAACATTTTCAAAGGGAGCGTATTAACAATTTAACGTCTTAAGGCAATCTTTTAACGCCTTTCAAAAGACGGGTGTGCATTGTATCAATTGTTGATGTTGTTGCCACCAGTGACGAGGGGAGTCGAACTCAATGCTGTTTGTGGCGACTTACGTGATGCCTCAAAATAAAATACCGTTGAAATGCGATTCGTTGCCTCAAAATAAAACGACGTCGAAAGACAAGCTCCTTTCATGATATAAAGTGGTTCCGTGGGGCAAGGCTTGTAAAACGGACAAGGGACAGGTGTCAAGAAAGAAGAGTATACGATGGGGTGTATAGTTAATCTTCTTTATGGACATTTTGCATAGACGAACAATACTCCTTAAGGGTGTCAATCGGGCGTTTCTCCATAATGCGGGGTAAAAATACTGCTTGTCCGTGAAATGAATCAGGAAATAACGCTTGGAGTAAGGCCGTAGCATTCGAGTATAGTAACCGAACACGTGGAAGGGGCGATAAGAGCTATCATGTACGTTTCGGGAATAAAGTGCAGCGAGTTCTTTTATGTGAAACAGCAGTTGACTAATCCCGACGCACGTTGAGTGTGTGGTGTTGATGACAAATGTAAAAAACGGATGAGGGACTGAAAAACGGCTTGAATAAAGGATTTTCCGGTAATCTGCCATCTGCCGAAAATGTGATTTTTAGCGGCGGAGATGCCGGAAAGCCCTACATTATTATGTGTGTGATTGTTCGCGGAAACACATCCACAGCCTTTCGGGGCCGACTTCCGGGGGGCGGAGTTGTGTAGACGGAAAAGACGGCGAATCTGAGTTAAAGAATATCAAAATCCGATTTAATCTAAGCAGTAACAATAATTATTTTGATCCTATTAAATCATTTAAAGAAAAAGATAAAGGATTTTAAAACAAAATTCTTTCAAATAGGACTGACAAAAGATAAACGTTTTGGATACAATAACTAAGATCAAACCTATAGAGAAGGAAAATGCAATTATGGAGTCATTACTTAAATATAAAGTTCTAATATCGGAATTGCCAGTTTTGAATCAAAAGAGTGTTGCACAAAAAACAGTATGGATAAAAGATAATTATAACAAAGGAATATTAACTAATGAGCACTCATTATACATAAGTGACTTTATAAATAGTTCTGGACAAATAGTTATAAGCAGGAGAAATATTTTTGATGAAACCAACATTGCAAAGAAGATTATCGAAATTTTTGTATGGGGATATCCTACCGGTGGGCGTGGAAATAATATTGAAACGTGTCTTAAACAGTTAAATGATTTAGAATGTGTGTGCAAGTCTATATTAAATAAAGATCTAAGTCTTAATGAATATGCTGAGGTAATTAAAGAATTTAAAAACATTAATGGCCTAGGTCCTTCTACTTGGACAAAGTTTATGTATTTTTTTCAAACAAAGATAGAGGGCATTCCAACATTGATATTTGATGCCCAAATAGAAAAGTCCCTAAAACATACTCAATTTATAGAATTCCAGCACCTAGCGGATTTAAAACATGAAAAAGCAACTCATTTTATTGATTACATTAATGGCGTAGATAATATCGCAAAAAAACTAGGTGTAAGCACAGATAGAATAGAGTTATTTTTATTTTATTTTAATTTGAATTATATGTTTTAAAAGACGAGGAAAGAATAGGGAGAGGCAAAAATTCTTGATAAGGTAATTCGTCGGACCATACAAGCAAGTACAAGTAGAATATACGGAATCTTCATTATGTAGCCGCTTGTGTCCACAAGTGTTCACATTATGAAACTGAAATATAAAATGAATGGAAAGGTAGATAATGAATATCTGTTATTTTAGCTAGTTAGCCAGAACACGACCCCTGTGTCGTTCCGAAACCGCATGTTCGGACATACTCACGCGGGCAGGCGCTGAATTGACCGCAAAGATATTGCACGAATTAATCGGCGTTTCCTTAGACTTTTAGGGATTAAAAAACCCGGGGCATCCGGGTTTTTAAGTAACGCTATTCTCCGTTTCGCCGGGGAAAAAAACTATCCCGCTTTTTTCAGCCCTGTTCTATCGCGTCGTTCGGGCAGGCGTCCATACAAGAACCGCAGTCGATGCAAACATCGGGATCGATAACGTATTTGCCGTCGCCTTCGGAAATCGCTTCGACGGCGCATTCGCTTTCGCAAGCTCCGCAGGATATGCAAGCGTCAGTAATAACGTAAGCCATCAGTCTTTCACCTCCGTTGTATTTCATGCCTATTGTAAACACAAGTACACGAAAATGCAAGGATGTACGGTAACAAAAACCGCTTTTATTATAGGACTGCAATACATATAGTACACTGAACCTTGAAAATAAAAGATGCGGGAGCCGGCCCGTGGGGTATTGTTAAGTTAACAAAACGGCACATGCCGAAAGGAGCCAATCCTGCATATGGATAACGTAACACAAAGTAAGCGTTATCGGATCGACCACACAAAAGAATATGTGGTATTATAACCGTGTCACTTTGTTTAACCACTTCCCCTTGGGGTTGGGGGGGCTTTCTGGCTTTTCCTATAGCGAGTTAACATTATGTTATTGACGCCGCGCCGAAAACCCTGTAAACTAATAATTAATTTTAGTTTACAGGTGATCTATGAGTCTTAAGAAACTTGTTCTCTCGGGGATATTCACTGCGCTGACCGTTTTAGGCGCCTTCATACAGATACCTTTGGGCGATCTGCCCGTAACTCTCCAGACGTTTTTCGTCTTCATGGCGGGGCTGATGCTCGAACCGCGGTACGCTTTTTTGTCCCAGTTCGCGTACATGGCGGCCGGGCTCATCGGCCTGCCCGTGTTCTCGAAAGGCGGCGGATTCGGTTACGTGCTCCAGCCTTCGTTCGGGTTCATCGTAGGCTTTTGCGTCTGCGCTTTCCTCGTAAGCGCGCTGGCAAGAAAGAACCTCCTCGCGTTTTTTTACGGCGGGCGGAAAACTAAACCGCTGCTCAAAGCGGCGGGGGGTATGCTCCTCAGCGTCGCGGCGCTCTATATAACCGGTATTTCCTATATGTATCTCATATATAACCTTTATATGGCAAAGCAGGTTTCGGCGGGTTATCTCATACTGAACGCCGCGGGCATATTCTTTTTAATCGATACCGCCAAATTCGTCCTCGCCGCGCCGCTTTGCGCAGCCGTGCTGAAACGGCTTCCAAAAGGGTTTATCGAGCCTCATCTTTTTGAACGGAAATAAGCGCTCAACAGCTTCGCGCATTCTCCGGCGAGGACTCCGCCGGTTATTTTTGGAGTATGGTTAAGCCTTCCTTCCGCTAGGTCGTACACCGAGCCGAACGCCCCCGCTTTCGGGTCCGCCGCGCCGTAAACGACCTCGTCTATCCGCGAGTTTATTATCGCTCCCGCGCACATCGGGCAGGGCTCGAGCGTGACATAGATTGTACAGCCGATGAGCCTCCACCCGCGCAGCCTCTTCGAAGCCTTCCTTATCGCCGCTATCTCCGCGTGCCCGAGCGGGTCGCGCTTCGATTCGCGCGAGTTGAACCCCGCGGCGATTATCCTGCCGTTTTTTACGATCACCGCGCCTACCGGCGCTTCGTCTTTTTTGGCCGCTTTGGCCGCGTATTTTAGCGCCGCACGCATATATTTTTCGTGCTCGTCCATAAATCCGTCATACATAAGAATCGGGAAATAACCGCTAAGCGGCGGGAATTTCAGCCGCCCGCGTCAATGCGATCCTCATTCTCCTTCGTCGTCGGGCCTGAATTCGAGTATGTCTCCGGGCTGGCAGCCGAGTTCGGCGCATATCGCGTTAAGCGTCGAAAACCTGACCGCTTTGGCTTTTCCGGTCTTTAATATCGACAGATTCGCCTTCGTGATCCCGACCCTGTCCGAGAGCTCGTTCAGCGAAATCTTGCGTTTGGCCATCATCACGTCCAAATTAACTATAATCGCCAATGAAAGCCCCCTCCTCAGATCGTAAGATCGTTTTCGTCCTTGAGCCTTACCGCCTTATCGAACACGGCCGCGAGAGTCTGGCAGAACAGGCTCGCGAGCATCGCGATAACGGCGACGACGGGAGTAAGTATCGAAAAATCTACGAAAGTCTTGACAATAAGCACGATCGCGATAAGCGCGCAAATATAAGATATGTATTTGAAATATCTTACGTTTTTGTATACGAACGGGGAATCCTTGATCGTAGCCGTGAGCATGCTCCGAAGAAGCAGCAGTATGATCCAGCATAACGCCCCGCAGACTTCGAGGAAAGCGAGCGTAACCCATGCGTTCTGCGACGAGCCGGAGATATGCGAATTTACGTAAGCCGGTTCGATCGGGGCGATGACGACAGGCAGCGCTATCATCAGCAGCGGGGCGAGCACGATAATCGCTTCGATCATCCGCTTCAAAATAAGCGGTATGTTCCATCCAATCTTCATGACAGCCTCCGTTTTTGGTGAGGATACCACGGATTCAATATATTTGTCAACAATTAATTATCGGATTTCAATAAATCCCGATGCGGTGTACAAAAAAAAGCCCTGCGTTCATGTTAGATTCGTACGGGGGTGCCGTTTATGGATATTCTTTTATACGCCTTATCAAGCGCAAACCTGATACTGATGATCGCGGTTCTTGCCGCGGTGCTGAGCAGGAAGGAAAAGGTCGTCGACATAAGCGTTGCGCTGTCGAAATTCCAGTCGGAGATAGCCCGGCAGTTCGACGGTATCGCGCGCCAGAACAGCGAAAACTCGTACCGTCTCCGCCGCGAGGTGCTCGAAACGATGAACACCCTGGGCCAAAACGTCACCGGCATACTTGCCGAAACGGCGAAATCCGGCGCGGAGAATATGGACAAGCTCAAGGACGCCGTCGAGCAGAAACTGAAGGAGATCTCCGAAACGAGCGAAAAAAGGCTCGACCAGATAAGAAAGACGGTCGACGAACAGCTTTCCGACATGCTCCAGAAAAGGCTTACCGGTTCTTTCAAACAGGTCTCCGACCAGCTGGAGCAGGTTTTTAGGGGCATGGGAGAGGTAAAATCGCTTGCGACGGGAGTCGTCGATTTAAAGCGCGTACTTTCCAACGTAAAGGTTCGCGGCACGTGGGGAGAGATACAGCTTGGGAGCCTGATATCGTCGATCCTCTCTCCCGGGCAGTATGTCCGCAACGCCGATATAAAAGGCACCGCGGAGAGGGTCGAGTACGCGATCGTGCTCCCCGGCGGCCCGGACGGGAGAGTTCTTCTTCCGATAGACTCAAAATTCCCTATGGAGGATTACCTGAAAAAAGAGGAGCTGCTCGATTCGGGCAACAAGGAGCTTGCGAAAGACGCTATGAGGTTCCTCGCCAAAAGCATAATGGCCGAGGCAAAAAGGATCAGCGATAAATACATAAGTCCGCCCGCGACTACCGATTTCGCCGTGATGTATCTTCCGACCGAAGGGCTGTACGCGGACGCGATAAACTTAAGGGTGTTCGAAGCCTGCCAGCGGGACTATCACGTGACGATAGCGGGGCCGTCGACGCTTTCCGCGCTTCTTAACAGCCTTCAGATGGGCTTCCGGACGCTCGCGATAGAAAAGCGTTCCGGGGAGGTATTGAAGCTTTTGGAATCCGCGAAAAAGGCGTTTTCTGAATTCACGTTCGCGATAGACAGGACGAAAAAGAGCCTCGCCGCCGCCCAGAACAATCTCGAGGAAGCTTCGCGCAAATCGAGGAGCATAGAGAAACAGCTCGCGGGCGTCGAAAGCCGCGGCGCGGAAACGTCCGCGCTCGAAGAATGACCAAATATGTTCGTTATGTCCGTTACGCTATGCACCAAAAAAACTCCTCCGGCGTAATATACATTGAGCCTTAATAAAAAAGGATACCTACATTATTCAAGGAGGATGTTATATATGGGATTTGACGGTGGGTTCGGCGGCTGGGGCGGAGGCTGCTGCTGCTGGATTATCATTATCCTGTTGATCTGCTGCTGCTGCGGACGTGACGGCGGTTTCGGCTTCGGCGATCCGGGCGGCTGGGGCGGAGGCTGCTGCTGCTGGATAATTGTTATCCTGTTGCTCTGCTGCTGCTGCGGCGGCGAGCGCAGAATGGACAAATGCTGAGGTGGTTAAACCTCCAAGTTCAAATAACATATGAAAAAATCAAAGGGTATTTCGGGGGCTTGACAAAGCCCCTTTAATTTGCATAAACCATCGCACTATGCCGTTTTTCAAAAATCCTCGAAGCTTTCGAGCAGATACCGCGGTCCTTCGACGCGTATCTCGCCGGCCTGAGCGTATCCGTGAGCCATAATGCAGCAGTCGGCTCCCGCCGCTTTCGCGTACCGGATATCGGTGAGCGAGTCTCCTACCATTAGGGCTTCGCCCGGGGAGACGCCGTATTTTTCGAGCATCACGTTGAAGCTTTCCGGGTCGGGCTTTCGTTTTTCTGAGTCCTCATACGCGACCACTTCGTCGAAAACATCGATCCCCAAATGCTTTATGATTTTTTCGGTTGAAACCCGAAGCTTCATCGTAACGAGCGCGAGCAGGGCGCCTTCGTCTTTGAGCCTTCGCAACAGTTGCGCCGCTCCGGGGTAAAGCCTTACGTTATCGCAGCAAACCTTTTCGTATACTTCTCTGAAGATGTTGAGATACGGCTCCAACTCCTCGTCTCCCAGGCCGGTGAGCTTTTTCATCGCGGCGGCCGCGCCCCTTCCGATCGCGCCTACGACCTCTTCGTCGCTCAGAGCATCGTATCCGCCGTAAGCGAGAGCCTTCGAAAACGCGGTCTTTAAATCGTCCCTCGTGTCCGCCAGAGTCCCGTCAAGATCGAAAACGTAAAGCCTGTATTTTTTTGCTATCCCCATTCGTTATGTTTCCGTCAAGATTTTTTGCCGTTCAGCAGCAGCCGCCGGACTTCGTCTTCGTCGGCGAGATCGTAATCCCCGCTATATGAGCCCTCGTAATGGTACACAACGCCGGACCTTCGTTTTTTTCGAGAAGTTCCATCGGCTTTTCCTCGCCGTGTTCCGCGATAAACCCGGCGAACGCTCTCGGCTTTGCTTTGCCAAACATCGCGCCTTCGCGGGGGAATTCGCCGCATTCCTTAGCACCCTGAATAACCTTTTTCCCTGCAGCAGTTGTAATGCACGCACCACTGCCTGCCTTCGCAGCCTTCGTTCCTGCATCCTATACAGCCTTCGTTTTCGCAAAGGCAGCAGGCGAGGCCGCAATAAGCGAACCCTCTTTCTTTTTTCATAAATATATACTTTTCTTCATCGCTGCGCCAAAACGAGCCCGACCTTTTCCTTTACTTTTTCAAGCATCCTTTCGGCGTTGACCCGCGCCCTGTCCGCCCCGCTTTTTATCACGGCGTCAAGATACGCCCCGTCCGCGCGTATGCTGCCGTATCTCTTCTGGAGCGGTTCGAGCTCCGCGCAGACCGCTTCAGCGACGCGCGATTTGAGCGCCCCGTAGCCGCTCCCGGAAAACTCGTTTTCTATCTCCGCGACGGTCTTTCCGGTCACCGCGCCGTAGATAGAGATCAGGTTTGAGACCCCGGGCTTGTCCTCGGAAAAGCGCACCGTCCCTTCCGAATCCGTGACGGCCTTTTTGAACTTGGATCTTATCTTTTCGGGAGGATCCAGCAGCGAAACGTAGGAATTCTCGTTATCGTCGGATTTCGACATCTTGTTTTCCGGATCGGTGAGGCTCATTATCCTCGCTCCCGCTTTGGGGATATACGGCTCCGGCACCGTAAAAACGTCCCCGTAAACGTTGTTGAAACGAATGGCTATGTCTCGCGTGATCTCGAGGTGCTGCTTCTGGTCGGCGCCCACCGGAACGAGGTCGGTCGAGAACAGGAGTATGTCCGCGGCCATCAATACCGGGTACGTATACAGCCCCGCGTTTATATTGTCCGCGTGGCGCTCGCTTTTCTCCTTGAACTGCGTCATCCTCGAAAGCTCTCCCAAATAAGTGTAGCAGTTGAGGATCCACATCAGCTCCGTATGGCAGGATACGTGCGACTGCATATACATGATATTCTTTTCCGGGTCAAGCCCCGACGCGATCAAAAGCGCCAAGGTGTCGAGACAGCGCTCCCTGTACTGCTCCGGTTCCTGCCTGACGGTCAGCCCGTGCAGGTCGACGACGCAGTAATAGCATTCGTATTGTTCCTGAAGCAATACCCAGTTTTTTATCGCGCCGAGATAGTTGCCGATTGTCAGCGCCCCGGACGGCTGTATTCCGGAGAATATCGTCATTCTGTCTTTCATGTCCCCTCCCGGATTTGCGTTACCTCTATCCTCGGTTCGGAGCCGAGGAAGCCTATAATATCCTGTTTGATCCTTTCCGCCGAAGCGTTGTCGGATGCCGCGACCGCGAAACACAAAGCGCACCTCTGCCACTTGTCGTTGTCCGCGGACTCGGCTACCGAAACGTTGAACCTGCTCCTTATGCGGTCTTTGACGCTGCGCACTACCATGCGCTTATCCTTAAGGCTTTCGGCGCCCGGTATGACGAACGCCGCCTCGAAACACCTGAAAGGCATCTAAAGCGCCTCCAATATGGCGGCCGGCAGAGCGTCCTTATCGACGACGCGCGTATGGCGCTCCGGCTTGCCTCGAAGCTCCAAAATCTGAGCCGGCACTTTCGTACCGGTCGCCGAAGCGAGTCTTCGCGCCATGGCGAACTCGTCGAGCCCCGCCGTGTCTTCGCCTAACGATTCGAGCACGTCCTTAGGGAACTTGTAGGCGGACGCCGTGGAAACTATGACGGTCTTCGTCCCGTCGCCCGTTCTCTTATATTTTTCGAAAACGCCCGTGGCGACCGCCGTATGCGTATCGAGCAGGTAACCTTTTTGTTCGAACGTGTCGCGCAGGCTGCGCCTCGTCTCTTCCTCGCCGCACCAGTCCGCGAAGAAATCCTTCGAAAGCGTATCGCGCGCCTGCGCGCTTATTGAGTACGCGCCTTCGGCCTTGAGCCTTCGCATCATTCCGGCGACTTCTTTTTCGTCCCTCCCCGAAATTTCGAACAGCAGCCTCTCGAGATTGCTTGAAATCAGTATGTCCATCGACGGCGACATCGTCTTATAAAACGCTCTGTCGAGAGAGTATTCGCCCCTGTTGAAAAAGTCGGTAAGCACGTTGTTCATATTGGACGCGCATATGAGCTTGTTTACCGGAAGCCCCATCCGCTTCGCGTACCACGCCGCGAGTATGTTCCCGAAGTTGCCTGTCGGAACAACGAAATTTATTTTTTCGCCCGCCTTTATTTCACCCTTGCGCTTAAGCTCCGCCCACGCCCATATATAATACGCTATCTGCGGAGCGAGACGCCCGAAGTTGATCGAGTTCGCCGAGGAGAGCGCGTACCCCTTTTCATATATCGCTTCGGAAAACGCCCTGTCCGCGAAAATGGCCTTCACCGCGTTCTGGGCCTCGTCGAAGTTCCCTCGAACCGCCACGACGTGCGCATTTTCGCCCTCCTGCGTCGCCATCTGGAGCCTCTGCATTTCCGACACTCCGCCGTGCGGATAGAACACCATTATTTTTATTCCCGGGGCGTCGCGGAAGCCCTCAAGCGCCGCTTTGCCGGTATCGCCCGAGGTCGCGACGAGTATCAGGATATCCTTGTCCGTTTTGGCGGCGGCCATCAGCCCCGGCAATACCGAAAGCGCCATGTCTTTAAAGGCGAGCGTCGGGCCGTGCCACAGTTCGAGAACATATTCCCCGGAAGAAAGCTTTTTTACCGGCGCGGTATCGGGGGCGTCGAAACGCTCGTACGCCTTTTCGGCAAGTCCGTCGAGCCCCCGTATGTTTTCGAAAAAAAGGCCGAGCACCGCCGCGGCGAGCTTCGGATACGAAAGCGCAGTTATATCCCCCAAAGCGTTTATGCCGGGAAAACGCGACGGCACATAAAGCCCGCCGTCGGGCGCTATGCCCCTAAGCACCGCTTTTTCCGCCTCTATCCTTTCGCCTGCGTTTCTCGTGCTTACCAGTTCCATTTATTTCTCCGCCGATCCTTTAAAAAACCTGCGCGCGGTATTGTCCGCAAAACGACAGCGCGGATAATGCCGCTCCCGCAGGTATGTTTTTTCGCGTTTTAATTCATGTATTTTTCGAGGAACGCGGGCGCTTTTTCTCCCCCGCTCAGCACGATATAGGCGTCGATGTCCGAAAACTGCTTGTCGAGCCTTTCGAGCAGCTCCTCGAGTTCCTTGTCTTCCTTGCTTATCAGTTTTTTAAGCCCGTCGATGTAGATTGATGATATGTCGAAATTTTCGGATAATATGCCGCAGATGAATCCGTACAGCTTATCCGCGTTGTCGATCTCGTAGTCCGCGGTGTTGATAAACCTTATCTTATGATTCAGGTCGTAAATGCAGCGGTTGTTGTCGTCGATATATACGATATCCCCAGTCGCGTTTTCCACTTCCGCATTCGCCATGTCGAGAAGCCGTTTGGACTTTCCGCTTCCTTTTTTACCGTATATCAACCGTATCATATCATCACTCCTTCACCGTATTTTGATCTGCGCCTATGATAATTATATAGCCTTTTGCCGCGTTTATCCACCTTTAATTAGCGGTCAGCCATCAGCGGTTTCCCGGTCATTTCCTCCGGGACCGGCAGCCCGATCAGCGCAAGCATAGTCGGCGCTATGTCCGCGAGTATCCCGTCGCCGCGCAGGCGCGCGTTCCTGTACCTGTCGCTTACGAGAATGAGCGGCACCCTGCCGGTCGTATGCGCCGTGAAAGGACCGCCGTCCTCGTCGAGCATTTTCTCCGCGTTGCCGTGGTCGGCGGTTATTATCGCCTCTCCGCCGTTCTTCAGTATGGCGCCGACGACCTTCGTCACGCACGCGTCCACCGCGTCGACGGCTTTCACCGCCGCTTCGATAACTCCCGTATGCCCGACCATGTCGCAGTTCGCGAAGTTCAACACCATAACGTCGTAGAGCCCCGACTCGATACGCTTTACCGCCTCGTCCGCGACCTCGTACGCGCTCATTTCCGGCTTCAAATCATACGTCGGCACTTTCGGGGACGGTATCAGGAACCTGTCCTCGCCTTCGTTGGGTTTCTCGACGCCTCCGTTGAAGAAAAACGTCACGTGCGCGTATTTTTCGGTCTCCGCTATGCGGAACTGCTTTTTGCCGTTTTTCGCGAGGTATTCGCCCAAAGTGTTGTCCAGCCGTTCCGGCTTGTACGCTACGTGAACGCCGGTAAACGTCTTGTCGTACTGCGTCATGCATACGTAATAGAGAGGAAAAAGCTCCCTGCTGAACCCGTCGAAATCCGGCTGGGTAAGCGCCCTCGTTATCTCGCGCGCCCTGTCCGGCCTGAAATTGAAAAATATGACCGAGTCGCCGGGGCCTATCTTCGCGACGGGAGCGCCGTTCTTTATTATCACAGTCGGGACGACGAACTCGTCCGTCTCGTTCCTCGCATAGCTGCTTGCTATCGCTTCGAGCGCGGACGCCGCGCCAAGCCCTTCGCCCCTTACGAGAGCCGCATACGCTTTCTCCACGCGCTCGAAACGGTTGTCCCTGTCCATCGCGTAATATCTGCCCATCACGGTCGCTATCTCGCCCGCGCCGGTCTCGCGCATTTTCGCTTCGAGCCGCTCGATATATTCCTTTCCGCTTTCGGGAGGCGTGTCCCTCCCGTCCATGAAGCAGTGAACGTATACGTCGCTAAGCCCCCGATCCTTCGCCAGCTTCAAAAGCGCGTACAGATGGTCGAGATGGCTGTGCACGCCGCCGTCCGACACGAGCCCGAACAAATGGAGCTTAGCGCCGTTTTCCTTCGCGTTTTTTACGGCTCCCAAAAACTCCTGTTTTTTAAAGAACCCGCCCTCCGCGATATCCTTCGATATCCTCGTAAGCTCCTGATATACTATCCTTCCGGCGCCTATGTTCAAATGCCCGACTTCGGAGTTCCCCATCTGGCCTTCCGGCAGCCCGACCGCCATCCCGGACGCGCCGATGAGCGTATGGGGATAGGCGCTTTTAAGCGCGTTTATCCCCGGCGTTCCGGAAATCCTAATCGCGTTGCCCTGCGCGCTTTGGCTTTCTCCGAATCCGTCCATTATGATCAGGCCGGTCAGTTTTCTTGATTCCACCCCGATACCCCTTTTAACCTTTCGATCCCGCTTTTACTATCAGCGAAAATTCGCCCGCTTTAAGCGAAGCGCCTCCGATAAGCCCTCCGTCTATGTTCGGCTTCGCCATAAGCTCTGCGGCGTTCTCCGCCTTCATGCTGCCGCCGTACTGTATCCGGATCCTTTCCGCCGTTTCGCGCGTAAACGCTTCGCCGACCGCGTCCCTTATAGAAGCTATCGTGTCGTTTGCGTCGTCCGCCGTCGCCGTCCTTCCCGTGCCGATTGCCCAAATCGGCTCGTACGCTATTACGACTCCGGCCGCCTCGTCCGCGGAAAGCCCCTCGAGCGCGAGTTTCGTCTGCCTGCGGACTATTGCCTCGGTTATCCCCGATTCGCGTTCGTTCAAGTTTTCGCCGACGCATACTATCGGCTTTAAGCCCGCTTTCAGCGCTGCTTTCGTTTTTTTGTTCACCGTCTCGTCCGTTTCGGCGAAATACTGCCTTCTTTCGGAATGCCCGATGATCACGTATTCGACGCCGATTTCCTTAAGCATCCCCGGCGCTATTTCACCGGTATAAGCCCCGCTTTCTTCAAAATGCACGTTCTGCGCCCCGAGCTTTATGTTCGAGGCCTTCAGTTCGCCGGCCGCCGCCTCGAGGCAGACGAACGGCGGGCATACGACGATATCCACGTCGCCTATTCCGCGCGTAAGCGGGATAAGCTCGCGTATGAATTTCCTCGTTTCCGTGACGGTTTTGTTCATCTTCCAGTTGCCCGCGATGATAGGTTTTCTCATAGCACATCTCCAAAATATTATTAAGGCTTCGCGCCTTCATTACGTCATAAAAAAGGGGCGCCTTTAAGAAAGGAGCCCCGTAACCGTCATGCGTTATCTGTCCTCCAGCGCCGCGATGCCGGGAAGGACTTTGCCTTCGAGAAATTCGAGGCTCGCTCCGCCCCCGGTCGAAATATGGTCGATCGAATCCTCGTATCCGAACGCCTTGACCGCGGCGGCGCTGTCTCCCCCGCCTATTATCGTAAGCGCGTCCGTCTCGGCCATCGCCTTCGCGATCGCTTTCGTGCCTTCCGCGAACGGCGCCATCTCGAAAACGCCCATCGGCCCGTTCCAGATCACGGTCTTAGCCTTGCGGATCTTATCCGCGAACAGCATACGCGAGGAAGGCCCGATATCGAGTCCCATCCAGCCGGGTATTATCTCTTCGACCGGGACGACCTGAGTCTGCGCGTTCGCGTCGAACCTGTCGGCGATGACGGTGTCGACCGGAAGGTATATCTCCACTCCCCTTTGCGCGGCTTTTTTAAGAAGCCCGTCGGCGAGAGGTATCCTCTCCTCGTCGACGAGCGAGTTTCCGACCTCCAATCCCTTCGCCTTGAGGAACGTGTAAGCCATGCCTCCGCCCAATATTATCGAGTTCACCTTGGTTATCAGGTTTTCTATTACCCCTATCTTGTCCGAAACCTTAGCCCCGCCGAGTATCGCAAGGAACGGGCGCTCCGGGTTTTCGAGCGCGCCTCCCATGAACTCGAGCTCCTTTTCGATAAGGAACCCCGCTACCGAGGGCAGGTATTTCGTTACCCCTTCGGTCGAGGCGTGCGCCCTGTGGGCGGTGCCGAAAGCGTCGTTTACGAACACGTCCGCCAGCGACGCGAGCTTCTTTGAAAATTCGGGGTCGTTGTCCGTTTCTTCCTTATGGAACCGCAGGTTTTCGAGAAGCACGATATCGCCTTCGCGAAGGTTCGCGACGGCTTCCTGCGCGCTTTCGCCGACGCAATCCGCGGCAAACGCGACGTCGCATTTCACAAGCTCTTTCAGCCTCGCCGCCACCGGCGCGAGCGAATATTTCATGTTGACGGTCCCGTCCGGGCGCCCGAGATGCGAGCACAGTATTATTTTCGCTTTCCGTTTTATAAGATAGTCGATCGTCGGAAGCGAGGCGATTATCCTCGTATCGTCGGTTATCTCTTTTTTATCGTTCAGAGGCACGTTAAAATCGACTCTTACAAGGACTTTCTTGCCGGAAACGTCTATGTCTTTTACGGTTTTTTTGTTCATTCTTCCCTCCTCGCAAATATTGAAAACTTTTTAAGTAAAATCGCCTTTCGGATAATTTTATTCGATTAATCCCGAAAAAGCAAGCGTAAATTCCCTGCGGAAAATTCCTACCCGAGACCCGGAAACCCGTTTTTCCTCAACGCCTCGTACAGCACTATCGCCACCGAATTTGAAAGATTCAGGGAGCGCAGTCCGGTTTTCATGGGGATCTTTATCGCGCTGCCGGGGTTTGAGAATATGAGCTCTTCGGGCAGTCCCTTCGTTTCCTTTCCGAACAGGATATAACACCCGTCGGGGTATTCGACCTCATGATAATAGGTTTTCGCCTTCGTCGAGCAGTAAAAATAATATCCGGCCGCGCGCGAAAAAAAGTCGTCAAGGCTTGGGTATACCCGCACGTCGAGGTGCGGCCAGTAATCGAGCCCCGCCCGTTTAAGATGTTTGTCGCTTATGGAAAACCCCAGCGGCTCGACGAGATGGAGCTTCGCTCCCGTGACCGCGCAGGTCCTCGCGATATTCCCCGTGTTCGCGGGTATCTCAGGCTCGACGAGAACGATGTTGATCGTCATTTTTTACTCCTTTGCGGCAAGTCCGATAATATTGGCGTCGACAGTATAATATACTTTTTAATATCGCTTTCCAACAGGAATCGGGGAACAGTTGAAAATGTCGGCAACGAAGGAGAATTTCATACGGGGCGCCGCCGTGCTCGCCGTTTTCGGGCTGATCGGCAAAATGTTGGGTTCCGTGTTCCGTATCCCTCTTACAAACATAATAGGAGCGCAGGGCATGGCGAACTACCAGGTAGCCTATCCCGTATACGCGCTGCTTATCGTCGTTTCGGCCTCCGGCCTTCCGGCCGCCGTCTCGAGGATGGTCTCGGAGCGCGTATCGACGGGCGACTGGCGCGGCGCCCGCAAGGTTTTCAGGGTCTCACTCGTTTCGCTTGCGATTATCGGCGCGGTTTCCTCCGTATTGCTTTTTTCCGCGGCCTCGCCGATCGCCCGCGCGGTGAAGATGCCTTCCGCGTCGGTTTCGCTTATGGCGATATCGCCCGCGCTGCTGTTCGTCTCCCTTCTTTCCGCTTACCGCGGTTATTTCCAGGGGCTTCAGATGATGACTCCGACCGCGGTCACGCAGCTCGTCGAGCAGGCGGTAAAACTCGGCGCGGGGCTGCTGTTCGCGTTCCTCTGGTCGAAGAACGGCGTCGAATACGGCGCGGCGGGCGCGCTTTTGGGAGTAGCGCTTTCCGAATGCTGCGCGCTCGCGGTCATAATGGGCGTATACCGAAAAAAAAAGAGAGAGCTCGTTTCATTATGCGCGCGCTCCGCAAATAAGCGGCCGGTATCCACGCGGGAGATACTGTCGGATCTCGCCGCAATCGCACTGCCGGTAACGATTGGCGGATGCCTGATGCCCGCCGTCGGGTTCGCGGACACCCTGATAGTGACGAACGCGATGGCGTCGGTGGACTACTCGGCGTATAACCCTCTTTCGGCGGGCGCGAGCTTCGGGGTCCTTACCGGGTCGGTGAACCCCCTGATAAACATGCCCGCGGTGATCTCCCTCGCGCTTTGCACCAGCCTCGTCCCCGCCGTTTCCGAAGCGCGCGCGACAAGGGATTACGCAGCACTTAGCCGCCGCAGCGCGTTCGGGCTCCGGCTTTCCGTGCTTATCGGATTGCCCTGCATGGCCGGCATGTTCGTGCTCGCGGGCCCGATAGTATCGCTGCTTTACTCGGCGGGGCTTACCCCCGACGAACTTGCGGTGGCCGAAGGACTGCTTCGAATCCTTTCGGCGGGCGTGCTGTTCCTCACGGTACTGCAGACTATGACGGGGATACTTCAGGGCGCGGGGCACCAGTTCATACCTCTTTTCAGCCTTTGCGCGGGCGCCGCGGTAAAGGTTTTATTAAGCGTCGTTCTGATACGCGTCCCCGCGCTCAATATCTCCGGCGCCGCGATAGGCACGTCCGCCTGCTATGTCGTCGCCTGCGCGCTTAACACCGCAGCCGTGATAAAATACGCGAAACCGCGTATCCGGTTTTTCTCCGGCCTCGCCGCTCCCTCCTTATCCGCGGCCGTGATGGGCGTCTTCGCGTCGTTTTTATACGACGCGCTCTCACGCTTCGGGAACACCGCGGCGGCTCTTATCAGCATCGCCGGAGCGGTCCTCGTTTACGCGGCTATGCTGCTTATCACGGGGTCGATAAAAAAAGAAGACATGGAGCTGCTCCCTGGTGGTATAATAGTCCAAAAGCTGATGCGCGGTATCAGACTCTCAGGAGGGCGGCGATGCGGATAACGGTAGCGGGATTGGGCGCGGACGGACGGGCGGACGAAAAGGTTTTAAGCGCGGCGCGGGCGGCGGCAAGGACGGTGCTTTTAGCGGAGGTCCCCAATAATCTGCGCGAAAACGCAGTACAATACGAAACTTTGGATTCCTTCCGCGAGCAGTACGAAAACCCCGGCGGACTGAGCGAAGCGGCGGAAAAAGCGCTTCTTTCGGACGGGACGGTTTTCATAGCGCCGGGAGACGTATGCTTCGACGCGACGGCAGCGAAGCTCTTAAGATCCGCTCTCGAGAAAGGCGCGCAAGTAAGCGTCATATCCGGCGCAGACAGGGCGCTTTGCGCCGCGTTCCGCTGCGGATACGCCGACGGCACGGGCGGGGTAAGGATACATACCGCGGCCTCTTTCGAAAGGGCCCGCGAAACGGACGAAGTGCTCGTCATAAACGGCGTCGAAACTAAGCGGGCGGCCTGCGGGCTAAAGCAAAAGCTCCTGAAATATTACGGCGCGATGCACGAAGTGTTTTTCACGGATATTCGAGGCAATAATGGTAAGATAATTCCTCTTTTTTTGCTTGACTCGATGGAAGCATACGGTTATTATACAAGCATAGTGCTTCGCCCCGTGCCCCTCGAAAAAAAGGCGCGGTTCGGCTTTTACGACCTTGTCGCGATAATGGACAAGCTCCGCGGCGAAAACGGCTGCCCGTGGGACAACGAGCAGACGCACGAAAGCCTGAAACGTTACCTGCTCGAGGAAAGTTACGAGGTTATCGAAGCGATCGACGAAGGCGATATTAAGGCTCTCTACGACGAGCTCGGAGACGTGCTTCTTCAGGTAGTCTTTCATTCGAGGATCGCGGAGCAGCGCGGAGAATTCGACATTTCCGACGTAACGACCGCGATATGCTCGAAGATGATATCGCGGCACACGCATATATTCGGGGACGTTTGCGCCGACACTTCGCAGCAGGTGCTTAAGAACTGGGAACAGATAAAAAAAGCCGAAAAAGGGCATGAGTCGCAATCGGCCGTCCTCTCCGGAGTCCCAAAGAGCATGCCCGCCCTGTTGAGAAGCGAGAAGGTGCAATCCAAAGCGGCGGGCGCCGGAATGGATTTCCCCGGGTTCGCTGACGCGGTTTTAAAGCTGCACGAGGAAATCGGCGAACTCAAGGACGCGCTGTCCGGTTCCGGAAACGTCACGGAGGAATGCGGGGATCTGCTGTTCGCGGCGGTGAATCTCGTACGGCTGGCCGGAGCCGAGCCCGAAACGGCGTTGCAGCGGGCGACCGACAAGTTCATAGCGAGGTTTTCCGCAGCCGAAAAATCGGCCGCGGAGCAGGGGATCGACATGAGGAGCTGCGGCCCCGAGAAGCTGAACGAACTCTGGGATAACGCAAAGAAAAAGTAACGGCACTGCCGCGGGTTGCGAAAAAATCCTGCGGCGCTGAATATTGAGTATAATACCGTTTTCAATACAAACAATTATAACGGGAGGAATAATTTATGAACAAATCTGAATTGGTGCAGGCAATTGCGGAAAAAGCCGATACTTCAAAGAAAAATGCCGAAGCTTTTCTCACGGCTTTCGTCGACGTCGTAAGCGGCGCTCTCGCCAAGGGCGATAAGGTGCAGTGGACCGGGTTCGGGACCTTCGAACTCAAACGCAGGGCGGCGAGAAAAGGCGTCAATCCGGCGACCGGCGCTCAGATCGACATCCCCGCTTCGAGTTCGCCTTCATTCAAGCCGGGAAAATCGTTCAAGGACAGTTTTAAATAAACATTGCGTGGAAAAGGGCGCGAATACGCGCCCTTTTTATCCGGAAAGCCCCGCGGTTTTTCGGACGACGAAAAACTGCCGGCAAACTGTGTCTGCCGGCAGTTTGTTTCGTTTTGCTTTTATCCTATCCGGATATGATGGCAGAACTCGATATACCTTTCCTCGTCTATCTGCCGCAATATCATCTCAAGCTCGTCGTCTCCGAACGAGGTCGTCCTTCCCTCCGCGAACTCCTTATCCACTTCCTCCTTCATCTTTACCACGATGTCTTCCTTTTTATCGACGCAAAGATCGCCTTTAAGCTTGAAATGCGAGTTTATCCAGTGCGCGATCCCGGCGAGCCCCGAATGTTCCGTTATCGCCACCGTAACGGGACGCCTCAATATCTTTTCGGTATTGAATATGTTGTATATCTCTTCGTCCTTGAGCAGGCCGTCTGCATGGATACCGGCGCGCGTCGAGTTGAAGTTCCTCCCGACGAAAGGCGTCCTCGGGTCTATTTCGCATTTGACCTCGTTTTCGAAATATTCCGCCATATCCGTTATAACCGAAAGGTCCATCCCGTCGTCCGTTCCCTTAAGGCCGCAATACTCGATTACCATCGCTTCGATCGGGCAGTTCCCCGTCCTTTCGCCGATGCCTAAAATAGAGCAGTTCACCGATGAGGCGCCGTAAAGCCACGCGGTCGCGGCGTTCGTCACCACCTTGTGGAAATCGTTATGCCCGTGCCACTCAAGAAGTTCGGACGGGAATCCGGAGTAAAACCTTAAGCCGTATACTATGCCCTGAACGCTGCGCGGCAGCGACGCCCCGGGATAGGTGACGCCGTAACCAAGCGTATCGCACGCGCGGATCTTTATCGGGACTCCGGTGCTCTGCATCAGCTTCATAAGCTCGTCCGCGAAAGGGATCACGAACCCGTAATAGTCCGCCCTCGTTATATCCTCGAAATGGCACCTCGGGCGTATGCCGTGGTCGATCGCCTTTTTTATTATTCCGAGGTACATGTCGAGCGCTTTTTTCCTGTCCATTTTCATCTTCTTGTAAATATGGTAATCGGAACAGCTCACGAGTATCCCCGTCTCTTTTATCCCGAACTGTTTCGCAAGCTCAAAGTCCTTTTCGTTGGCTCTTATCCACGCGGTGACTTCCGGGAATTCGTACCCCAGGTCGAGGCAGGCCTGGATAGCCTCCCTGTCCTTCTGAGTATATACAAAGAACTCGCTCTGGCGGATTATCCCTTTAGGCCCCCCCAATTTGTGTTCCATCTTGTACAGGTCGACTATCTGCTTGACCGTAAACGGAGTCCTCGACTGCTGCCCGTCGCGGAAAGTTGTGTCGGTGATCCATATTTCCTCGGGCATGCACATAGGGACGACCCTGTGGTTGAAGGTTATCTTCGGAACCGAATCGTAATCGAACATATCCCTGAAAAGCTGCGGCTCTTCGGGGTTCTGAAACGAAAAATGGTAATCGTTCTCTATTATAAGGTTGTCTACCTTGGCCAGTCTGTTGTTCATATCATCCTCCTTATACGTCTAAAGCGATCTTACGAATTCGCCTATTCTCCTTACGCCCTCGGAAATCACCGATTCCTCGGTGGCGTAACTCAGCCTTACGTAACCGTCCGCGCCGAACGATATCCCCGGCACGACCGCGGTCATAGTCTCCTTCAAAAGGGCCTCCGTAAAATCGAGCGAACCCTTAATTTCGATCCCGCCCGCCGTCTTGCCGAGCGTCTTGGATATGTCCATCATCACGTAAAACGCTCCGACCGGACGCGCGCAGGAAACGCCCTCGATGCCGTTTATCAGTTCGCAGATAAGAAGCCTTCGCCTGTTGAACGCCTCTTTCATCGCCGCCACGCTGTCCTGAGGCCCGTTGAGCGCTTCGACGGCGGCATACTGCGCAATCGTGTTGGGATTCGAGGCGGAATGCGACTGGTACGCGCCCATCACCTTCGCAAGCTCCGGAGCGCTCGCGGTATAGCCTATCCTCCATCCCGTCATCGCGTAAGTCTTTGACAGCCCGTTGACCAATATGGTCGATTCCTTGATCTCTTTGCCTAACGAGGCTATGCTCGTATGCTCGCCTTCGTATACCAGTTCGTCGTATATCTCGTCCGAAACGACGAAAATGCCCGATTCAAGCGCGACTTCGGCGATCGCCCGAAGCTCCGCTTCCGTATACACCGCGCCGCTCGGGTTTGACGGCGAGTTGAGGATAAGCGCTTTCGTCTTAGGCGTTATCGCTTTTTTGATGCTCGAAGCGGTAGCCTTGAAGCTCGAATCCGTTTCGAGAAAAACCGGCGTTCCGTCCGACATGCGCACAAGTTCCGGGTATGTGAGCCAGTACGGGACGGGGATTATCACCTCGTCGCCAGGATTGAGTATCGCGGCGAACACGTTGAACAGCGAATGTTTCGCTCCGTTAGAAATAACTATATCCCCCGCGGAATACTCGAGCGAATACCTGTCGCGCAGCCTCTTCGCGACCGCGCTTCGCAATTCCTGCGTCCCCGAAGCGTTCGTATAATGCGTAAGCCCTAAGTCGAGCGCCTTTTTCGCGGCGTCCTTAATATTGCCGGGCGTATCGAAATCCGGCTCGCCCGCGCCGAAATCGATAACGTTCTTGCCTTCTTCCTGCATCTTTTTAGCCATTGCTGATATCTTCAGCGTCATGGAAGGCGATATGCCCAGCGCTTTCTTTGACAGTTCCATACTGACCCCCTAAATTGAATAATCGGCTGTTCTCAAACTTCATTTATTGTAATATTATCATAGATTATCGGCCTTTTCAATATATAATATTATTAAAAATGCAGGTTGATGATATAAACATTGCAAATATTCCGGCGCTTTTTTATCGGCGTCTTTTTCACGCGCTTTTCGGTAAATTTACATGCCGCGCCCGTTTGGCGTAAAAATGCAGGTATCGCGCAAAGGTATTGCTTATTGGCCGGATTCGTATTAAAATTACCGAAAAAAGAGAGGTCAATCCCATGTCGGAATATATCATATCCACAAGTTCTACATCGGACCTTCCCGCAGAGTATACTTCGAAGCATGGCATACCAATAATGAGATATACATACTCGATAGACCATGTCGAGCATAAGGACGGCGACATGGACGCGAAAAAGTTCTTCGACCTCGAACGCGAGGGCGTGATGCCGACCACGTCGCAGCTCACTCCGGAGGAAATAACGCGGTTTTTCGACGAAATACTCGGCGGCGGCAAAGACCTCCTGCATATCGAATTTTCTTCCGGGCTTTCCGGAAGCTACAACAACGTGCGGCTCGTGGCCGACGACATGAAAAAGAAGTATCCGGATCGGAAGCTGTTCGTCGTGGACTCCTTGTGCGCTTCCTTGGGGCTCGGGCTCCTCGTGGACTACGCGGTCAGGATGCGCGACTCGGGCAAGACCATCGAGGAAACGGCGAAATGGGTCGAAGCCAACAAGCTCTCTCTGAACCACTGGTTTACCGTGGACAGCCTTACGCACCTGCGGCGCGGAGGCCGGGTAACGGGCGCGGCCGCTTTCGTAGGCAATCTTCTCCATATCAAACCCGTTTTGAACGTCGATTTCGAAGGGCATCTGATCCCCCGCGAAAAGGAGCAGGGCAGGAAAAGGGCTTTAAAATGCCTCGTCGAAAAAATGGAAGAGTACGTCTATAAACCCGAAGGCCAGCGGATATTCATCAGCCACGGCGACGACCCCGAAGCGGCGCAGCTTTTGGCAAGGATGGTAAAGGAGAAATTCCCGTCGATAAACGACGATATTATGATCGCGCCTTTAGGGGCGGTCATAGGCGCGCACGCCGGCCCCGGCACCGTCGCTTTGTTCTTTATGGGCAAGACGAGATAGTTTCACAAAGCCGCGAAACCCGCGGCTTTTTTATTTACCGCCCGGGCTTGTTCTCATAATTCCCCAAACCGTTACATATAGTTGTATAACGGCTTAACCTTAGATAAAGGAGGGTTGATATGAGACACTCAAGGATGATGTCCGCGCCGCCGAAACGCAAAAAGGGCAGGTTCGCCAACCTTGTCCTTATCGCGGTGATCCTCGGGATCGCGGCGTACCTCATCGGCGCGGGCGCGGCGGGAAGCTGGCTCGCGGACAACGTGATAAACCCGGTATTCAATGGCGGGAACGCGAACGCCGCGGCTTCCTTCACGGAAAGCGCGAGGACGGTTACGCCCGGAGAAACCCCTTCGGCATCCCCGAGCGCCGCCCCCCCGAGCGGCAGGACGGAAGAGAGGATCACCGTCAGTGAAATAACGGTATACGCGCTTCAGATGGGAGCGTTTTCCGACAAGGCCAACGCCGAAACAGCCGCCGCCGCGGTAAAGGCTAAGGGCGGCGCGGGATACATAGTTTACGACGGCAGCCTTTATAAAGTTTTGGTAGCCGGATATACCGACAGGAACGACGCGGACCAGGTCATGGCTTCCCTTAAAACGCAGGGCATGGAGACCACGCTGTATGAGCTCAAATCCGGTACCCTGACGTTTAAGATCGGGGCGGAGCGCGCGCAGATAGACGCGGTAAAAGCGTGCTTCGATGCGGCTCCCGATACCGTCGCGGCGCTTGAGCAGATCATATTCGACGCGGATAAAGGCAAAAACGTCGACGGCGACATATCGGCTTTGAAGGACAGGATATCCGGCGTGGCGGACGATTTCAGCGCGGCGGTCTCGTCCGGCGAGACCTCGATGAAGGATGTGGCGGACTATTTCGGCAGATTCCGCGACACGGTCGCCGGCATCCCCGTTTCGTCGTCCGTTTCCGCGGCGGGCTTTTCCTCCGCACTTAAATACGCGCTCATACAGGTCGCCGCGGATTATTCTTCATTCCTGAACAAGCTGAGCGCGTAAGGCCGCGTCAGAACGCCGCTTCGCAGACGCCTAACAGTATTATAAGCAGCGCCGCCGCGGCGGACGCGTATGTGCCGAAAGCTTTCGGCAGGAGCCGCTTCCCGAGCCAGCATCCCGCGCTTAAGAAAACGACGCTTAGGCCGAACGAAAACGCCGCGGTCAGGCAAAAGTCCAGTCCCGCCAGCCCCGCGCCGATACCCATGCCTAAATTGTTCAGCGACAGAACGGCGGCGAGTATGACCGATTCTTTTGCGTCTATGTATCCGGAGCTGTCCTTATCCGCTTTTTCGGGCGTTTCGAGGACATCGAGACAGGACGGGCGGCTTTTTTTTCGTCCGCCCGGGAAAAAAACCTTGTACAGAGAATACAAACCGATCAGTATCAGCAGGCCGCCGCCCGCCGCCGAAGATATTCCCTCGGGCACGAACCGCTGGAAAACCCCTCCCGCCGCGACGGAAAGTACGGTTACCGCGGACAATATGCACGCGATCAGAAGATTGATGTGAAAACCGATTTTTATGTTTTTAAGCCCCAACGACAGCCCTACGACGACGCTGTCTATGTTTGCCGAAACCGCGAACAGCAGCGAGGAAAGAACGGCAGCGGCCATCAGCACCTCCG
>Ga0078972_1004069_pt1 | contig 29934 bp, 16 predicted proteins | sample YelNatPaOPGAMG01_FD_67568 | JGI IMG/M metagenome (GOLD analysis project Ga0078972, IMG submission 67568) | Hot spring thermophilic microbial communities from Obsidian Pool, Yellowstone National Park, USA - OP-RAMG-01 (SPADES assembly) (version 2) | ecosystem: Environmental > Aquatic > Thermal... | reverse complement strand
CCGGAGCGTCCCCATGGACCGCCTGAAGACCTTCAAGCCCTCGTCTCCCCGTGTCTGGATGGCCCTGGGGATGGCGCTGATCCCCATCCTGTTTCTCCTTGTCCTGTCGTTCTTCCTGCTCCAGGGAAAACGGCCCCGGATCCAGTCCGACCTCGCCGGGTTTTCCCGGATCGCCTACGACCTGGATTCCATCGAGCGGAGCCTGACCGCCCTGGCTTTCTCCCCGGCGGGACAGGCTCCCTCGAAGGGATATCTGATCCAGGTCCGGTCCGACGTTTTGGACATTCTCGCCCAGCCGCATCTTTTGCGTCCGTCCCAACAGCGGCTTCTGAAAGATCTTCCCGGCCCCGAAGCCCGCGTTCCCTCCTCCGTCCTCTCCCTCGCCCTCAAACGGACGTCCTTGCTGGACAAGGCCGTTCAGGAAAAACAGACCGAGCTCACACGACGCCTGGAGAGGGTCGACTTGGGGTTGGAGCGGACCGGTTCCCTGATCGGTGCGGCTTTCCTGTTGCTGGCGGGGTTCTTGCTCGTGGGGGTCCGGGAGGTCCGGCGTTCCTTCTTGCATCTGGCCCTGTACGAAGCCCTGCAGCGCTCCGATAATGGTATCGCGTTTGTCGATCCGCAGTCGGACCGATTCCTGTTTGCAAACGAGGGTTTCCTGTCGTTGTCCGGTTACTCTGCCGGAGAGCTTTCCTCCCTGGATCCCGGGGAGATGTTCCCCGGAGCCGGCGACGCGCTAGAGGACTGGGACAAAGGCCTTTCGCCCGCCGGGGTGACGCTGGAAACGGATCTGGCGGGCAAGGGGGGGCATTCCGTTCCGGTTGAGCTGCGTCTCGAGCGTACGTCCTTCCAGGGGCGGGAGATGTCCCTGCTGATGGTGTCCGACCGCTCGCGGAAAAAAGCCCTGGAGGAGAAAAACCGGGCGATCCTGCAACATCTTGAGGCCCTGCTCTGGAACCTGGGGGAAGGCCTTCTGGAGCTGGAAGGGGAGGGGGGGATCCGCTCCACCAACCCCATGGCGGGGCTCCTCCTGGGGTATGGCGAAGAGGATCTGGTTGGCAGGAACTTTCTGGATCTGGCGATTCCGGACGACCCGGCGCGCAAGGATCGGTTTCGGGAGCGACTCTCCCAGGTGCTCTCCCGGGGGGAGGTGGTGGAGGACGACGATCTCGTCTTCCGCAAAAAAAACGGCGCTTCCCTTTTGGCATTCGGGGTCCTGTCTCCGGTGGTTTCCGGGGAAACCGCCGGAAAGCCCGAAACGGTGCTGCTGGCGTTCCGGGACATCGGCCCCCGAAAGGCCATCGAGGCTGAACTTCGGGCCAGTGAAACCCTGAACCGGGAGATTGTCGAAAACTCACCCGATGGCATATATATTTTGGATCCCGCGAGCCTGACCCTCCTTGAAGGCAACATCCGGTTCGCCCGGATGATCGGGTACGACACCGCCGAATCCCTCCGGGGTCTTCCTGTGGGGACGTTCGCCACCCGGCCCGAAGCGGAAATCCGCCGGAACATGAACCGGATCTATGAGCCGGGAGGGTGGGAGATCACCGAAAGCGCTTTCCGGAAGCGGGACGGCGAGATGATCCCCGTTTCCATCAACGCGGTCCCGATCGTTTTTCGGGGACGGGACGCCGTTCTGGTCACCGTCCGGGATATCACCTTCCGCCGCCAGGTCGAGCAGTCGAACCTGTTGTTTCTGGACCTCGACCAGCTGATCCTGGAAGGCATTTCCCCCCGGACCCTCTACCAGACCATCACCGACCGGCTTGTCGACATTTTTCCCTTCGTCTATGTCCGTCTTATGCTGTCGGGTCGCATGGGGAATCCCCAGGTCGAGGTGGTCTCCTCCCGGGATCCGGAGACCCTCCGTCAACTGGAGTCCCTGGAGGTCCCCGCTCCCGGACAGATCCGGCTCTTGCGGGGTGAAGGCCGTTTTGGGGAAATAGCGGATCCGCCCTCTCCCTGGTCGGATTGGCGGACCACCGGACGTTTCGGGGGGCTGTACTACCTGCCGTTCCTTTTCTCCGCCGACCGGCCTCTGGGCGCGATGGAGATTGCGCTCAAGGCAGGAGAGACGATCAACGACGCCATGCTGGGTCTTCTGGAGGACATCGCCGGACGGTTGGCTCTCTTTGGCAAGCACCGGGAGGAGCTCTCCCGGATCCGTCTTTTGGAGAAGGCGTTCGAGGTGACGCCCGCGCCGGCTTTTATCGCCAATGCCAAAGGGGAGGTGGAGTGGGCCAATCCCGCCTACTATGCCCTGGTGAAGGGAAGTGCCGACTCGGTTCTCGGCAGGGTTCATCCGTTTCTGGAAACAAGCGCCAGAAAAAAGGCGGACGACGATCCCTGGAAAAGTCTCCGGAAAGGACAGCCCGTCGAAGGGGAGTTCAGGCACCCCCGGGTCGGAGAAAAGGAGTTTTTGGCGAAAATCCGGATTTCTCCCCTTCTGGACGAGGACCAAAACCTGGTGAATCTGGTCGCCGTCGAAACCGACATCACCCGCGAGCGCCGGAAAGAAAAGGAGCTCCGCCTTCTGGCCTTCCACGACTCCCTGACCAATCTTCCCAACCGGGCGGCGCTGGACCGGGAGTTCGAAGGGTACCTCTCAACTTCCCGCCGTCACAAGAGGCGGCTGGCGGTCATGTTTTTCGATCTCGACGGCTTCAAGGAGGTCAACGACTCGATAGGGCACGAAGCGGGAGACCATCTGCTCTCGGAGCTTTCCCGAAGGCTCACGCGGGAAATCCGGAGCGGCGACCGGCTGTTCCGGCTCGGGGGGGACGAATTCCTGGTCATTTTGAACAACGTTTCGGATCGCGGCGAAATCGAGAGGGGCGCGCGAAGGATCCTTGAGGTCATTCACCAGCCGTTCGACCTGGACGGGCGGGAGGTCGCAATCGGAGCGAGCATCGGGATCGCGCTGTTTCCGGAAGACGCCAGAAGCCAGCAGGATCTGTTGCGGATGTCCGACATGGCCATGTACCGGGCGAAGAACCAGGGGAAAAACCGGATCGTTTTTTATGGACAGGATCGGGATTCAGACCCTCAGGACTCTTCCGCCGGCCATCCGGGATAAACGGGCAACCGGAGCCTGGGGTCAGAAAAAGTCCCAGATCTTGCCCATTCCGATAGAGAGGAATCCCGTCCTTTACAACTTTCCGGAAGAGAGGGGGCCGCGCTCGTTTCCTGTGCGAAGCGGTGTGGGACCTGGAAGGGGGCTATCGGGCTTCCCGGGCGGAAATTGCCGGAACGCTGAAAAATATCCCGACAAAGTCGGCGGCGGTAAACGGGACCATGGGGTTCCTCCGGGAAGAGAACCTTTCCCCGCCGGGAAAAGACGACTCCCTCTCCGTCAACCCCAAAGGAATTCCCTCAAGCATTTTTGATTCATCTTTCCGATCCAAGCTTCTTGGGCTTCTTGCGAAGCCGCCGGTTCGGGGAACTGTGTTCTCCTTTTCGGTCGAGGACACTTTGAAAGACGGACTCGACCCGATCCGCCATCATAAGCAGGCTGCGGCCGCAAAGGTTCATGCAAGGTTTTTTTCCCGTGGAAAGCGTGACGGAAGGATGAACCGAAGGGGACTTCTGATGTTCCGGCGCTTCCCGGAGTCGTCCGGGGGAGGCTCCCCCGGACGGACGGTGGTCGACAGGGATCAGACGGCTTCAGCCAGGGGTCTATGGGTTTGCCGGGAGACGAGGCGCTCTATCATCCGGAGATCCCGGTCTTCCAGTTTCAGCGCCGCGTCCACCCAGATTTCCGTGACCCCCAGGAGCTCTTCGTAGGAAACGGGATGAACCGTTTTCCGGACCTCGCGGATAGCCTGATAGCCGTTCCGGAACTTGTTCTCCCGGCGGATGTAATCATAGACGGCCCGCTCCCCCTGGCCATTTTCCGCCAAGACATCCACGATGCCCATTTCAAAGAGTTCTTCGCCGGTGTAGATGGTCCCGCTCATGATGAACCGTTCCGCCTTGGCGGGTCCGATCTTCCGGGAAAGGAAGCTGTAGGCCCCCATGCCGGGAAACAGGTTGAAAAGGACTTCGGGAAGCCCCATCCTGGCTTTTTTTTCCGCGACCAGCACATCAAACGCCATGGCGCACTCCATACCCCCTCCCAGTGCGTCTCCCTGCACGAGGGCGATTGATGTGATATCCCGGTTGTAATGCGTCAACACCCCGTAGAGCGAATTGATGCAGGCGCGCGCGTATGATAAAAGGCCGGTCCGATCCCTTTGGGCGATCAGCTGTCTAAAGAGATTCAGGTCTCCTCCATAATTGAAAACCCCCGGGACTTTTGACGCCTGAATCCGGTATCTCACGTTCCTGTCGGCCTGGACAGAGAGGTGGTTGGCGTAGTGTTGCAGCTCGTCCAGCATTCTAGGCGTAAAACAGGGGCGGGGATCTCCATTCATGAAGCACCAGTCTGTCTGGTAGTTTTCATCGTGCACGATAGAAAGCTGGGTGTAGACAGGGCAGGGAACAGGCCGGATCACCGAAGTTTCCATTGTCATGGTTTCCATTTCTGATCTCCCAATTCTAATAAATATAAATTCTATTAATTAAAAAAAATGTCTTTAGAAATAAAAATTTTATCCATTGGACCACAAGGCTATGGGTGGGAAAAAATGTTTTTTCTTCCACTCAAAACCTTTTGTTCCAAGATGAATCCTACCACCCGGTTTCGATATTGTAAATAAAAAATAATTTTTAAAATAAAGAAAAATAATAATTATTTTTTATAAAGTGATGTTTTTATTGACAGGAACGCATCTTTTTTGTCGAAAAAAAAGAAAAAGGGGTGTTCCGGAGGTTCCTCAGGCGGGAAATTCAACGATGTGACGACCGTGTTTTTTTGTCACGGTTCAGGCGGATCTGTTTTAGACCGGCTACAGGAGCGGGAAGGACTCTTCAATCAACGCGTGATTCCCGGGAAATCTGGAAATCGGGATGGGTCAGGACCAGACGGTCCAGCTCCTGAAGCGTCTGGCGGAAGATCTCCGGCAGTTGTTCCGCCACAGGTCCCGCGCGTTTTTCCATCAGGTCCAGCACGCGGATCTTTTCCCCTTCCCGGCAGAGCTGGGCAAGCTTCATGGCCCCCAGCTGGAGAGCGCTCCCTTTCAGGGCATGGAGGGCTTCCATCAATACCGGGTAGTCCAGGCGGGCGAGGGCATCCCGAACGGTTTCCATGTGACGTTGTCCTTCCATGACAAACCCGGTCAGAAGGGTTCTGAGGAACGCGGGATTCGGGCTGTATTCCCGAAGGGAAAGCAGCGTGTCCGGGTCGACCAGGGGAAAAGGATCGTCTTTTTCGAATGCGGGAGGATCGTTTGCGGCGATCCGGACAGGGGGATCGGTGCGGTTGGGGGAACGGAGGAGAAGCTGTTCGATCGATTCAAACAGTCGGGACGTGTCCAGGGGCTTCGTCAGAAAGATATCCGCGCGGGCGCCGAGACTTTCTATCCGGGCCTCCACCGATTGGTTCGCCGTCAGGATAATGGAAGGGACAGGATTGTCGTGCTCGATGAACTGGTGGGCCCGGATGACGTCCAGACCTCCCCGGCCCGGCATGCACAAATCCAGGATCATCAGGGAGTATCGCCGGGGGAACTTCTCAAGAAGATCAAGCGCCTCTTCTCCATCATTGGCCAGTTCTACATGATATCCCCTCGTTTCGAGAAGGCTTTTCAGGATGGTCCGGTTCACCTCATGGTCATCGGCCACCAGAATGGTTGGTCCGGTCTGAGGCCACGAAGGTGCCGGGAAATGTTTTCTTGTCTCCATGTGCACCGGAGGGGGGGGCCAGCCAAGAATCCGGCTGATCTGGTCGGCCGACGGGATGTCGGAGAGGATGACGGTCCATCCCCCGGGGGGGAGAAAATCCAGCGCATCGGCGGGGAGGGATTCGGGAACAAGCAGTATCCGGATCGAACCGGGACGGACGGACGATGGTCCTCCGCCGGAGAACATGGACTGAAAAGCGGAAAGATTCCCCCGTGAAAGGTTTGCGATCAGGACATGTCCGGCCGAATCTTCGGAAGCGCCCGGGACGGAGGATTCCCGGGAGGGGGCAACGGGTGCCTTTCCTTTCCCGTACGCCGGCTCGACTCCGACGAGACGACATAGGGGCAGAAGATGGTTGTAACCTTCCTCGTCCCCCCAGTAAACGACGGTTTTTTTCGAGATCCAGCCCGAACGCAACAACGTGGAAGAGTTATCCGCGGCGAACGGGAGTTCGCACCAGAAGGTGGAACCTTTCCCTTCCTGGCTTTCAAAACCCCAACGACCTTTCTGGATTTCAATCAGCTGGCGGGTGATCGATAGCCCCAGTCCCGTCCCGCCATATCTTTTCGTCACAGAATCGTCTCCCTGGACGAAGCTTTCGAAGATGCGGTCCTTGTCTTTTTCCGGGATGCCAATCCCGGTGTCGGTGACCTCAAACCGGAGGGAGATCTCTCGTGAAGGGTTTGCCGGGAGGGGACGGATGGCAAGACACACCTCTCCGGCCGACGTAAATTTGATGGCGTTGCCGAGAAGGTTGGTGAGGATCTGTTTCAGATGGAAAGGGTCGCCCCGGAGGGAGGAGGGGAATCTGGCGTCCATGATCACGGTGAGAGGGAGGTTTTTCTCCCGGGCCAGCGGTATCAGGGAGTTGACTGTTTCCGCCACCACCTGTCCCACATCGAACGGAACCGAGCTCGCCGTCATCTTTCCCGCTTCAAGTTTGGAGAAATCCAGAATTTTGGAAATGATCTCAGACAGGTGGCGGGCTGATCCGGCAAGGGTGTCCAGAAGGGCCATTTGTCGACGGGAGGCATTTTCCCGCAACAGTTCGGTCAGCCCGATGACCCCGTTGAGGGGTGTCCTCAGTTCGTGGCTCATGTTGGCCAGAAAACGCGACTTGGCCTGGTTGGCCTCGTTTGCGACCGAGATCATTTTTTCCAGTTTTCTTAAAAGGACCGCCATGTAAAAGGGAAGTACGACCATTGCGATCAGCTGGCTGTCAAAAAGGATGGCGTGGGTTTGCCACCAGGGGTTTAGCCGGTAGACAACCAGAAACTCAAGGGAGCCGACGATGGTGGCGATGGTCAGGTAACGGACACCGAACCGGAAGCCGTTTCCCATGATGACCCAGAGGGTGATCACGCCCAGCGGAAGCCCATGGCTTCCGGTCAGCGCCATGGCTGTCATGACGAAGCTGAGATCTCCGGTGATGCTGATGATGATCCGCGTGGGGAAAAACCCCGGGTAGAGGAGGATGGACCCCAGGAGCAGGGTGGAGTATGTCATGACCGGGAAGATCAGGCTGTGTGGAGAAAACAGGAGAGCCGGAGCGGTGGACGCCTGGGGCATATAATAGAGATAGGAGCAGGCAATCACGGAAAGGGCCAGCCGGATCAGCCCCTGTTCCCGTTCGGCATTCTGAATGGTCGTTGGAGGAAGGTGATGGTCCGTTTGTCGGATGTGATCGGCTGGTTCCATGCCCGGTGTCTTCATCCCCGCCTGAAACGGAAAAATCCTTCAGGCCATGAATCCTGGAATCCCCCAGCAATCATTCCGCTTTTTCTCGTCCTGACCATGACGGAAAGCATCAGTGCCTGTGGTCCCGGTCTTCCAGCTGAACAAAGATGCCGGTGATGTTGTCCAGTCGGGACATGAACGCGGTGATGCATTCGGGATCGAAGAGGGTGCCGGAGGCAATCCGGATGTGGGACAGCGCCTGGTCGAACTCCCATGCGGGCTTGTAGGGGCGTTTTGAGGTCAGGGCGTCGAAGACGTCGGCGACGGCGACGATCCGCCCTTCGAGGGGAATGTCACCCCCGGACAGTCCATAGGGATAGCCCGAACCGTCGAACCGTTCCTGGTGGGACAGGGCGATGGTGGCCCCCAGCTGGATGACCGGGGAGGTGCTTCCCTTGAGGATCTGGTGACCGATGGAGGGGTGGGTCTTGATGACGGCAAACTCTTCGAGGGTGAGGCGGCCGGGTTTTTTCAGGATCCGGTCGGGAATGCCGATTTTTCCGATATCGTGCATGGGGGCGGCCAGCTCGATCATCTCCGCATAAACCGGATCGATGCCCATGGCTTCCGCGATCTGGCGGGCGTAACGGGACATCCGCAACAGGTGGTTGCCGGTTTCGAAATCATGAAACTCCCCGGCCAAAGCCAGTCTCAAGAGGGTCTCCCGTTCCCGTTCCTTCAGAAGAAGGGTCTGGCGGTTGACCTCTTCCGCCAAATGCCGCGCCTGGTTCTTTTGCCGAAGGGTCAGTCCCCGGAGTTCCAGAAGATTCCTGCACCGGCACTGGCATTCCATCCGGTCGAGCGGCCGGGTGAGAAAATCGGTCGCTCCCGCCTCCAGCGCCCGGTAGCGGATGTTCCGGTCTTCCACCACCGTCACCATGACGACGGGAACGTCCTGCGTCCCGTCAATCGCGCGAAAACGGCGGAGAAACTCGATACCGTCAAGTCCGGGCATCTTGTAGTCCACGAGCACCAGGTCGGGGATGGAATACGGGAGGGATTCGAGCGCCACCTGGGGATCGCTGAAGCTTCGCGTCAGGATGTGACCGTCCACGCTCCGGATGATTTCTTCCAGCAGGGTCCTGCCCACCAGCTGATCGTCGACGATCAGCACCTCCGGCGGTTCAGGAAAATCGTCCAGTCCGCTGCCGTCAGTCATCCGCAAGTGAAACTCTGTTTTCATGTCCAGGACTCCTCATCATCACCGGGAGCATGGGCCGGAAAGTCCTTCCTGGCCTGTATAATGCCGGAGGCCGGATCCCCTCAACCCTTTATGAATGATTGCTTTTCCGTATTAATAATAAATAAATATTATTAATTAGGATCGCTAAAGAATCATGATGTTGTCTTTATACTTTACCCCTGAACGTCAGGAATGCAAACAGGAATGCGCGGAGCGGGGGAAGATAGCATGAAAAGAAACTGGCGGCGATCGCCATGCTCGAGAACGGGTTGCCGGTGAAATGAAAGGAAGAAAAAGGAAACCTCCATCCATCCATCGTCTGAGGAGATCCGAAACGGGAATCAACGAAGGGCGGATGGAGGGATCAGGACGAGGAGACCGGGGCTCTTTAGAAGGAAAGAATCTTCCGGGCGAACGCCTTCCGGTAGAGGACGAGGATCAACATGAGGCCGGTACCTTCCAGCAACAGCGTGGAGGGTTCGGGGGTCGACGGGACGGTGGTATTGCTGCCGCCGAACTCGAAGGAGCCGTCCTGGGTCTGGAACTTCACCGGAAACTGGGAAAGATCCACTCCGGTTGACAGGAGATTCCCGGAGCTGGTCGAAAGCGCCAGTTCAAAGGAGGTGGTCGACCCGGACTGCAGGCCGTTGTTGATATTTCCGCCATCGCAGTTGCTGCCCGCCCAGACGCAGATGTTGATGTCCTTGAACCCGCCGGGGAAGTTTCCCGGGTCGGACAGGCCGGTAAAAACGCTGGAAGATCCCTGGTACTTGGATGAAAGGGAGGGGGAGGAGGTCATTCCCAGCGACAGGATAGCCGCCTGGAAGGAGGAGGCGGTGGTGTTGTCCACCGTCACGTTTAACAGGAGCTGGGAGGTCGTGAGGCTTTTCACGGTAAATGTGCCCGTCGCCGACAGGTTGGTCGAGATGCCGGTGACGCCCGTCGGGTCCAGCCAGTTGATGGTATAGGTGTCCCCGACGTCCCCGGCGGTGATGTCGATGGAGGTTGAGGCCCGGACCGGGGCTGGAAGAAGAAGGAGTCCTCCCAGGACGGCTGTAAAGAACAAGTTTGCCAAGGGATTTTTCATCGTCATCTTCTCCGGGAGCGGGTTGGTCTGATGTCTTTACAGTATGGAAACAGAACACAATCGTGGTCCAGAAAAGTTCCGGACATTGTTTTAATTGAAGAGCATTTTTTATGCCATCACATTCATTTAGCCCCCGTGCCTCCTGGCCTCTCCCCGAAGGGGAGGCACCTGCACCAAATAACGCCAGTGGTGCGGGATATTTCGGGATTCAGGTCCGGTCATTGAGGCTTCGTCAAGCCGAATTTTTTGCTGTCCGGATTTTTATAACGGTAAGGAAGGAACAAGAATCCTGACGCCTGTCAGATTTTTTGACAAAAAACCGGAGGAAAATGCCTATGAAGGCGGGTGCGTCGGATCGAGCCTGCCTGCTCTAAAAAGAGGGAGAAGGTCCGACAGCGAAAGTCCAGGACAGCAGGGAAATGAGGGCATTCAACCGGGCAAAAAAAACTGTCCCGGCAAGAAGTGTGCTTCCTTGCCGGGACAGGGGTAAGGCTTATAGCCGTTCTGGCTGTCAGATCGCCAGCGTGTTGCCTTTTTTACGGAAAGCCATGAAGCTCACCAGGGCCAGACCGCTGCCCAGAAGGAGCAGGGTTGAAGGTTCGGGCGTGTCGGGGACGAAAACATCCGCGGTACCGGATAGACCGCCTCCCTCAACAGACATGCTTCCAATCCCGAAATTGGTCGCGTTGGAGGCGACAAAAAATTGCGGGGAAATATAATCGCCGGACGCCCCGACCGAGAACTGGTCTTCAAGATTCGAAATGGTCTCGTTGGAAAGATTGTAAAAGACAAGACCCTTCAGGCCGGTCAATGGAAGGACGGTGCAGCCGGGGCAGGAAAGAGTCGATCCCAGCGGAGTCGGGGTGCCGCTTGCATTGACATTGATGCCGGAGCCGAGCGTCCAGAGATGGGACCCGCCCGGGTTGTTGAAGAGGGCGATAGATGCCTGACTGATGCTCAGGCCAGAAGTACTGGGTTTTACAGAGGTGACATCGAACTGGTAAGTGAAGACCAGTTCTCCCGGTGTCGCCCCTTTCATCGTGTTACCGGATCCGACTTTCAATACATCGGAGATCACCTGGCCGGAGATGGTTCCCGTGGATCCCGTCGCCGTGTAGTTGCTCGTCTTTGTGGCGACCTGGGTGAGATCAAGCGAAGAGCCGTTATAAAAAAGAGCAGCATTGGGAAGGTCTTGGTCCGAAACCGATGTGATGCCCGTTCCATCTCCGGCGGGGATGGGAACCGAAGAGGCGGTGGGAATGGTGTTTCCGAAGCTGCTGGTGGACTCATAATTGAGGGTGAAACTAGCCCCGGTGTTCGTGGTGAATGTGGCCGGGAACGAGGTAGATGTTGGAGAGCTGACCTCTGTCGGAGGCGAAAGGTAGTCCGCCTGTGCGGATGGAGCGAATACGCCGAACCCTGTCACGGCTGCCAGTGTCATGCTGACGACCAGTGTCGCCTTTCCCATTTTCTTCTTTGAACGGATCATCTTGGAATCTCCCATTGTCTAGTCTGTTCCTGTTTGCTACAGAACAATATCGAACACGCCATGCTTCCTGCAATAGGTGTGCCAATACCGTAAAACAGGAGGAGGAGTCTGGATCGGGTTTGTTATAATATGTTGACAAACATGACTTTAAAAAATCTGTTTCGAAAAAGACAAGATTTTCATTCCGGCTTTTGAACAGGGCCATACCTTTTCAAACTGTCACAGGACTTTTCAGGTGTAAAACAAGCGAACAGGGGGGAGGGGGGATGCCGGAGGAATTTCGACCGGCAAAAGCTTTCGTTCGTCAAATGGAATCCAGCGGATGACGCCTCCTTACATCACCCGGTCGTCAGGAGGCGGTCGACGGGGAGGCGGAGAGACCGCGCCGAAGGGGCTTCTCCCCGCCCCACCCTTCCCAGGAAAACCGCCCTGTCCATTTCGACGCCTGGCATCAGCCGGTCGAGAGAACCGGCAATTTTTCCGGAGGTCGCAGGGGCTTCGGGGTATCCGGAAAACGGGATCCCTTCCCTGTGGTAAGACCGGAAAATCAGGGGGGTCGTCTCCGGCTGGAACTGAAGGCCCAGTTTCGCGACGCCCAGCCAGATGCGGGCCAGGGCCCGGCCCGCTTCGACATACGCTTCGGGAGACCGAAGGGGAACGGGGGACAAAAGGACGAAATGGGCCGAGCAGAAAAGGGCAGGAAGGATATCGAGCTGAAGTCGGGGGATCAAGGTGCCCCCCAGAAACCGGTTAAAAAAACGGACACGTTCCCAGCTGCCCATGATCCATTCCATCAGGGGCAGGATGACCGGTGACAGGCCCAGCGCCTGGTCGGGAATCCGGTCGTCGCTGAAGCGGGATTTCCATGCGATCACCTGCCGGTGGACGCGGTATGCCTCCGGAATGGTCAGCCTGAGTTTCCCGCAGATCTGGAGAATCCGTGCCAGCTCCGCTTTTTTTTTCCACCCCTCGATCCATTCCACCCGATAACCGGAAAAGCGGGTCCCCAGTTGAGCTGAAAGACTGGACTTTTCAGTCGGCGTCAGGGGACGGCTGCCCAGGGGTTTTCTGTTGACGCTGCGGGTTTTCAGGAAAGGAAATAACGGGTCGGACGGAAGGGAAGGGTCTTCCCGGAAGCGGACGTCGAATGTCGGGTGTTCATCATCATCATGCGCATTGTCCGAAGGGCGGCGATATGCGGGTTCTGTCCGGAGCCCCCATCCACTGGCCGCGATCGCCAGGTATTCGAGGAGGATGCCGATCGCCAGCTGGCTCGCATGGCCCCGGAGATCGTAGACCACCGTCCGGCGGGTATCGGATCCATGGACGACGAGGTGGGTGTCCGAAACGATTTCGAACCGCCAGGGCTGGGTGTTGTCTCCGCTGGGAGCCCATCGGGCCAGATCGAGGATTGGCCCGATCCGATTTCCGTTGGTTCCGGGTGGAACCGCCTCAGTGGCGCTTGAACTGTTCAAGCCGTTTTTTCGCAATCTTGAAAGCGAGACGCTGGATGGGATTCCTGTTTCCTCCGGGTCTCCATGTCCGCGTAAACTTGTTCCGGTAGGCGTCGAAGTGGAGGCCGTGGGGCGCGGCGTAGACCTTCCCCCGTTTGAGGAGGATCTTGAGGGCTTCCGTCGCGGCCATGCCGGCGCAGAGCTGGCAGGCCATGATGGTGGAGGGACCCCGTTTTTCCGCGAAGTTGACGGCGGACGGATCCACCAGATAACCGAACTGGAGCCGGGCCGGGGCAAGCCCCAGGAGAAACAGGATGCCCTTTTCCTCATCCGGCCGGTTTCCCCAGCAAAAATACTCCTCGAACGTCATCTGTCCCGGCAGAAAGTTGAGAAGGGCTGAGCCCATGCCGAGGGGGGCGGCGGTTGTCGCCGGAATGCCGAGACGTTCGCAGGCGGTGAAGGTGGCGTGGCGGATGCCATATTCAAAATAGTCGAGACCATCGATATACAGGTCCACGCCATCGAGAAAATCAGGAAGGTTCCGTTCGGTCACCCCCTCCGGAAAAACGCGGATGTCCAGTTCGGGGTTGATTTCCCGGGCCATTTCGGCGAGCGTCCCCGCCTTGGGTTTTCCGACATGGGGAATGGTTGCCCCTACCTGCCGGTTGAAGTTGACGAATTCGAAGATGTCCGGGTCCGCGATGTGGAAGGCGCCGATTCCCAGGCGGGCGAGCGTCAGAAGATGCACGCCTCCCACCCCGCCCATGCCCGCGATCGCGACTCTTTTTCCCCGCAGCTTTTTCTGCTCTTCCCGGGTCACCCAGCCGATGTTTCTGGAAAACGCTTCTTCATAGACAAAGGAGTTTTCCATGTTTTTACGCCATTCTCCTGAGGCGGCCCAGAATTCCGTCCGCATCGGTTTTTGTGAAAAAATACGGGTAAAGGGACCGGTCGAACTTCCCTTCTTCCATAAGGCCGCCCACTTCTGAGATCTTGGTGTCCGAATGGGAGAAGTCCAGATGCATCAAAACGCCGGACACGTTGACCCGTGGACAGATCCGTTCCTCCCCGAGCGGGGTGAACCCGAGCATTCGTTCATAAAACTTCGCGTGACGGGGCGTGACCTCGATGACGGCGTCGGTGTATCCGAACAGACCCCAGGGGTAGAGCATGGCGATATGGAAAAGGCTCGAAACGACCCGTTTCGACTTGACGGAAGAATCGATCGCCAGCGCATTGAATTCGCAGACTCTTCGTCCACGCGCGCGGAGACTGTCGACTTCCGCATGGTAATTCTCGTCCGCCAGGAGACCGTCCGACGAATCCATGCCGACCGTGATGGTGCCGATCGCCCGGTTGTCCATCCCGTAGGCGATTAACGTCACCCTTTGCGGATTTTCATTTCCGAGACTGCTTCTGTCGTACCCCCTCCATGCATACATCCGGTCGATCAGGACGTTGGCCATCTCCCGCCTCTCCGGGGTGTTGGCGAGACGGATCCAGAACTGTTGGCTTTCGACCAGCGACCCGATCGACGGTTCCTCCCTGGAAAGGTCGGGGGTCCGGGGAGGCAGGACGTGGGGGACGGATTCGAAAAAGGACACGATGACATCTTCGTCCCCGGCGGACATGGCGTTTGCTCTTTGGCTCGACATTGGTAATACCCTCCCAAAAACATCTATTCCTGTTGGGACACCATATTGCCTGCCAGCGGTCATGCGACGAATTTTCCCGTTCGGAGCGTGTCGATCTGATGGAGAAAGGGGGACCATTTCGATCGATTCCGCTTCCGGACGCTTTCAGACACAGGGAAAACGTTGCGGTTTTCCCTGTGTCTCAGGATCCGGGGACCCCGCCCTGACAATATGTTGCGCGCGGTACCCCATCATGAAAAATTGTCTTCGGTCGAAATGAATCAAGGAAATTTTTCGACCATCACCCCGTATTGACAGGAAAAATGTTATCATCGCACGCATGAATTGTAAACATAAATAATATAAATTAATTTTATAATTATAAAATATTATCTTAAAAATATTATTTGAAGAATCAGCAAAGTGAGGGTCTCCTGTCCTCTGCGCCTGCTGGATTGCGTCGAGCTGTCCTGGTAAAGGTTGTTGCGATCCGGAGGGGTCCGAGATGGTGTGAAGGCGCCCGGACCGGGAGCGGATGGTGAAGGTTTCGATGGGGGCCATGCCCGCGATCGGTGAATAAAAAAACGTGATAACCGTCAGAGATGAAACCAGGCAAGGGATGCGTTGTTGATCAATGATGCCGATCAGTGAACACCAGAAGGGGCCTTTACGGCAATGACTGAGGACAACGAAAAGCGTGATAGCCGTCACAGTTTGCCCAATGGAGCTTCAGGGCAATCATTGACATATGTTTGTTTTATTGCCGGAAGGGGCATCCTCTCCCCTTCCGGACGTTATTTTCAAGAGACGGAAAGCCTGGAGAGGGCTTTCCGGACGCGTTCCCGTTCGGCCGGAGAAAGTTCTCCCGATCCGAGGGCTTTTTTCAGGTGGTCGGCGGCGGGTATGTTTTTTCCCAGTTTCCATTCGTTCATCCCCATGTGGTAAAGAAATTCCGGATCGCGGAAGTGGGCGGCATAGGCGGTCCGGAAATGGGGTTCAGCCTTCCGGTAATCCCCCATCCGGAAGAGGATGTATCCCAGCGTGTCCTGGATGTAGGGAAGGGGGGTGATCTTTTCGGCCTTTTGCGCATAGCGTAGCGCTTTCGTCAGATCGTTGGTGTTGGTCGCCAGGTAAAAGGCCATGTTGTTGAGGACGAACGGGTTGTCGGGAGAGGCCCTGTAAGCCAGCTCCATATACTTTCTTTGCCGGTTCCTGTCTCCGAGTTTGGTGGCGGCGATGCTCATGAGCGAATAAACCGGTCCGGGTTTTTTCGTAAAGGGCAGAAGCGCCTGAAAATCTTCCAACGCGTTCCGGTATTGCTTCAGTCCCATTTCCGCACTGGCCTGGAGGTAGAGGGCCGCTGGGAGGCGGGGGTATGTTTCATGGAGCGTCAGGGCGATGGATTTTGCTTCAACATAGCGTTTCAGTGCCAGATCTGCCGATGCCAGGGAAAGGGCCGGCTGAATCCAGGCCGGATGGGCCTGGTGGACCTTCTCCAGATGCGCGGAGACACCCCTCAGGTCGTTCTTTTTCTGGTCGATCGAAGCCATCATGAGGTTGGCGCGGACGTTGTCGGGATGGTCGGCCAGGATCCGGAGAAGCCCTTTCCGGGCCTGATCCGGATGCCCCAGGTTCAGCAGAATGCCGGATTTTTCCAGCAAGGCCGTCTGGTTGTCGGGGTTTGCGGCGAGAATGCTGTCAAAGGCGACCAGGGCTTTTTCGGGCTTTTTCAGGAGAATTTCACCCTGCCCTGCGATCAAACCGCTGGAGATGTCCCCGGGGTTTTTTCGATGGTAGGCCCAAGCCTGGTCGACGATTTTTTGGAGAAAGCCGGGATCGGGCTTTCCTTTGACCATGTGGACCCGGACCCAGTCCCGCTTCAGCGCCAGAAGCGGATTCTTCCGGTTCAAGCGCAGGCTTTTGTCATATTGCCCCAGGGCTTTGTCCCACTTTGAGCGTGAGGCCCAGAAATCTCCCAGACTGCCATGATAAGCGGGGTTTCCCGGATCGAGGGCGACCGCCTTCCGGAGGGCGTCTCGCGCCGATTTCACATCTCCGTTGTTTTCGGAAGCCAGCCCCCAGAGCCACATGATCTCCGCCATGGTCGCGTCTGGCAGGTGGGCCTTCAGGAGTGGTTCCAGGTGGGTCAAGGCGCGGTGGGATTTCCCGGCCATCAGTTCCGCCCGCGAAACCTCAAGGAGGGCGGTCGGCTGGTTGGGCGAGAAGGAGAGCGCCTTCTGGAAAGCCTGTTCCGCGACATCCTTCTGGTTTTCTCCCAGCAGGGACTCCCCCAGCAGGGTGTAGAGGTTGCCATTTTCCGGAGTGATCAGGAGAGCTCGCCGGTAGAGGGATTCGGCTTTGGCATAGCGCCTGTCCTCCAGCTCCTGCCCCGCCAGCGCGGTCAGGACCTGGAGATTTTTGGGGTCCGCGGACAGGATTTGTTTGTAAAGCCCGATGGCCCGCTTTCGTTGACCGGTCTGCAGGTTGAACTGGGCCAGTAGAAACCGGACGGTCTGGTCGGAAGGGTGGCTGGAAAGGTAGTGGTCGGCTTCTCGCAGGGCTCCGGCCAGGTTCCGGTTGGTCGCCATCGACAGGAGATAGAGAACCTCGACGGCCGGATCGTCGGGATTGGCCCGGGCGGCGTTCCGGTAATAGGCGATCTCTGCTGCGATACCCCGGGTCCGGGCCAGGAGGGGACCCATGCGTGAGATCGCCCCGGTGTCACGCGGGTTTTTTTTGAGGATCGGCTCCAGCGTCCGGAGGGCTTCCCGAAAGTGATTCTGCGACGTCTGGGCATCGACCAGGGTCTCGGCGAGAAGGGGGTTGTCCGGAAAGGATCGCAGGGCTGATTTCAGCGTCCGGATGGAGAGGGACGGGTGGTTCAGCGCGAGCTCGACCTGCCCCAGCGTTTGCCAGTAGGTGACGGGAAGGTCGGGGGAGACGGGAATGGCGGAAAGGATATCGCGAGCCTTCGTCGGCTGCCCTTCGAAGAGGGCGATCCGGGCCGCGCTGATTTTCAGGATGGGAGGCGCTCCTCCAACGGTCAACATGCGATCGACCATGGAGAGGGCGTCCCGGGCGTCTCCCCGGGTCTGGTAGGCTTTGGCCAGCACGTAATAGATGTCGGGAATCGCGATTTTCTGGCGCTCCAGTGGACTCAGTATCCGGATGGCCTTGTCGGTGTTTCCTGAAAGCATGTCAAATTCCGCAATCTTGACCGGGATTCTCAAATCCGACTTTTTGGGTGGGATGGCTTCGAGGAGCGCGATCGCTTCGGGGGTTTTTCCCGTCCGGGCGAGGAAATTGGCCAGGATGACCTTGGACCGCAGGTTGTCCGGATCGGCCCGGACCGCCTTATGGAAATCCGTCCGGGCTTCGGAGGTATCCCCGAGCGTTTCGGCGACAAGCCCCAGCCCTGCCCAGGCCCGGCTGTTGGCCGGGTCGTTTTCCAGCGCCTGCCGGTAGAGGTCTTGCGCTTTGTGCAAGTGCTTCCGGTGGCGTTCCAGGTCTCCCATGGCGACCAGGGCCAGCGGCATTCCCGGTTTCAGGGAGAGGGCGTGGAGAAGGTCGGTTTGGGCTTCCTTGACGCGACCGAGCCCCAGGGCCCGCTGGCCCGAGAAGGTCCACCCTTCGGCATTGTTGGGATCGATCTTCAGGATGGCGGAGATTTCCGGCTTGACCGCGGCCCACTGGCTGCTGTTCACCCCGTAGCGGGCACGTTCAAGATGCGCCCCCAGCAGGAGCGGATCTTCCTTGGCGGCGGTCCGGAACTGGATCATGGATTCGGCGGTCCACCCTTTTTTCAGATAGGCCTTTCCCAGCCAGTAATGCCCCTGGGGCGACCGGGGGTTCACCTTCAACAGGTTCTGGAATTCGATCACCGCTTCGTTGGTCTTGCCTTCCGACAGGTAATGCTGGCCGAGGGACATGTATTTCTTCTGGAGCTCGGCCGGACTCTTGCTGCATCCTGCCAGGACGATTGCAAAAGACAGCAACCCCCAAACCATCGGGGGGGTGATCCGTTTTCTGAACACGTTCGTTTCCATCGCGTCATTTCCTGGGTGGGAAGGTTCTCCCGGTTGTATCGGGCCATCTGTCCGGAAACATCTTCCGGATTGTCCGAGGGAGATTGCGAAAAAGGTTGGCCGGAATCTTCCGGGCGTTTGCCTTCATTATCAGCAAATCCGTTGCCAGAAGAACCCTGCTCAAACCTGACAGGTTTTTCCCGATGCGTTTTCCAACAGAAAGGGAGATGGCTGTGGTTTCCAATCAAAACGGTCCTGGCCGGTCTTCGACGAATACGAAAGCAGGATTTTTAACAGGCAGGAATCAGTCGGCATCAACGCGGAACCCTGACCTGGGTTCGGGACCGGCCTTTCCGCGCGCGGGAGAAGGGGCGATAGAGGAGAGTCCTGTGGAAGGATCCGGTTCTCATATTTTTTTCCCGCTTGGGGGAAGGAATCGCCCCAAAGGAAGAAAAATGACCATGCGGATTGTCAGAAAATTTTACAAGACGGAATGGCGCGCGGGTTGGTGGGGAACGGAGGTTTTTCCGCATTTCCCGGGGGCGGACCGGGATATGCGGGAGGGGGGATCCTGTTTTTCACGAAAGACATTGCCGGGAAACAGAATCCGGGTTGAACGGGGAGGCCGGAAAAGGCGGATCGAAAACGTGTTCAGTTTGAAGGCTGGAACGTCACGCTGATGGCTTGCAGTCCTGAAAGGGCGGAAGAGGCGGGGGAAGAGGCGGCGAAAGAGAGGTTGCCGGAGGACACCCCTCCGAATACGTCGAGTTCCCCGGACAGTGTGGGGACGAAGAGGTAGTTTCCGGAAGGGTCCAGGGTGATCCAGACCGGATCCACCGCGGTCTTCGCCGAAGAGCAGGGTTCAAGACCGGAAGAAGAACCGGAAGAAGAAACGGGGCAGGACAGCAAATATCCTGAAGAAGGGGAGGATCCTGAATCTATGGTATCAACAGTCGCCGCGATGTAGACCTGGCTTCCGGCCCCCAGCAGAAAGATGGGACCGGGGGGGGAGGTATCACTGCTCGTCGAATAAGTTGAACTATTGCAACTAGGAGTTTTCAACGTGCAGAAAGCATAGCCGGTTGTGGCCGATTGTCCCAGCTGGTAGTTTCCGATAAAGACCTGTTCGGTGACGCTCGAGGAGGAGAAGGCGACGTTTCCGGAAGGGGACGGGACGTTTGTACCGGTGTTGGAGGGGGTAGAGCACGTTGGTGAAGAAGAAAGGGGTGTACACACCACCAAAAACCCTGAGGGAGATGATCCCCCTGATGTCCCGACACCGACGAGAGAGGTGTTGGAGGGGTCCAGCGTCAGGTTCGTCCAATAGCCATCACTGCCACTACTATTATAAAGAGGAGTACATGAGGTGGATAAGATCTGACACGAAACCAGGGAGTACGTTGCTGACGACGATAGAGTGCTGCAGGCGACATAAAAGGTGTCGCTGGAGGAGCCTGTCGCCCCCGGCGCGAAGACGACCCGGTAGGGGTTTTTGCAGGGGGAAGGTGAATATGGTGTTGAGCTCAGTGTTCCGCCCGATACGGAGACAACCTGGATGGAAGCGGTACTGCTACTTCCATTGTTGGCGATGACGAGATAATTCCCCCCCGGATCCACCGCCATGGAGGTGGGGCTCTGCCCGGTCGGGAAAGTCGAGACGGGAGAAGAGGATATCTCTCCGGTGGCGGGGGAGATGGCGAAGCTGACCACCGTACCTGTCGAAGAGCCCGGACCCGTGCTGCTGTTCAGGACAAAGAGATGCCCCCCACCCTTCGAAAAGAGAAGCTGGACGGGTGTCCCCCCGGTGGCGGCCGTGCTGGTACCGCTATAGAATGTTCCGTTGGTCTGGTCGAAGGCGAAGGCGACGACGCTTCCGGCACCCGAAGTGTTTTCCGCCAGGACGTAGGCGGTTTCATGGGGGCCGACCGATCCGCCTCCCCCACCGCCTCCCCCGCATCCCGAGAGCAGGGGAAAGAGCATCATCCAGAATAACCAGGGTGCCCGGGAGGGAAGAAGACGGGGATGCCGGTATCCGTGTCCTGAATCGTCTCGATGGCGCAGGTCTGGCATCAGTCGCTCCTCCCCGGAAAGATGGAACGGCCATCCGCACCTGGCCGGTTTTTCAGCCGCCCGCACGCGGTCGGGAAAGCGTCGCGAAGCAAGTGGCGCAGGCGGCCCTGGAAAAGAAGCCGGAAGGCGTCGAAGAAGACCCGAAAAGGCTGTCCAGCAAAAGGAAAGAACCCCCGTTCCGTCCTCCCTCCACCCCCTCCCGGCCGGCCCACCTCTTTCGGATGGTCTTGTCCGGGATGGCGGTCCGCTGACCTGCCGGAACCGGGTTTCCTGCCCCCCTGAAGGTTTTTTTGCGGTCCCGTTTAAGAAACCTTCGGGCCGGAAAACCCGGAGGCTCCAGTTTCTGAGGGCGGAAAAAGGGAGGTTGCTGCTCTTCATGGACGGTTTCGTTCCTCCATTCGGGGTGGGGTCATCCAAAAAACCCTGGAAAACCTCGGTCGCATATTTTATGCCGGACCTATATTTTTTAAAACATTACGTTTTAGAGCAAAAATAATGCCTATTAAAAGACGTCCCCTCCCGGATCCCTCTGACCGAATGGCACGACAGGATCGGAGACCCCACGCTGGCCGATGCCATTCTGCCTCGACTGGTTCACGGAGCCTATATGATTGAAATGAAAGGTGAATCCATGCGAAAACAAAGGTCAAAGACAGCCGTTCCGGCTGCCTCTTGATCTGATCTTCGGCAAGGAGGGAAATCAGGGGGCTCGGGAGGTGGCAAATTTGACCGGAATAAATGGCAACTTTGAATCAGAACAGGTGGCAGTTTTCATCGGAATACATAGGACGCTTTGCATGAACGTCGGACGTCGGACAAGAGAGACGCGGGAGTGGGTGATATCTTGCGACCATCTGCAGAACGCTTTTCCTGCCGAGCGCCCCAGGCGACACTTCGGTTTTCGTTGTTTTCAGAGAAAGAATGAAGAATTCACGGATGGACGCTGTCGATAACGGGCCATTTGAGCTCCACCGTCTGGAGGTCCCGTCCCAGCAAGAACATTTCCCTGACCGGGAACTCCGACGCGAAGGGTTTCTCCGTCGCAATACCCGGTGTCCATTTTGAGAAAGACGGAAGAAAAATGTGCCAGGCCCTCGAGCGCCAGGATGGCATCGACCTGCATGCCGGATCATTCATGTTGTGGGAGATCCGGAGGCGGGACAGAACAGAAGATCGCGGACTTTTGTTCTGTATTACGATAGATCGTTTTAACCGCTCCCTCCGAACCTGTTCGGACCGCTTCATTCCGGATTGAGATTATTCACGGTAAACGTGAATCGGGTTCCTGCTCCACAGAGGCCGGTTTGACCGAAGCCTTGAGACGAGGACCCGAGTTTTCCTCTCCACACAGTCTTGACATCCGGCGGAACCTGCCTGAGAGCCGATCGGGAGGGCAACCCAGTGCCGGAAGATTTCTGGCCGCATTGACGCCCTGCCGTGGAGGATGCCGCCATCCGTCCGGATCCGTTGCCGGACGGATAACGACATTTTGTCCTGGATTGTTCCTGTCGAACCTCACGGGGGTTGAAAGCCCCCGGCGGATTCCCGGTGAAGTCGATCGTTCGGGGGGGCGTGTCCTTCGGACCCGGCAGACAGAAGCCCTCAGTCCGTCCCCGTCCCCCGGGACTCCTCCACCGTGTCGAGCGCCAGAGTCCGGAAGAAGGCGTTTCGCTTCAGGAGGCTCGCATAGGTTCCCTGATCAGAAATCCTCCCCTGCTCCAGGACGATGATGGTGTCGCACTCCCGGACGGTGGTGAGCCGGTGGGCCACCATGATGATCGTCTTCTGCCGCGAAAGGGTCGAAAGCGCCTCCATGATCACGTTTTCCGTGATGTTGTCGAGGGCGCTGGTCGCCTCATCCAGCACCAGGACCGACGGTTCGTGGTAGAGGGCCCGGGCGATCCCGATCCGTTGCCGCTGCCCTCCGGAAAGCCGGATGCCCCGCTCTCCGATCGCCGTCTCGTAGCCGTCCGGAAGCTCTTCCATGATAAAGTCGTGAAGGTGGGCGAGCCTGGCGGCCCGGACGGCCTTTTCCCGATCGATCTGTTCGCCGGGGATCCCGAACGCAATGTTGTTCAGGACCGTGTCATCCAGCAGCATGATCTGCTGGGGGACATATCCGATGTTCGCCTGCCAGGCTCTCCGGTTTTCGGGGGTGATCCGGACCCCGTCCACCAGAAGGTGTCCGGAGGCAGGATCGAGGAGACCCAGGAGGATGTCGAGGCAGGTGGTTTTTCCCGATCCGGTGGCTCCGACGATGCCGATCGAGGTATTGGCCGGAACCGACAGGGTGATCCCCTTCAGGACCGCCTCCTCCCGGCTGGGGTAGTGGAAGACGATCCGCTCCAGAACGATCGAGCGGGAGAAAGGCAGCGGCCGGGTGACGGGAGGCGGAACCACGAGACGGGAGGTTCGGGGGTCCGCTCTCAGCGCGGCCAGATCGTCGGTGATCCGGTCGACGGCGGAACGGTTGAACCGTAGCGCGGTGAGGTTTCCGAAGATGGCCTGGAGGGCCGGCATCAGGCGGTACCCCGCCAGGGCATACAGGGAGATGAGGGGGAGGGTTTTCTCGAGGCTTCCCCCTCTGTTCAGAAGAACGATCACGATCAGGATGATGCCCCCGAAGGCGAGGGTTTCGAGCGCGTAGCGGGGCAGAAGCGAGATCATCTGGCTTTTGGCCTGGTAGAGGGAATAGCGCTCGACCGGCCGGGAGAACCGATGGTAGAACTCCGCCTCCCGTCCCAGGATCTTGATGTCCTTGACCGCGCCGAAAGCCTCGTAGGCGACCTGGGTCCGGAGGGCGTTTTCCCGGGAGATCTCGCGACCCGTCGTTCCCAGCGTCTTCTTCACCAAAAGATAGACGGCGAGATACGCCCCTCCCAGGACGCCTCCGGAGAGCAGGGCCAATAAGGGGTTGACCCAGAGGAGCAGGACGAGGATCGATAGCGCGATGACCGAACGCGACACGAGTGTGAGCAGCGGGATCAGGACGCCGTTGACGATCCGGCCGATCTCAAAGAGGGTGTTCTGGATCAGCTCGGAGGTATTCCGGTCCAGGAAAAAGACATACGGATGGTTCATGTAAGCCGAAAACATCATCCGCGAAAGGTCTTTCCCGGTCAGGAAGGAAAACCGGAGGATGCTCCAGATGGTGAGTGCCGAGACGAGGTTGGAGAGGAACAGCACCCCCAGAACGACAAAGCCCAGAAATACCAGGAAGGGGCGGGGGCCGGAGAAAGAAAGGTGGTGGTAGAGCAGGGAGAGGGTGTGATTTTCGTTCACCACCCGGGGGTTCACCACCATCCCCATGAACGGCATGATCGAGGCGATGCCGCCGATCTCCATGAAACCGGAGAGAACCACCAGAAGAGACAACGCGGCCAGCTTCTTCCGGTGACCGGTGGAAAGCAGGCTATACAGTTTTCTGAAAAAATCCATTCCGCCGACACTCCGTCATCATCAACCGGGGCCGAAAGGCGGCCCGTCCGCGTATCATCAATGCGACTCTAGAACAGCAATCTGTGTGCCATATCTTCAGGGGTCTGGAATACGCAGGCACCGTCCGGACTCCCCCGGAAGCGACGGTCGGTTCCTTTGGCCCGTTTCCCGACGAACGGCAGTGACAAAAGGCCTGTTAAAAAAAGAATGGCTCCGGGAGGCTCCGGCGTGTCGGCTGCACCGGAGGCCGACAAGCGGTCGCCGATTCCGAAATAGATGTGGTTCCCGAAGGTGTCTCCGGCGCCGAATGTGATGTCGTTCCCGAAGAAGATGTCGTCTCCGAAGTGGATGTCCGGCCCGAACGTCGTGCCGTTTGTGTAGGTCCGGTCGTTCAGGTTCGTCGGGGTGTCCGTGACGCTGATCTTGCCCGAAAACGAATCGCCCCCGGCAAAGGTGATTTTGTCACTGAAACGCTCGTTGTTTCCGAAAGAGCTGTCCGGCCCGATATAGATCTTGCCGCCGAAGGAATCCCTGTTTCCGAAGGTGTCGAAACGGGAGACGGTGACGTCGTTTTTCAGGAGGTCGTGGTTGCCGAAGAGGTCGTTGAACCCGATATACAGAAACGAACCCAGGCGATTCTTGTTTCCGAAGGTGTCCCCGCTCATGATGGTGAGGTCGTGTCCCAGCCGGTTTCCCGACCCGAACGTATCCCCGTTGGCGATATAGATCTTGTACCCCACCCGGTTCTGGTTTCCGAATGTGTTGCTGTTCCCGAGGGTGATGTTGTCGTTCAGCGTATTTCCGTTCCCGAACGTGTCGTTGTTTCCGGTCGAGATTGATTGGTGCAGGGAGTCGTTCTCTCCCAGGCTGTTGTCGGCGCCCAGAATAATCCCGCTTCCAAAGGTGTCGCCCGGTCCGAAGGCGTCACCCGCTCCGAAGGCGTTTCCCATACCCGCCTGCGCGTCTGTGAATCCGGAGAATAACGAAGAAAGAACAAGGAAAATGGCCGGAAAAACCGTTTTCAGAAAGCGCATGGGCGGTCGGCCTCCTTTGCGAACGTAACAGGAACGCCTGTCCCGTTCCCTGGTGATGGTGTGGGCAAGAATGTATGGGAAGTGGCAAGCAATATTGTTGCCAAAACGATCCGGATCCGGCCGTCTTGAGCTGACAGGATGTGCGGGGAAGGGCCCCGTAACCCCAGGGTTTTCCTGTCCCGTCGCCCCCCACCCATCTTTCGGTCGGGTCAAAAGAGATGTCGCCGGAAGTTACGGGAAGCGGTTATCACAATGCCATGGATCCACAGTGCATGAAGTGGACCTCATCGTCTATGAGGCAATCGAGCTCAGCGCTTTACGGACCAACGTTTCCTCCTCCACCGTCAGTTTTCCCGAGTTCTTGGCATTTCTGAGAAACTTCCGGGCTTTTGTCTTGTTTCCCAGCTTCCACTCGTTCATCCCCCTGTGGTAGAGAAACTCCGGATCCCGGAAGTGGGCGTCCCACGCGGTCTTGAAATAGGATTCTGCTTCGGAATATTTCCCCATCCGGAACAGGATATACCCCACCGTGTCCTGGATGAAGGGCTGTTTGTCGATGGAAACGGCTTTTTTCGCATAGTCGAGCGCCCGGTTCAGATTCCCCGAATGCTCCGCCAGGTAAAAAGCCATGTTGTTCAGGGCGATCGGATTGTCCGGAGAGGCCTTGAGCGCCTGGTCCAGAAATTTTTTCTCGAGGGGGGCATCCCTTTCTTTCATCGCCGCGACGCTCATCATGATCAAAAGCGGGGCCGGCTTTTTGGCGCGTTTGACAAGAATGCCCAGATCGTGAAGGGAGGCGCTGTAGTCCTCCAGACCCAGCTCCGCCCGGGATTTCAGATATCGGGCCTGATCCAGCCCGGGGTTGGTTTCCAGAAGGGATCCGGAGATGGACTTCGCCTCCCGGAAACGCTTGAGGGCGAGGTCGACCGCCACAAGGGCCAGGGAGGGCTGGATCCAGTCGGGATGTTGCTGGTGGATCTTTTCGAGGTGTTCGGCCTCGTCCGGGATCTTTCCGGCTTTCCGGTCGATCTGGGCCATCATGAGATTGGCGGGCAGGTTGTCGGGATGATCGGCCAGTATCGCCTCAAGGATTTTCTGGGCTTGACGAAGATGCCCCTGGTCGGCCAGGAGGCCGCTTTTCCCCAGGCGGGCGCTCGTATTGTCAGGTTGTACGGCGAGAATGGAATTATAGAGCCCCAGGGCCTCGTCCTGTTTCTTCAGGAAGATATCCCCCTGGGCCTCCAGAAGCGGAGCCGTCATATCCTGCGGATGGTCTTTCCGGTAATTTGCCGCCTCCCGCACCACTTTCTCGATCAAGGCCGGATTCTGGTGTTTTTGGGACTGGACCATGATCCAGTCCCCCTTGATCTGAAGAAGGGTGTTCCGGGGGTTCAGGGAAAGGCTTTTCTTGTATTCCGCCTCCGCCTCCGCCCACCGGGAGACCGATGACCAGTAATCCCCCATGCTCGCGTGGTAGTCTGCGTTCTGGGGGGCAAGCCGGACGGCCTGGGCGAGGGAAGACTCCGCCTTGGCCGAATCGCCGGCCCGTTCGTTGGCGAGCCCCCAGAGCCAGTCCACTTCCGCCTTCTGGGAGTTGTTCAGGGAGGCCTTGAGGAGCGGCGCCAGGTGGGTGAGGGCCTCTTGACCCTGCCCTCTGAGAATTTCGGATTTGGAGACTTCCAGGAGGGCGATCGCATCGTTCGGTGTCAGGGAAAGGGCCTTTTCAAATGTTTTTGTGGCGGCATCCCGCTGATTTTCCCCCAACAGGGCTTCTCCCAGCCCCGAGTACAACGATCCGTTGTTGGGGGCCAGACGGATGGCCCGTCTGAAATACGCCTCCGCCTCGGGGAACCGGCGGTTGTTCATCGCGAGAGAGGCCAGGGAAACGATCGACCTCAGGTTGTTCGGATCTGTCGCCAGAACCTTCTGGTAGACCGCTTGCGACTTCTGGGGATGGCCCGTCTGGTTGTAAAGCTGCGCGAGAAAGAGCTGGACCGGTTTTGAATCCGGGTGTGCCGCAAGAAAATGCCGGGATTCGGAGAGGGCCTGGGGAAGTTGTCTGTCGGCCACCAGCGATTGCAGGTACAGGGGCTCAATGGCCGGATAGGTTTCCGCCTGGCTTCTGAAATAGTTCTCCTCCTGCCGGGTTCCCCGCAGACGCCCGAGCAGGATTCCCTTTCGGAAAATGGCCGCATTGTTTGCGGGGTCTTTGTCGAGGACTTTCTGGACACTCTGGAGGGCCCGTGCCCATTGTTTCTGTACCGATTGAGAATCGGCCAGGGTCAACAGAAGGCCCGGGTTTTCGGGAAACTGTCTCAGGGCCGCATTCAGAACCTTGACGGCATTGGCTGGATGGTTGAGCGCGAGCGCGACACGGGCTTGGTTCAGCGCATAGGCCAGGGGAAGGTTCGGGGTGTTTTTCAGATTGTCCAGTATCGTCTGGGCGTCGTGGGGTTTTCCTTCCGCTAGGTCGATCCGGGCCGCTCCGATCTGCATGGCCACCGGTACGTTGTTCATCATTATCAGCTGGCTGACTTCCTGGAGCGCATCGTTCTTCTTCCCGGCCTGTTCGTAGGCCTTCGCCAGGACATAGTCGATATCCGGAATCTGGATCTTCCGGTTGGACAAAGGCTGGAGAATGGCGATGGCCTTCTGGTTTTCTCCCAGGAGTGTTTCATATTCGGCAATCTTGATGGGAATCCGGAGGTCGGCCTTCTTGGAGGGAATCGATTCCAGTTCCGAGACCGCCTTGTGGAGGTGCCCCTGGCTGGCCATGAAATTGGCCAGGATGATATGGGAGCGGAGGTTGTCCGGATCAACGGCCAGAGCCTTTTTGAAATCCGCCAGGGCCTCGTCGTTTTTCCCTTTCGCCTGGAGGATGAGCCCCAGTCCGGCCCAGGCGCGGCTGTTGGACGGAGCGGATGATAACGCCTTGTCGTAATAGTCCTTTGCCTGTTTCAGATGGTTTTGTTTTCGTTTCAGATCCCCCATGGCCACCAGGGCTCTGGGATATCCCGGCTTGAGGGACAGGGCATGTTCCAGGTCTTTCTGGGCTTCCGCTTCCCGGCCTGTCGCAGACATTCTCTGCCCGGCATACGTCCACCCCCGTGCGTTGGACGGATCGATCTTCAGGATGGCCGATATCTCGGATTTTGCGGGATTCCACTGGCCGCTGTTGATGGCATACTGCGCGAGGGAAAGATGGGCGTCCAGCATGAGAGGCGCAAGCTTTACGGCTTCCCGGTACTGGATGACCGATTCGATGAGCCAGCCCTTCCGCTGATAGGCCTTTCCGAGTTCATAATGGCCCTGCGCGGATTGCGGGTTGACCTTCAGGAGGTTCTGGAACTCGATCACGGCTTCGTTCAGTTTTCCCTCGGCCAGATAGTGTTCTCCCAGGGACATGTATTTCTTCTGGAGTTCCGCCGGGCTCTTGCTGCAGCCGCATACGAGCAAGAGCAGGGAGAATAGGCCCAGAACCGCCGATCCCGTCCGCCATCTTTTGAACGCATTCATCTTCATCGCCTTTTCGTCCACTGAATCAAGCCCAGGGAAAGAGTCGTTCCCACAGGAACCCCTTGAAACTTCGTCCGATTGGTTGCTTCCAAAATGCATCGAACACTGCCGGAAATCCTGAACGGCAATGTTATCGTCCTGCAATCGATATCAAGATGAGGAAAGCAAAAACTTTGCCAGAATTGTTATGGGGGGGACGGGAATTTGTTTTATTGGAGGGAGCCTTTTTAAGGATGAATACACGATATTCGTCTTTTATGTTTTAAGTTTGGAAATTCGACTGCTTGTTTGCGATGAAATCGAGGAGAGCTTTTTTAGAAAGAAACAAGCTTGATCACCCTCTTGGGCGGTATTTAAGTCTTCAGCCATTTTGGCGTATTGATCAATCTGTTGTTTTGTAAAAATAGAATAATTTTTATCTTTTAAATACATTTTTGAGCCTTCTATCAATGGGATATTTTTTTTGTATAATTCACTGCCAATAAATTGAAAGTCTGTAGAGTCATGGACGACATCAATGATTTCAAATCCGGACAATTGTGTGAGGATCCTGATGCTGGTTATTGTATGAAGGAAAAAATGGCGAGGGGCATCGAATTGTACCCAATCTATATTATATTTTTTCCAGGCAAACGAACTTGATATGGGAACTCTTATAAGAACGTATCCATCAGCGTTTAATAATCTATAAATTTCTTTCATTGTCGAAATCTGATCATTCATATGTTCTAAGGAATGATGAAGCATGATGAGATCGAAATTTCCCTCTAATTGATTGAGGGATTTTTTGTAAATAGTGTGTTTTTTATTTATTCCAAATTTGATATCTTTTTCTATGTATGGATCAACCCCGCTTAATTTGGAAAACCCCTGAATATCCAAAAAATTTAGGAGCTTTCCGGTCCCACATCCAACATCTAAAATATTGGAATCTAGACTTGTACCTGATTTGCGAAACCATTCCCAATCATATTTTTTCTCAAAATAATCATCGGTGAAATGCTGAAGAAGTTTTCCGACTATTCCTTTTTTGGTTAAAAAGTAATTTGATCTTGCTCTTCTTAAATATCGTCTTAACTTGGATCGCATATTTGTTGTCGATTGGTGGAAAGAATAATAGGTATCGGGATAGAATTTATCTATGTTTTCCGGTATCTTAGATATTTGTATGCAGCCACAATTATTGCATTCAAAATATTCAAACTCTTCCCTGGTGCCAAACATCATCTCGCGTGCATAAATGCTGTTATTATTTTTGGAGTTTTTACATATTTTACAAATCTTATCCATTAAAAAACCCCCTTTGACTCAACTATTCGGTCAAGTCCAAAAGTTGCTGTAAATTTTCTTCCCGAGAAATGGAATTCATCGATCATTCGACGACCGAAAGGAGGGAAGGCGTTTTGAGAGGTTCCTGCTTCTTCCATTCCCGATATTCGGTCATGTCGAAGTATTTCTTCCCGGTACTCCACTGTTCATGGTA
>Ga0078972_1005947_pt1 | contig 29951 bp, 31 predicted proteins | sample YelNatPaOPGAMG01_FD_67568 | JGI IMG/M metagenome (GOLD analysis project Ga0078972, IMG submission 67568) | Hot spring thermophilic microbial communities from Obsidian Pool, Yellowstone National Park, USA - OP-RAMG-01 (SPADES assembly) (version 2) | ecosystem: Environmental > Aquatic > Thermal... | reverse complement strand
ACTCTTTTAAAAGTGAAATGAATGAACAGCACGTAGCACGTGGCTCATGGCAGGTGGGGCGTAGAACAAACAGTGAATAGTGAGAAGTAAGCGATAAATGGCAAATACTTATTTGCTGTCATGAAAGGCGAATGCCGGAGCCAACGATATTTCATATTTAAAGTTGATCAAGTATAGTATGAAATGGGAGGGGTCAAAGTGAAAAAACTCTTTTCTATGTTCATTATTTTTGCAATGGTAATACCCATTTTTGCCGCATCGTCTTTCGAATTTTATGGTATGATGCCAACATTCATTCCGAACTTAACGAATTATTTTACAACCTTTTATTCTCAAGAGGTTGGAAATCTTTATTTGCTCGAAACTATCGGTACAGGTGGTGCCGGTGGTGCAATTGGCTTTTCAAACACGAGTATCGACCGTCAAAAGGTAGGTTTTCTGAACCTTATGGTTGGGAAGACCACTTATGCGGTTGCGATAGGCGCAAATCTTAATCCATTTGTACCGGCAGCTTATTTTGAGTACGATACGATAAGGACTATCGCGCCAATATTTTACGATATGCAATTCACGGCTGGTAATTACGGGCTTCCGGCCTTTGGAGTAACGCTTGACGGAAGGGCTCAAATGGAACTTGCAGAATTTTCCATGTACGCCCAAGAACATTTCAAACTTATCTTCGGAACGGCGCTCGATACGCTCGCAAATGTTGATCTCTCTTACAAAGATCTCAAGGGTTCTTTGTTTTTCACAGATGAGGTAGGAAATCTTTATTTCTTCACGGGTGGATGGGCATTTAACAAAATAGGTCTTTCCGTTGATGTAGGAATGGGCATGAATCAGATGAATGGGGAAAATATTTACAGTCCTGTCTTTGGACTTTCATCTGCAAAATCGTCGATGGGAAGTAACTGGATGGTAAGGTACATGATGCCGTCTGGTACAAATACGACTCCCGCATTTTATCTGATCTACGCCGATGAGCAAAATCAATTCACTTTCGGATACAACATGGGAGCAGTGTACCTTTCAATTGAAAATTGACACTTCGGTATACGTACACGTTCCGTTTTGCTCAAGAAGATGTATATACTGCGATTTCGTTTCTTTTGTTAGAAACGATCTCATCGGTTCTTACTTTGAAAGTCTCATCCGTGAAATAGAGATCGTTTATGGTACACTTGGAAATCGCAAGATCTCTACCCTTTATTTCGGTGGCGGAACGCCATCTCATGTACCGGTAAAATACATTTCAAAGGTCATAGAAAAACTTTCAAAAAGTTTTGAGTATGATCCAGTTGAAACAACATTGGAAATGAATCCCGAAGATGTATCGGAAGAATTATGTAAAAATTTGAAAAGCATTGGTATCAACAGGATAAGTGTGGGTTTACAAACTTCTTCAGATCAAATATTGAAAGTTATAGGACGCCCTTACGATTTTAACACATTCATGAAAGCTTACAAGATACTTAGAAACTTCTTTGACAACGTCAATGTTGATCTGATCTACAATTTACCGTTTGAAAAATTCGATGATGTTATGATGGATCTTAAAGTTATAAAGATGCTGAATGCAGATCACATTTCGTTTTATGAGCTTGAACTACATGAAGAGACTCCGCTTTATCCCATGATCGAATCGGGAATAGTCAAATTACCGGAGGAAGATGTCTCCGAAAAAATGTATGACACGATAGTTGATACGCTCGAAGATGATGGGTATAAAAGATACGAATTAAGCTCATGGACAAAGCATAAACCATCATTTCATAATTTGAACTACTGGAAGAATGGTGAATATTTGGGACTTGGTTTATCTTCAGGCAGCCATTTATCTATGGAAAGATCTGTCAATACGGAAGACCTGATCGAGTACATTGAGAAAATAAGATCGGGAACGGTACCGAGGACATATCATGTTAAAAATTCTCCCAGAGAAGAGTTAGCCGAGACGCTTTTCATGGGATTAAGAGTCGCAGATGGTGTAAGGTTAGATGAGCTAAGGAATAAATTCGGAGATGATCTCGATTTTTATCTTTCGAAATTGAAGGATTTTTGTCCGCATTTTCTGGAGTGTTCGGAAAAATTCATGCGTTTCACAAAGATTGGAATGAAATTTTCAGCTTCGATACTTTCAGAATTAGTTTGATAAAAGTACAACCTGATTTTTTCCTCTCACCTTTGCAAGGTAAAGGGCTTTGTCTGCGGATGAAACGATGCCATTCGAACTCTTTGAATCTTCCGGATACTCTGCGATACCAATACTTATGGTTATCTTTACCGGCTGGTTTCCACTTAAAACGGAAATGCGTAATCTTTCCGCTATCGATTTGGCAACCTGTTTTTTTGCACCTTTGAGGATCACAACGAATTCATCGCCGCCATACCTCGCCGCGATATCACCGTGTCTTATAGACAATTTTATCTGTTCTGCAAGATATTCTATCGCCAGATCTCCTGTCTGGTGCCCGTAAGAATCATTCACAAGTTTGAAATCGTCTATATCCATCATGAGAATTGAAAAAGGTTCCCCATTTGAAATCATCTTATCCATTTTGTTGTAGAATTCCGTATGATTGTAAAGCCCTGTCTGCGAGTCCCGGATCGCTTTTTGCTGTAACTCTTCGAATTCGCTTGAATTTTCAAGTGCTACAAGGACCTGATTTGCGAAGATCTCAAGAATCGTGACATCTTCGACCGTTGGACGTTTACCGCTTGCTGGTTTATCCGGAGAGATGTATGCGATCATCTTTCCATTTTTTTCATATATCGGTATCCACAGTAAATCTCTATCTTTCCAGCTATCTTTATCGATGCTATTGTACTTCCCAATGAAGGTCATCTCATCTGGAATGTTTATGTTTGCTTCGGCAGGAATGAAATAAGAATTTGAAATTTTGAATTCATTTTTCATGATATTTTTAACGAATGAGATCGTTGGAGAATTGGCCTTTAGCCTTTTGAATTCTTCTGCAGAAATTCCTGCATAAGCTATTCTTTCTATCGTATCATCTGGTTTTACAAAGCTTATGAGCACATATTCCCATCCGAGATCGTTATGGATTATCGAAGCGACATGCATCATGAGCTCGACTATCGAAACGTTTGATTTCAAAAGTTCGGAAACTTCGAGTACACGCTTCAGCTGATTCACATTCCTGGATAGAACAGCTTTTTCATTTTCAAGTTCGGTTCTCACTTTTACCTCCAAAGACAAAAGGTAAATAAAAAGAAAGGGAAAAGCTAAAGTGTAGATGGCGAATAAAACGAGAGGCATTTTTGCTAAATTTTCATGGATTATGAATGCCGCTGGAAGAACAACGCTTAAAAATGCCGTTTCAAGTGCCATATATTTGAAAGAGATTAAAAGATTCTTCCACCTGCCCATGTAAAAATAGAGAAAAAGATCGACGAGTATGAAGTTTATGACTTTGAAAAGCAACAATGCTACTATGAGCGTATACCAGCTGAACCCGAACCGTTCAATTGCAAGACCTGCAACGTAATAAGCGATTGCAGATTGAATTCCTATATAGAATCTTGTGGATATTTTTATACTTTTGTCATACTGAAGGATCGCGATCGAGTAAGCCGATATTGAAGCTACAAGAGGACCAAAGATTATCAGGATTGGAAAGATGAAGAAAAAATCAGATGCCAGTGAAAATTTTCCAAATTTTATGACACCAAAAGATTGTGCGACGTAAGATAATGATATGAGAAGCAGAAACAGTATGTAAGAATTTTCATTAAAAACTCCTCCTGATCCCATCGTAAGGATCAGGAGATAAAAAACGTTCAAAGTTACAAGAAAAAGTGCAAGAAAATACTTCTTTTCATTCATCTTGTAAAGGCAACAGAACCCATCGGATCCCAGGGTTCAAGGATAACTGGCTTTTCTTTCAAAGCTTTTTTCATCTTTGAAGAGAGGTATTTCTGATCAACAACTATCTCATAAACGTATTCGTCAAACCACGAATCGCTCATCGTGAAATATCCTTTGTCTCCTATCTGATCTCCCCAGCTATTCTCGACTTTCCATTTCATAGGATTACCGTTTTCATCTATATCAACACCGGTGAAAACCATTGCGTGTGTCATAAGGCTATTTCCATAATCGAGTCGTTGGGCTTTGTTGAATATGAACTTTGTACTGTAAAGATTTTCAAAATCATACACTTCGGTATCAAGAGCCCCTTTTTCACGTTCCATCATCTTGCCAACATCTGCGGTAAACCACACAAGATCATCCTCTAAAATTCTGCCCTTTGCGAGATCTTTGAACTCTTTCATGTCAAGATTCAAATAAAGGATACCTTTTCCACCTACAACATTGCCAAGGTACTTAACCGTGTATGTTTTCATGAATTCTTTGTCGTGTGTCGGACAATTTATTACACTTACGGTATTTTCAAGATCAATTCCACAAAATTCTTTGTAAAATTCAACCGGAGTTATCTTTTCTACCCTGTGGAAGTTGCCATCCTTATCCTTGTACTCGTAATCAAATTTTTCGGGAGGCAATCCGATATTTATGGAAAGCATTCTGTAAATCTCATTCAACATCTCAACTTTTTTCTTCTGAACTTCTTTTGGGCTTTTGCCACTATCGATCATATCTCTGAGTACCATCGCATCTTCACGGAGTTTGGTATCGAGTAACCTATTCATCGTTGCGGATTCGCTCGTCTGGAAGCTTTCATCCATCAAATCTTTTGGAAGCACACCGTATTTTTCAACAAGATCGACGAACATTCCCCACTGGCCACCATCTTCAACGGGCTTCGAAAGAAGCCACATCACAAGACGACCATGAAGATCTTCTTTCGCGGTTTCTATGATACTCTCCAGAAAATAATTGGCTTTTTCAAGCTTATCCCAGAACATCTGATAACTTTGAGAAAGTTCAAAAGATTCGACATTGAGTTTATCCGCTATGCTTTCTCTCAAAACATTTAACCCCGCGAACATCCAACATCTTCCACTTTTCTTCTGATTCGTTATTCCTCGTGTCTTTATTTCGTTAGAAAAAATCCTATTCATGCTTTGAACGTAATGATTTCTGTTCAAAGCGACAGAGTTCAACGATCCATTCGAAGCCGCATTCATCGCCACGATGTTTTTGTCCGATGATTCAAAATCTTTCCTGAATTCTTTGATACTGTTCAATTCTAATTGCAATTAGATTACCCCTTTCTCATTCTATTTTCATTATTTTGAGATCTTTTGAAACATTCAAATGTGCCTGAGTGGATTTTATAACATCTTCGACACTTAATTCAGGTGCTATTTCTTTGAGAAGCAAGCCATCTTCTGTCGGCTCGATCACCGCCATATCAGTTACGATGAGATCGACCCTCCTTACCGATGTCAAAGGAAGCGTGCATGTTTGAACTATTTTTGACTCTCCCTTCGCGCTATGAATCATGGCAACTATGACGCGTTTTGCTCCCGTTACAAGATCCATTGCGCCTCCCATTCCCGGGATCAATTTCCCCGGTACCATCCAGTTTGCGAGATGCCCTTTTTCATCGACCTGAAGACCTCCAAGTACGGTAACGTCAAGGTGTCCACCTCTTATTATCCCGAAAGAGACTGCGCTATCGAAGCACGAAGAACCAGGCAAAGCGCTAACATAAGTTGCTCCGGCATTGGTAAGATCCGGATGTTCCATTCCGTGCTCAGGGACGGGGCCCATTCCTATTATGCCATTTTCTGATTGAAAAAATACCTTTACATCTTTAGGAATGTAATCAGCCACAAGTGTCGGGATGCCTATGCCAAGATTGACGAGATTTCCATCTTTTAACTCCAATGCCACTCTCTTTGCTATCAGAATCTTAGGATCCATAACCTCTCACCTGCCCTTAACTACGTAATCGATAAAAATGCCAGGAGTATGAACTTCATCCGGCGGAATCATTCCTACCGGAAGGATCTCGTCGACTTCAGCTATGACGATTTTTGCAGCCATGGCCATTATAGGATTAAAATTCCTTGCCGTTAAAGAATAGACAAGGTTACCGTTGCAATCGGCTTTCCTTGCTTTTATCAGAGCAAAATCAGCACTTAAGGGTGTTTCGAGAAGATAATTTTTCCCATTCACCTCTATTATCTTTTTCCCGTCTTCAACTACCGTTCCTATCCCAGTCGGTGTAAGTATTCCACCAAGGCCGACCCCCGCTGCCCTTATCTGCTCGATCAAAGTCCCCTGAGGCACGAGATCGACATCCACTTCTTTTGCGATCATTTGCCTTTGAGTTTCAGGATTCGTACCGATATGAGACACGACGAGTTTTTTTACCAATTTCTTTGCAATGAGTTTTCCTATCCCACTTTGTGGGAAGGCCGTATCGTTAGCTATCACCGTCAATTCTCTTTTGCCCTCTTTTATGAGTTCATCTATCAAAGCCTCGGGGGTGCCTACGCCGAGAAAGCCTCCAATCATGATAATAGAGCCATTTTTTACCATTTCAACAGCTTTATCAATTTGGATAACGCGCATTCATGCTCTCCTCCTCTTTTTCTTTATGAAATTATATACTATAATGGATCTCTTTTAAAAATAAAATGCAAATTCAAGTTTGACAAGGGGCATGATGCCCCTTTTCAATTCTCCATCCTCAATTTGCCATTTTCTTTATTGGACTTTTGAAGTTACGAGAGTATATGTTAAAATCTTACTCGGAATGATCTGAAAGGAGAGGAATAAAAGTGGAAATATCTGCAATAAAGGTTAAAGAGCTCCGGGACATGACCGGAGTTGGAATGATGGATTGCAAAAATGCACTCGTTGAAGCTGAAGGAGATATGGATAAAGCCAAGGAGATCTTAAGGAAAAAGGGCCTTGCCAAAGCCGATAAAAAGTTGGGTCGTGTGGCTTCGAATGGGTGGATAATCGATTACGTCCATTTCAACGGGAGAGTCGGTGTGATGATCGAATTGAACTGTGAAACTGATTTCGTTGCAAAAACGGATGAATTCAAGGCTCTCGGAAAGGATATTTGCAAGCATATAGCCATGCAGAATCCAAAATATGTAAGAAGAGAAGATGTCGATGAAGGTGCAATAGCTAAAGAAAGAGAGATATACAAAGCGCAGTATGAAAGTACCGGCAAAACTGGGCAGGCCCTTGAAAAGATAGTAGACAACAAACTTGAGAAGTTCTATCAGGAAAACTGCTTGATGGAGCAGAAATATTTTCTCGATGAATCTAAATCTATAACGGATATGGTAAAAGAGGCAGTTGCAAAATTGGGAGAAAATATTTCTGTTGGTAGATTCGTAAGATTTGAAATAGGTCAATGAAGGTGAGCGATGCTCACCTTTTTTATGTGAGGTGACAGAATGTATAAGCGAATTCTTTTAAAATTAAGCGGTGAAGTCCTGTCGGGAGAGGGTAAAAAGGGCCTCGATTCCAAAATGGGTGATCTCATAGTTGAAGAGGTATCTAACGTGATTGAAAAGGGTGTCCAGATAGGAATAGTTATAGGTGCAGGAAATCTCTTCAGAGGTGAAGATATCTCTTACGTCGGACCGATAAATGCGGATCAGATAGGAATGTTAGGTACGGTTATAAATTCGATATACCTGTTTTCTTCATTTAAAAAACATGGAATAGATTCGGTAGTACTCTCCAAGATAACAGATCTTCCATCGGTTGAAAGACTGACTTACGATGCGATAGAGAGGGCATTTAGGGAGCATAAAATAGTAATTTTCGCAGGTGGTACTTCAAATCCTCTTTTTACCACAGACACGGCAGCAGCTTTAAGGGCGGCCGAAATGAATGCCGACGTTTTGATAAAGGGCACCAAAGTTGATGGAGTTTATTCAAAAGATCCAAAAAAATTTTCAGATGCAAAGCGCTTCGAAAAGTTGACTTTCGAGGAAGCAATAAAGATGAATCTCACCGTTATGGACACATCCGCATTTGTGCTTTGCAGATCCCATTCTATACCTGTTATCGTGATGAATTTCTTCGAAAAAGGCAATTTTTCAAAGTTGGTGGACGGAGATAAAATAGGTACACTTGTTTTCAATGAAATTTGATAATTTCCTTTTGAAATTGAATAAAGCAAGCATTATTTTGGTATAATTGAAGAAATATTTGTTAGAAGGGGAGTGTCAATTTTATGAAAATTCACCCTTTGATAGCTCAGGCCAGAGAAAAGATGGAAAAATCAATATCAGTAGTTAAAAACGAACTTGGTCACATAAGGACGGGAAGGGCCTCCGCTTCACTGCTTGACGATGTGAAGATGGACTACTACGGTACGCCAACTCCTATTTCACAGGTGGCATCAATAACCGTGTCGGAAGCGAGAACACTTACCGTTAAACCATGGGATCGCACACTTTTACCTCACATAGAAAAGGCTATTCTCGCTTCAAATTTAGGCTTAACTCCGGTGAACGATGGCACAATTGTAAGATTGAATTTTCCTTCTCCGACGACGGAACAAAGAAAAAATCTCGTTAAAAAAGTCAAGGAGATAGTTGAAGAAGGCAAGATTGCAGTTAGAAATGTGAGAAGGGATATCATCAAACTCGTGAAAGAAGAAAAGGATGCCAGCACCATAACCGAAGACGAAGAAAAAATTTTGGAAGAAGAATTGCAGAAACTCACAGATGAATACGTTAGAAAATTAGATCTCATCTTCTCAGAAAAGGAAAAGGAGACAATGGAATTTTGATCCCTACTCATGTGGCCATAATAATGGATGGAAATGGAAGATGGGCAAATTCAAGAAATCTTCCACGCCACGATGGCCACTGGAAAGGTGCCGAAGTTACTGAAAATGTCATCGAATGGTGCAATGATAGAGGCATAAAGTATCTTACACTTTTTACATTTTCGACGGAGAATTGGAAAAGGCCAGCAAATGAGGTAAACGTTATTTTCTTCATAATGGCTAAATATCTCAGTGAAAGGCTTGATAAGGTTATAAACAAGAACGCAAAACTTCATTTCATCGGTGATATAGAAGGATTGGATGAAAAAACCAAGGCTGTTTGCAAAGATTCGGAAGCACGAACTTCACAATGTACCGGAATGACCATAAATATGGCGGTCAATTACGGTGGTCGGAACGAGATAATAGATGCGGCCAGGCACTGGGACGGGAAGGATGCCTTTGAATCTCACCTTTACACTGCGAATCAACCCGATCCTGATCTTTTGATAAGAACGGGCGGTGAACTGAGGATAAGTAATTTCATGCTGTGGCAGATGGCTTACACCGAGCTTTATTTCACAGACACGCTTTGGCCGGATTTCAAAGAAAACGATCTTGATTTAGCACTGGAAGAATTTTCGAAGCGCCAGAGGAGGTACGGTGGGATATGAGGAAAGAAACTAAAATAAGAATCTTAACTTCTGCCATCGCCATTCCACTTTCTATTTTGTGCTTTTTTAATTTCTGGAGTGTCGTGCTTTTGTCCGCTTTAGCCGTTGGACTGGCTGGATACAATTACATTCAGATAACTTTACAGGGTTCAAGAAAGTTGCACCGGTATTTTTATATCACGGCGATTCCTGCACTCAACATAGTTTTTGGCCTTTTGATCAAAGATTCTTCGATGATCGTCCTGACTTATTCTCTCGTCATGAGTACTGGCTTCTTTTTAGCGATAATTTTTAACGATCCGAATGATGTGATAGAGAAAAATATAGTTTACGGCTCTCTTGGTTTGTGGTACCTTTCATTCAACCTTGCATTTTTTATATTGATCTATTCGAAATTCGATGGAGCCTACTCCTTGAGCGCACTCGCATCGGCTTACGTTTTCGATTCTGGAGCGTATTTCATAGGATCGAGATGGGGAAAACATAAATTCATAAAAAGGATAAGCGCCGGTAAGTCCATAGAAGGAATTATCGGAGGGTTTGCTTTTTTGATTCTCTTCTTTTTCATATACGATGCGGTGCTCCGTCCATTCGTTGGGTGGACATATTTCAGCTGGGAAGCTGCGATCATTCTATCTGCCGCTTTCGCATTCTTCGATACGGTTGGAGATATAACACAGTCCGTTTTTAAAAGGAACCGTCAGATAAAGAATGCCGGCAATATACTTCCGGGTCATGGAGGCTTCTGGGATAGGATAGATGGGCTTTTGATCGCCGTACCTATGTACTATGTTTTATTCACCATTCTTAACGATCTGCATATTTTAAAACCATGATAAAGTTATATTCATATTTTGCTTTTTTTTCATTCGGCTTTTTCGTCATGATCCTTCCAAGTGCTCTTCCTGTTGCTATGAACGAATTCAAGATGGATTATTTCCAAAGTGGATATCTCATGATAATGGGCACGGCCGGTTACATAGCAGGTTCTCTTATTTGCGCGCTCTTCGCGCATATAATGGGATTGAAAAGGATAGCCATAATCGGTGCTTTTCTTTCTTCGATTGGACTCATCTACTTTGCCATCTCGAGGAGTTACATAGATATAAATATCGCTAATTTTTCAACTAACATAGGGATGGGCTTCATAGAAATAGGAATAGGTTCACTTATAGGTGCTTCAAGTCAAGAAAATATGTCCGGTACGCTCAACAGGGTCAATGCGCTATTTGCACTTGGATCTGTGGTAAGTCCATTCGTTATCTCTGCATTCATAGGTTTGGGCTGGAACTGGCAGCTTGTATATCTCATGGCATCAGCGATTTCCACCATCGCTCTGATCTTTGCGATAAAAATGGAAAAGATAGAAAGTGAAAAAAGTGTTAAAGGTCATGCAGCTAAAAGATCGAATGGATTCGCACCTGTTTTCTTCTTGATCTACGCACTTGTTGCAATATACGTCGGATATGAAGCCACATATTCTTCATGGGTAACGACCTTTATGACGAATTTTCGTGATATAACCGTTGCAATAGCCGCAGCTTCATCATCGGCCTTCTGGATCGGCATGTTTGTCGGCAGACTTTTTGCAAGTTATATTAAGGTAAAAGCGGAGTCATGGTTGATTTTCATAGTATCAGGCTCTTTGATCTCAGTTTTGTTCTCAATCTCGTTCTCGAATCTTTACTCAATCATACTTTTTGTTTTCCTGAGTGGTCTTTTCTTTGCGAGCACTTATCCGACAGTTCAGTCCATGCTTATCGAACGTACCGAAGGAAACATCGGTAATCTCATGGGTATCTTTGTTTTTTTCGTTGGTATCGGTGCGGCTCTATCACAGTGGATCGTGAGTTCTTTATCCGATATTTTCGGAATACTTATAGGCTTTTCAATTATTCCTTTGATGATACTGTCCGAGCTCATTCTCTCGGTTTCTCTTGCTAAAAGGAGAGCGATGTGAAAGATCTTATAATGTCAGTAGATTGCGGTACGCAACATTTAAGAGTCATCCTTTTCAATTTCGATGGCGATGCGGTTGAAATGGCAAAAAAAAGGTATTCTCCATATTTTTCAAAAAATCCCGGATGGGCAGAACAGGATCCGAATCTTTATTGGGAGAATTTTAAATTGTGCTGTGATGAAATAAAAGAAAGGCAACCTGAACTTTTCAAAAGGATCGCTGCGATAGCCATCACGACGCAAAGAGACACGATGATAAATTTAGATGCAGACGGTGAGCCTTTAAGACCGGCAATAGTCTGGCTCGATCAGAGAAAAACCAGTGGTCTCAGAGAACGCGGCATCTTGATGAAAATTTCCCACAAAATAGTTGGAATGGATGAGGCCGTTAGAATTCTTGAAAAGGATAGCAAGATGAACTGGATAAGGATTAACCAACCAGATATATGGTCAAAAACGGCTAAATACCTTCAGGTGTCGGGATTTTTCAACTTTAAATTGACAGGTAAATTCGTTGATTCCGTCTCTTCTCAGATAGGACATATTCCATTCGATTACAAGCATTTTAGATGGGCAGATGATAAAGATATAAAATCTATCTTGTTTTTCATCGAAAGGGAAAAATTACCGGATATAGTTGAGCCCGGTGAACTTATAGGTAATGTTACACGTAAAGCTTTCATCGAGACAGGAATTCCTGAAGGGGTTCCAGTGATAGCTGCAGGCTCAGATAAGGGATGTGAAACGCTTGGAATGGGTTGTCTGAACTCGGACATTGCGAATATAAGCCTTGGGACGACGGCCACGATTCAGGTCATGTCAAAAAGGTATTTTGAACCAGTTAGATTCATACCTCCCTATCCGGCTTCAATCCCGCACTATTACAATCCGGAAGTTGAAATCTTCAGAGGATACTGGATGGTGGGATGGTTTAAAGACGAATTCGGAATAAGTGAAGTGCTTGAAGCTGAAAGGCGTGGAGTGCCTCATGAAGATGTTCTCAACGAAAGTATGAAAGATGTGAAAGCCGGTTCAATGGGATTGATGGTTCAGCCGTACTGGGGATCTGGCATTAAAATGCCTGAAGCTAAAGGTTCTATGATCGGCTTTGGTGATGTTCACGGACGTGCTCACGTTTACAGGGCGATAATAGAAGGAATAAGCTATGCGTTACTTGAAGGGATGAACAAAATAGAAAAGCGAGGAAAGGTGAAGATAAAAAGTCTTACCATCTCCGGTGGGGGAGCGTCAAGCGATGAAATATGCCAGATAACCTCTGATATTTTCAATTTACCAATTCACAGGGGCACAATGAATGAAGCGTCAAGCCTTGGAGCAGCGATTGACGCGGCCGTTGGCATAAAGGTGTATGAGAATTTTGATACTGCGGTCAAAAAAATGGTGAGATATGGAACTGAATTCGATCCAAATGCTGAAAATGCCGCGATATACAGGCAATTATTTGAAAAGGTATATCTCAAAATTTATCCGGCTTTAAAACCGATCTACAAACGTATAATGCGAATAACCAATTATCCTGAGAGTCAATAGAAATGGTAAAATAAAGATGAAGTTTTATTCTTTTAAAATTGAAATGCAAAGTTGAGTTTGGCGAGAGGCTAATGCTGGAGCCAACAATCTTTCATATTTAAAGTTGGTCAAGTATGTAAAGGAGGATTTAAAATGGCAGGAAAATATGCACCTGATGAAATTTTTGAAATGGCGGTAAAGATAGAGAAAGATGGAGAAAAATTTTACGGATACCTCGCAAAAAATCTTGAAAATCCCGGAAAAAAAGAATTATTTTCTTACCTTCAATTGCAGGAAGCTCAGCATGCGAAGGATTTCGAAAAAATATCACGCGATCTTGTCGATGAGATCGATCCATCTATGTGGGAAGATGCTAAATTTTATCTTCAGCACCTCGTTGATGGGAAGATCTTTCCAACTTCAGATGAGATGATATCGAAGTCCAAGTACATGAGTTTGGATCAGATAATTGACTTTGCACTTTCAATAGAAAAAGAAACGGTGATCTTTTACAACGAAATTCTTGATTCAACGAAATCGGAGAAGACGCAGGAAATTTTGAAAAAGATAATTCACGAAGAATTGGGCCACATAGAACGATTCATGAAGATAAAAGGAGAAGCATGAATGAACTTGTAAGGGTTTCAAATCTTAAGAAAGATTTTGGAAAGGTTATTGCCGTTAATTCGATAAATTTCGGAATAAGGCCGGGAGAAATTTACGGTTTTCTCGGCCCTAACGGTGCTGGAAAGACCACGACGATAAGAATGCTGACAGGGATACTCATTCCCACCGATGGGAAGATAGAAATATGTGGAATTGATCTTGAAAAAGATCCTATAAGCGTTAAATCACAGATAGGTGTCGTACCAGATGAACCAAAACTTTATGAAAATATGACCGGCCAGGAATTTCTTGAATTCATAGGCTCTATTTTCTCCATGAAAAAAGAAGAGATGGTGAAGAAAATTTCAGAACTTTGTGATGCCTTCGAAATAAACTTTCTTGAAAAATTCATTGGAGATTACTCGCACGGTATGAAGCAGAAATTGATATTGACCTCCGTGCTCATGAGAAAACCAAGAGTTATTTTTTTAGATGAAGCAACGGTAGGACTTGATGCAAAAAGCGCAAAAATTTTGAAAATGCTCCTTAGAAAATACGCGGATGAAGGTTCAGCGATCTTCATGACGACCCATGTGCTTGAAATAGCGGAAAAAATGTGCGATAGAATAGGAATAATAAAAGATGGAACGATCGTGGCAGAGGGAAGTTTGAGCGAACTTAGAAGCAAATCCGGTCAACAATCGCTTGAAGATATCTTTTTGAACCTTACAGGTTCTAACGAGGAAGAGGTTAAGGAGATAATAGATAACCTATGAGTCAGCTCGGCCTTCTTTTAAGGTACAAACTGATGATGTGGTCTAACATTCCGAAAAGGCGTGGGAGACGTGGAATGCCCCTTTTCGTTTACGTTTTAATACTTGCAGGTATTTTTGCCGGCATAAGTATTCCCGCTTATTTCCTTTTCATCGATACATTCAGAAATTATTCTTCAATAATTTTTAACGGTGTAAGTCTTGCGGATATCTTTGTCGAAATTTCGATGATAGGCATTTTCATTCTTGTACTTGTCACAGATACCCCTTCAATTGCGCTCAACATTTTTATGAGTGATGATGTTGAATTTCTCCTGTCCCTTCCAATTTCACAGCCAACTATCTTCGTTTCTAAAACTATAGAGACGATGGTTCAGGGAGGGTTTCCAGCTCTTTTTTTGATACCAATTTTGATAGCCTATGCAACAGCGACGGAGATGTCATGGTACGCTATAATTTTCATGTTTTTGATGTACATCCTTTACTTCTTCATTTTGACTGCGGTGTCCGCTCTTATCGCTTTAGGAGTTTCAAAAGTTGCATCAAGATCTGGGACTCAGCGTTTCATGATCTTCACATCTTTGATAGTTTACGTTTTCGCCATTATTTTGATGAATGCAGTTGGTTCTTTGAATTCTAACACGACGGCTACCGCAAATTCATTTGCGCATTACGTGAACACCGTTAATTCGCCCTTCTTGCCTTCTACATGGTTCCTTGACGCAATAAAGATGCAATGGCAAGGAATCCTTTTTTTGGTAGTCGCGAGTGGTGGACTTAGTATCTTGGCATACATCGTCGCTTCTAATGGCATATTGACTGGTTTTTCAAGGATGACAGGTGCAAACAAGAAAACATCCCATAAAAAAGCTTACAGGATAAGAGGACCGATCATGGCCTTTGTCTCCAAAGATATAAAACTTATGAGAAGAGAACCTTCAATCCTCTTTTTGCTTATCTATCCGGCTATCTTTCCTTTGATCTTTTTTGCCGGCAGTATTTTCAGCGGACATGGTGGGATGATCGATGCAATGATTCCAGCTATTTTGATGTCTGTTTTTGTATCTTCGATGTACACTGTGATGGCAACGGCAAGTCTCGTTTCTATAGAGATAAAGGTTGGAGATTTTGTGAACACACTGCCGGTAGGTAAAAGGACGCCTTTATGGAGCAAAGCCTTTGTGATAATGTCATCGTTTGCGATAGTTATGATCGTAACTTTTGCCATTCTATCGATCATCTTCGGAGATGCTTTTTTCCCTATGATAACCGTAGTCTTTTCGGCACCAATTCTTTTGATCCTTTCTTTTTTTGGAGTTTATGCAACGATCAAATGGCCTAATTCGATAGGTGGGATCAGGAGACCGCTCAACACGACGGGTAGCTTCGTGAGTATGGGGATTGGCTTTTTAGGCGCTGTACTGGCATTTTCCGAAGGCTTTTACGTTTCAGAAAATCAAATCATATCATTTTTACCTGCTGTACTTGAATTTTTTGTCTTCTTCGTTGCTCCTGTTTTGGTCGAAATCATTTTGGCCTACATAACTTTCAAATTGCTTTCGAAGGTTGACTGGACAAAACCTTACAAATCTGAAGAGAGGTGAGTTGAATGAAAATATCGTTAGGAAGCGATCATGCTGGATTTGAACTCAAAGAATATGTGAAAAAATATTTAACTTCAAAAGGTGTTGAAATAGTTGATGAAGGAACCTATTCAACCGAATCGGTCGATTATCCAGTTTTTGCAAAGAAAGTTGCTGATGATCTGAAAGATAAAAAGGTTGACTATGGAATATTGATATGTGGTACAGGCCTTGGAATGTCAATAAGTGCAAACAAGTTCGATGGTATTTATGCTGCACTGTGCCTTTATCCCACGATGGCAAAGTACGCGCGCATGCACAACGACGCTAATATACTCGTTATGGCCGGCAGACTAATGGGTCCTACACTTGCCGAAGAAACTGTTGATACTTTTTTATCCACAAATTTTGCTGGTGGTCGCCATGAAAGAAGGGTGAATGAGATAAAGGAGTTTGAAGGTAAATGATAAAGTTCATAGGTATAGATCTTGATGGAACACTGCTCGATTCTGATAAAAGGATCTCTGATGAAAATTTAAAGGCGATCGAGGAGGCTGAGAGAAGATCTATCAATGTCACAATTTTTACCGGAAGGTCTTTCATAGCTTCAAAAGAATATTTTGAGGCTTTCTCGTCAGATATACCCGGCGTTTTTCAAAACGGAGCATTCATTGCAACGTTAAAATCCCATAAAATTCTCAAGAAAACGACGCTTTCACACAAGGTGGCAAAGAGAATAATCGAGCTGTCAAAAGAAAATGGGCTTTTCCCGATCGTATTCACAAATTTCATGGATTCTCCTGATATGATTTATGAAATGAAGTGGCCTGAAGGATCGAACTACATACCCTATCTGGAGAGGAATGCTTACAGGATGATCCATTCTCCCGATATGATCAATTGTGTTGGAGAAGAAATAAGTGAAGTTTCTGTCATAGGGGCTTTCAGCAAAATAAAAAACGTAGAAGATAAGCTCGATCCTTCAGATCATACCTTCATTCTGAGTACGCGCTTTTCAAGCAACGATGAAGCTTTTGTCGAGATATTTGGACCGGGGTGTGGAAAGGAAAAAGCTTTGAAATACCTTTTAGACAGGCTGAGCATTTCGCGAAGTGAAGCTGCTTTCATAGGAGACAATTACAACGATCTCGAAGCGCTAAAATCAGTCGGTCATCCAATTGTCATGGGAAATGCTGATACACCTGATGAATTGATAAGAACAGCAGAGTTTGTAACTTCTTCAAATGACAACAACGGTGTTGCGAAAGCGATAATGAAGTACATCATCTGAAAGTGTCAGGGTTCATAAAAAGTTAACTAACAGACATCTTTTCATGTGTGCAGTGGATCGATTTTTCCTTGACTTTTTACACTTCTTTCCCTAATGTCTAATTTATCAGATCTGCTTGTCAGCCTCATCTAAAATTTTCATCAGTCTTCTATGAACTATCGATTTTGAAACAGGTGGCTCAAGCATATTCCCTATTTCACGCAAAGATAACTCTGGATTGCTCAACCTTAAGGCTGCAGCGTCTTGAATCTCTTTTGGAAAAGAGTCGAGGCCTATTTTTTTGTCCACTTTTATTATGGCTGCTATCTGTTTCCAGCTCGCATTACCGCTCCTTTTCGAATTGGCTTCTATGAAGTTCATGCTTCTTGTAACATCTGAATGAATCCTTTTCGATGCCATAAGGGAGGAGAATAATTTGGCCGAATTCGTAGCTCCGCTCAAATTCAAAAATTCATTTATCATCTCACCGTTTTTTACGTACAACCTGTACCCGTACCTTATGTCAACTATGAACCCGACTATACCGAAAGTTTCTTCCAATTTTTTTTTCATCCATTCCAAAGGTTCGGATCTTTGATTGTAAAATTCGAGATGATGGTATTTCGCAGGATTCGCGATAGAGCCTGATGCTATGAAAGCACCCCTGAAAAATGCACTCGATAGCGTTGGATCCGAAAAAAAATCACTTTTGATCTTTCCAGTGAGATCAAGGCCTATCTCATCGAGAAAATTTTCAATCTTATCCGTCATTATTCTTATGGTGAAAAGCCTTCCAACTTTTAATTTTCCCTCATCATGGTACATAACTGAGATATCTTTTACATTGAGAACTTTTAAAAGTTGTTTGGTCCTTCTTGCAGCACCGGAGTCTTTTAGCGTAAGCTCAAGATAAATATTTTTTCCTATCTCTATCGAGCCCTTGAATTTCAGAAGACCTGCTATTTCAGCCCTTGATGAATTTTCATTTATTGGAAGATGGTAAAGTTCATTCTTAACATCAGAGGTGAAGGGCATTTTTATCAATCCTGATCTCTCTTGCCATCTCGAGCACAGCACGCCCGAGGAGTTCCGGATCGTGACGGACTTTCTTCTGATCGTCCAGAGGATCGATGATGATCTTGATCATCTCAAATTTTGAAATCTTTCTATTCCTTTCATCCCATCTTAAAGGTTTTGCACCTTCTTTTTCGTATCTCTTAAGTATGATTGATGGAATTTGCTGAGAATTGACTATGACTCTATCTATTGACGATCCAAGATACTTTTCAACGGTCCTAACATGATCTTCAACGGACATGCCATCCGTTTCACCAGGCTGGGTCATGAGATTTGCCACTAAAATTTTAGGTTTTGCACCGATGGCTTCTGCGATGCCATCGACGAGGAGATTCGGGATTATGCTTGTGAAAAGGCTTCCGGGGCCAAAGATTATTGTATCGGCCTTTGATATCTCTTCGAGAACCTTTGGAAATGGTTTTGCCTGTTTATCGAGAGAAAGATCATGAATTTTCGATCCTGCTTTTGTTATGCTGCTTTCACCGACCACGATCCTTCCGTCTTCCATCTTAGCGATCAATTTAACGGACTCTTCTGTAACTGGTAAAACACTTCCTTTTATTGCGAGTATAGATGATATATTTTCCACTGCCACAGGAAAGCTTCCACTCAATTTTGTCAGAGCCGCTATTATGAGATTACCAAGGCTTTGGTCCTTAAACCTTTCACCATCTCTAAATCTGTAAGCCATTATTTTCGCCATCAAAGATTCATCTTCGGCAAGTGCAACTATGTTGTTGCGGATATCACCCGGAGGGAGTATACCGAACTCGTCGCGCATCACTCCGGAACTACCTCCGTCATCCATAACCGTCACGACGGCCGTTATTTCAACATCTTGAAAAAGTTTGAGCCCTTTCAAAAGCGTTGAAAGTCCGGTACCTCCACCAAAAGCAACTATTTTCAAGTGGATCACCTCTCAATATCTCTGTGCGAAACATTTACGGAGACTTTATCCTTCAAAATTGAGAAAAGCTTGTTAGCGATGTAAACCGATCTATGTCTTCCTCCACTGCATCCTATCGCCACATAAAGAGAGTTTTTACCTTCTTTGGAGTAATTCTCCCCCGCTATCTTTATGACATCCACTATCTTTGAAAGGTATTCCCCCACAACGGCAAAGTTTTCAAGATATTCTATAACTTCTGGATCGTTACCCGTTTTATCGCTTAAAGCTTCAACGTAATAAGGATTTGGAAGAAATCTTGCATCGAATATGAAATCGGCGCTCAAGGGTATTCCATATTTGAATCCAAAAGATTCGATGAAAATTTTCAGCGAACGTTGCGATTTACCTTCAACTATTTCTAACAATTCACTTCTCAACTGGTGCGTGCTTATCAAGGAGGTGTCAACTATGTAATCGGAGATCTCTTTGATATCTGAAAGTAAATCTCTTTCTTTTTTTATAAGTTTATCGATGCTCTGATTGCCCTCATCGGCCAAAGGATGACGCCTGCGGGTGAGATTGTACCTGTTCACGAGCACATCATCTTTTGAATCAAGAAAGATCAATTTGACTGTAAGCCCTTTTGCTTTCAAATTTTTGAGTACATCTTTTATCTCAACAAGAGATGAGCCAGCTCTCACATCGACAACGGTTGCGATCTTCTTTCCACTCAAAGAAGAGTCCATCAAAGAAAGCAGATCGATGAGCAGTGCAGGCGGAATGTTATCCATACAAAAATATCCCGCATCCTCGAGCGCTCCAAGGGCAGTCGTTTTTCCAGCTCCGGATATTCCGGATATAACTACAAGTTCAGTTGCCAAATCTCTTTCCCTGTTTTTCAACTTTGTCAGTTAGATCCGTGAGCTGTTTTTTAAGTACTAAATTTTCCTTCAAGGAATTCAAAAGCATCATCAAAAAGAAACGTTCATTCCCGTATTTTTCTACTTCCTGCGAATGAGCAACGAATTCTTCCTTCAATTTTGAAACGGTTTCGTCTACCTCGCTCTGTGGATCTCCTGTTTCAAACTTGTATATCTTATTCCCAAGTTCAACGGTTACGGTTCTTTTCAAGACCTGTCACTCCCTTTTTACACTGCTTTCTGTGACTTTTTGTTCAAGCTTTTTCATCAAAGCTTCAACTCTTACACTTTGTTCATGGATCAAAGTCTTAAGCTCGACATTCTCATCTTTAAGCCTTTCTACTTCTGCACCGGATTTTTTTAAATCATCGAACAAACGATCTCTTTCTCTAACAAGACTGTCTATAAGATCTTCTAACTTCCTGAGAATGTCTTCCATAAGATACACCTCTCGATCTCAATTTTACCAGATTTTGGGTTAAATTGTTTCAAAAGATGCAACATTCATCCTGAAAGCTCACCTTGTACCCATTCATCTTCAAATATTCAATGATTTTAAGAGATGGTTGGGTTATCGTGTTGAATTTCGCCTCTATTGCTGCCATATCTATCTCATCTCTTATCCTTCCCTTCGGGTACATACATCCAAGGTTCAATTCACATGCAAGATGTTTTCTTGCATATTCGAAAATGGCTTTTATTTCATCTATTCTTGGTGGTGGACAGTTCTCAAAAAAGGTTGAAGGCGTTGGAATGAAAACGAGAAAGACTACCTTTTCAAGAGTGTAAGAGGATAAAATATCTATAGCCCTGTATTCATGACCGATCTTACCGCAATCAAGGCCAATGGTGATATGTGGATAAATTTCCTTTTTAAATTTCAAAAGATTTTCGAGAGACCTTATGTAATCATCAACGGTCGCATCAAGATTGTAGACTTTTTTTATGACCTCATCATCGCCAACGAAATCGAAAGATATCGCATCGGCCATCTTTGCTATCCTCTCGGCCTCTTTTTCATCCACAAGACCGGTGTGAAAATTCAATCTGAATCCTTTCATCTTTAACTCTTCGATTGAGCGCGAGTGAGCGAGTATTGGTACTTTCCCTTCGAGTGTGGAGCCTCCACTTATGAGCAAACTTTTTGTTCCGGATGGAATTTTTTCGCTTTCGGAGAGTGGAAGCATATCTTCAAGGTAATGACGGCCGCAATGCTTGCAATTGAGAGAACAAACCGTTCCGGTCACACTGATCGAAACGGTCGAATGTAATTCAACTATTTTTATGTTCTTCATTTTGATTTGGAAAGATCCACCTCTTTAAGATATTTTGCAGCTTCTTCGGGAGGCGTTGGATTTATGTAAAATCCTGAACCCCATTCGAACCCGGCGAGTTTTGTAAGCCTCGGCACTATTTCAAGATGCCAGTGGTAATATGCCTGACCTTCACCGCGTGGAGTTCCTGTATGGATCATGAAATTGTACGGGGGATCGTCAAGAGCTATTTTCATCCTCAAAAGTACATTCTTGAGTATCTGGGCAAAATTTTTGACATGTGTTTCATCTATATCTCCAAAATTATATTCATGGCTTTTTGGAAGGATCCATGTTTCAAAAGGTGAACGTGATGCGTATTGCTCGAACGCTAAGAAATCTTCATTTTCTTCAACAACACGAGTGTTCTCCATCTTTTCTTCCTGAATTATATCGCAGTAAACGCATCTTTCCCTGAAACCGTAGTATTCCTTTGAGCCTTCCATTTCTTGAAGGACAAGACTCGGTATCATAGGGGTTGCTATTATTTGTGAGTGCGAATGTTCGAGAGAGGCTCCGGCATCTGCACCGTAATTCTTGAAAACAAGCACGTATTTTATGTTTGGATCTTTGAAAAGACCGTTGTACCTTTCAACGTAAGCCCAAATGATCTCCTGAACCTGCTTGTAATCAAGAGTTGAAAGCGTTGCGTTGTGATCAGGAGTTTCTATTATTATCTCATGAGCTCCAAAACCCGTCATCGCATCATAGATCCCATGACCGAGTCTCACAGGTTCTATCTTCGGATCGAGTGCCGGAAATTTGTTTGGCACAACTCTTATCCACCATCCTGGAGTATTCGGAGCCGTGTTCGCCGGCCTGAAGGCCATTATTTCCGGAGGAGTTGTAGTTTCATTTCCCGCATCAAAAGGGCAGAAGGTAGATTTTTTCTCAACCTGAGGTTTTGCAAAATCATGTGGCCTTTTTGCCCGTTCAGTAGATATTATTACCCAGCTTTTTGTTATTATATCTTTTCTGAGTTCTGGCATCTTATCACCTTGTTTTTGAAAGTTCGTAAAGTTTTACGTATTCCAAAGCAGATCTTTCCCATGACAGATCGGTACTCATTGCATTTTTTATGAGTTTTGACATGAAATCATCAGTTTTATAATAGTAGAGAGCTTTAAGTATTGCCTTTAAAAGGTAGGATGAATCGTAAGCTGTGAAACCAAAGCCATTCCCTTTAGTTTCGTCGAATTCGATGACTGTATCTGCCAGACCACCTGTATATCTAACTATCGGGATCGTCCCATATCTTAAACTGTACATCTGTCCAAGACCGCATGGTTCATACTTTGAAGGCATCAAGAAAAAATCAGATGAAGCGTATATCTTCTGTGCAAGATTTATATCGAATCCGATCTTCACGGCAACATTTTTGGGAAATTCTTTCGAAAGATCTGAAAAGGCTTTTTCATAATTTGGGGCTCCCGATCCAAGAAGCACGAACTGCATATCGCAGGAGGCAACGAGGTACTTCATGATGTCATTGACGAGATCGAGCCCTTTTTGATCGAACAATCTACTTATCAATCCGATCATTGGCGTTTTAGGATTGATCGGAAGACCAACTTCTTTTTGAAGGGCTTCTTTATCTTTTTGCTTTCCATCAAGTGATTTCAAATCGTAATTGTAGGGAATTCTTTTATCCGTTTTCGGATCATTCTCATCATAATCTATGCCATTGAGCACACCGTAGAGGACATCCATCCTTGCCTGAAGAACTCCTTCCAACTTTTCACCGTATTCAGGTGTCTTTATCTCTTCAGCGTAAGTCGGGCTCACAGTATTAACTATATTCGAAAATAGAATTCCGCCTTTCATGAAATTTACCTTACCATAAAATTCAACTCCGTCAACGTTGTAAAGATAATCGGGCAATCTCGCAAATTCAAGATAAGATCTTTCGAAAAGACCCTGATATCCAAGATTGTGTATCGTGTAAACCGTTGAAACTTTCGAGAAGATTGGATCATCTTTGTAAACAGTTTTGAGATAGACTGGCAGAAGACCTGTTTGCCAATCATTGGAGTGAAAAAGATCGAAATGTAAATTCATCTTTTTGGCAGACTCTAAAACAGCTTTCGTGAAGAAAATAGCTTGCTGACCTCCATCTGGGGAACCATAAACCTCTTCTGAAGAAAAATAGTAATCATTAGATACAAGATAAACTGGAATGTCTGTGCCGGGAAGACTTGTCTTGTAGAGAGACGCTTTTTGATCGGAGCCGATACCAATATCAAAAGAATCGAAAACTTTTTCTACATTTAAACCCAGCTTTTCGATATTTTTTCTAACTATCTTATGGAAAGGCATAAAAACAGAGACATCAACACCCTTTTTTTTCAAAGCTTTCGGCAGTGATCCTGCGACATCTGCAAGACCACCAACTTTGGCAAGGGGATAAACTTCAAATGAAACAAAGGCTACCTTCATATAAGAGCCCTCCTTTTCAAATTTTTTCCTCTTTTATTATCGATGTGTAAGAAATTTCGTTAACGTCAAGGATCCTTGAAAGTTCTCTGACACTTTTTCCTTCGACTCTTATTATCACAACTTTTTTACCGATCTGCTCTGCTGGATAGAGCAAAATGGAAAGTACATTCATAGAATGCAGATAAAGCACGTCAAGAACATTTTTCAAAGCTCCGGGTGTGTCTTTGAGTTCAACTTCAAGCCTTATGCCGCCTTCACCGAATCCAGCCATCTGGGTGAACGCATCAAGAATATCGAAAAGGGATAGAGCTCCAATGACTTCATCATTTGAAACGACTGGTAAAATTTGAAGATCCGATTCGAGAAAAAAAACGGCCGCTTCATCTAATGTATCCTGCGGATCCAGAGTGTAAGCTAAATTATGAATGTATTCGTCTACGGATAAATCGTCTTCAATTCCAAGTAATTCATCTGCCTTAACCATTCCAAGGAACGAACGATCAGAACATGCTATTCCACAACTTGAGCTGCTTTCCCTTAGAATTTTTTTGGCTTCACCAACCTTTGAACCTTTTTCAATTTTTGCGAATGATCTTTTCATCCAATCTTCAACAAGCATAATGCTCTCTCCTTTCCAACAAGAAGATCATACAACAAAACGGCTTAAAAACAAAAATCTTTAAGGAAAATTGAGATAAAAGGGTATAACAGTTGTAAACAGTCTTTATTCATCTATAATCACTTGAAATGGTTAATTATCCTTTAAAATTGGCCTTTCAAGTGCGTAGAAAACCAAAAAAGTTGAGATTGTAAGAATCGAACCGAGAGCCTGTGCTTCGGGCACGTGCATGGAGGAAAACAGTTTGTATGCACTTACCGATATCGTTGGAAATTCCGGATTGTAAAGTACAAGTGTTGCACCCATTTCCCCCATTGAAATGGCAAAAGCGAAGAAAAAAGTTGAGATTATTTGCGGGCGTAGGATGGGAATTCTAACCTTCAAAGTTTTTTGAAGCCAGTTCGCGCCATCCATCGATGCGGCTTCATCGATCTCTTTTGGAAACCTTTCCCATCCTGAGAGTAATGTTTGAAGTCCTATTGGGAAAGAAAGAACAGTATATATGGGAATTATTTCCAACGGGAATGATAGTGGAATGTAATTTTGCAAGACTATGTATCCGAAAGCTAAAGTAACAGGGGATATCGCGAGTGAAGAAGTAAAAAGAGCATCAAAAATTGGTAATTTTAACTTCTGGATGATGTGGGCAGAAGTTATGGAAAGTACAACGGTAAGAATTGCGGTTGCAGTTGAAAAGATGATCGTCCATACTATGGCAAATAAAACGGAATTCCCTATGTACGCGTTCATCTCTCCTGAAAAAAGTTTTCTGAACCATTCAAAGGTAAAAGTTGAATTTTGAAAATTCCAGAATCCTGAAAAGACCTGAGAGAGGATGGGACCGAAGATAAGGATTGAAATCAAAAGGATGTAAAAAGTTCCCCATACGGGAAATTTTGAATAGCTTTCAGAAATTTCTTGTGAAAAAGTACCGGCTGATCTTCTTATGAATGTGAAAAGCGATGCAAAAAAAGCTATGAATAAAAGCTGTATCATCGTTAATCCAAGCGCACCTCTGAAATCAAGCAAAGTTGTGAGATACATGTATATCTGAACCTCTACCGTTGAAAATTGCGCGCCACCTATCACCAAAACAACTGTGAATGACATGAAGCAATATATGAAAGTTAAAAGTGCGGCAGCGGCTATTGATGGAAGCAAAATTGGAAGTTCTACAAAAACGAAACTTTTGAATCTCGATGCGCCATCGATCCTTGCAGCTTCAGAATAAACAGGATCCAACATCGAAAAGGCCGCACCAACTATTATCATCGTGAGTGGAAAATTGTAAAAAGCATTTCCCATCACAACGCCTAAAAGTGTGAAAAGTGGTTCAAATCTTACATGAAAAATGGGCCATAAAAAATAAGAGTTAAGGATTCCGCTATGGCCGAAAAAAGTTATGAATCCAAGCGTCATAGAGATCGATGGCATAACGAATGGTACCGTTGATAAGGCCGTAAAAATTCCTTTGAATTTGAACTTAGTTTTGCCAAGCAAATAAGCACCTGGAAGACCAATGGCAATGGCCATAACAGTTGATAGCATCGCCTGATAAAAGGTGAACGTGAATATATGGATGTTCAACGTGTTGAAAACAGAGAGCTTCCCGCCAATGGAGGATGTGTATAATGCAAGAAATATCATTGGAAGAATATAGGCACCCGCCATGAAAATGATGGCGGGCATAAGCTCTATTAAGCCTCGCTTTTTCACTTAATTATTATCGAACTCCACTCTGCGATCCACTTTGAAAGTGAAGTTGAAATCTGATCGATCGAAACAGAGACGGTTTTAGTTATTTTAGGGGCATGATCGATGAAAACATCTGGAAGTGGAACATCCGTTACAGGGTACATCCATTGATTGAGAGGAATGGCCATTTGAAAGTCTTTTGATAGCATGAAATTGATGAAATCTTTTGAAAGATCGTACTCTTTTGTTCCCCTTACTATTCCTGCATATTCAACCATCACGTAAGCCTCACCGTTAGGTATCGTAACACCTATATCCGATCCTTTATAATAGTAATAATTGTACGCTTCATCCGTTGCAAAGCTCACCATCATACGAGCCTCACCATCTTCTATCATCTGAAATGCGCTGTCCCATCCACCTGTAACCGTCTTTATCGTTGGCGTCAATTTCCGCCAATAAGTTTGCCAGTTATTTCCGTAAAGACCTATCGTCCATAGTAAAAAGTCAAGCCCCGTCGTTGAAGTCCTTGGATCTTCTATTACAAGAGAATGCGCATATTGAGGATCTAAAAGCGCTTCAAAGGTCTGTGGTGGATTCTTAACCGTCTTCAGATTGTAATCTATTGCAAGAGCACCGTAATCGAATGGAATCGCCCTGTACTGTGGATCGATCAGGAATGATGTGTTCACAACGCTTGCGATATCGGTTGGTTTGTACCCTTCAAGTAAATTTTCTTTGAAAACCTGTGGAAGTTGGCTCTGGGACAATCCAACAACAACATCAGCTTCTGGATGCGAACGCTCAAGAATTAATCTTGCAACAAGGCTGCCACTATCGATCGAAACGAAGTTGATCTTGCAATCGTAGAGCTTTTCGAAAACTGGTGCCACTTGTTTTCCAACGCCTGCTATAAAACTGCTGTAAGTGTATACCGTAAGCACTTTTGTGGCAAACACGCCGACTGTAAAAGAGAAGAGAATTACAAAAAACACGGATATTTTTCTCATTTTATCACCTCCAAAAAAAAATAAAGCCGTCCTGAAACGGGGATGGCTTTTATATCCTTATTTCCCTTCGCCGGCATTACCCGGATCAGGTTCAAAGGGTCGAAGCTTGAAGCTTCCTCTCAGCCAGTCAACTGGCTCCCCGTTACGTAAAATCTACTATTGATTATACCATTTTCAACATCATTCTCAAAATCAGTTGAATATTCGTCATCGTTCTACCTGCTTTTTACTTTTCATGAACTTTCCAAAGATGAAAAGGATAAAACCAAGCGCAATCATTACAAGTGTGGATTTCCAGAATGCACTTAACGCTATGGTGTAGGCGTTGGATTTTCCAGTTAGAACTGATTGAAGCAAAAAAGTTCCAGCGACAGCGGAAGCTATCTGTCCGGCTGCATTTGCCGACAATGCTGACGGGAGGAGAAAAGCATGCTTATTTTTCTTTTGCACGTAATTGTGAACGACCCTTGAAGCCATTGGAAAAGCACTGTTTCCGGCCGCACCTATCGAAGGGTTGAAGGATTTATTGAAAAGGTGGAAAAATTTGCCTGCCAGTACTCCAAAGATGAGGTTAAGAATAAAAGCAACTATGCCAAGCGCAAAGATCATCAAAGTGCCGACATTGAAAAAAAGATTTGCTGACATGTTGGAGCCTATAAGCATAGCTATGAAAATAGTTGAAATCATTGCCAGCTCCTTTTCAGCCGTCTCTTTCAATTTTTGAGTTTGACCGTTTGTTCTCAAAAAATTTCCAAACATCAAAAAACCTATCAATGGAAGTGCTATCGGCGCAAATAATCCAACGAGCAAAATTAAGACAAATGGAAAGATCATCAAAGCATTTTTTGAAATGGTTTGATGAGTTTCAGTAACGACCGTCATCTCTTTCTTACTCACAAATGTCTTCAAAATAGGAGGTATTAAAAGTGGCACTATTGAAACATAAGTGTAAGCAGCAAGAGAAACTGGTGCGATGAGCACTGGCTTTAGCATCGATGTAACGTATATAGATGTAGGACCGTCTGCCGTTCCTATCGATGCTATTGAAGCGGCAGCCCTTAAATCAAAGCCAAGATAAGTTGCGCCTAAAAAAGTCAAAAAGATTCCAACCTGTGAGAATGCACCTATTATGGTATAAAAAGGATTTGAGATGAGTAGATTGAAATCCATCATCGCGCCTATAGATATAAAAATGAGAAGAGGTAGAAGTTCAGATCCTATCAAAAGATGGAAAAGATTCGTTAAAAGGCCACCCTGTTCAACCAGTGGATTGCCAGGAATGTTTGAAAGAAAGATGAAAAATCCTATTGGAACGAGTAATAAAGGTTCAAGTTTGAATTTTACCGATAAAAATATAAGAATAATACCCAAAGCAAGCATGAAAACCCACATGAATCTTCCCCTCCTAAACCTCCATGTACTATTTACATATCATTATATACTAATGCAAATTTAAAAGTGAAATCTTATCCGCTTTGACCATTGTATGGAGAAGGATTAGCAGGCGTTCCCAAGTATACCTTTTCTTTTTAAAATTCATGTTGTCGTCACCGGTAAAAAATGAACAGATCCATCGATCTAAATTGAATGGTACAATCTAAATAGTTAAATTTTGATATATTCTTAGATGATCATCGAGATTTGTATGGATCACTTTCTGTGGGCGCGGTGGATCAATTTTTCCTTGACTTTTTACATAAATCGCAAAATCTGTTTTTAATCTGCGGAATGTGGGATGTAAATATGTCGGAAAGACATCTCTCAAAAATAGACTTATTAAATCAGGTACAATAAGTAAAAAAAATATTGTTCAATACCAATATAAATCCGATATCTCCTACTTAGATAAAAGAATTTCACAATGATATGCCCCTTGTTTGGGAGCAGAATATGAAAAATATTATTTTTGATCAAAGATGTGCGGAATGTGAGATTAATATAGTTTCTGGTACAAAATGATGAATCCAATCTAATCTTTGATTTTCTATAAAACCAAGTCTATAAACTCTCTCTGTCGCCCAAAAATTGTTTAGTCTGTCATAGAAAAAAATATTATGATTGCCTTAGAAAAGATATCTTCTTTGTCCCATAAATCCAGGATCTTTCTAATAGTGTCATCTAAATTGTTATCGTTTTTATTGGTGTTATTGCGGGAATTAATAGGATCTCTTAAAAATGTTTTTAAATTTCCAATTATTTGTTCTTTGAAATTAGTCTCTTCTTTTTCAGTCACTTCCTTTTTCATTTTATTAGGAAGTGTAATTTTGAGGGAAAAAGATTTTGAATTATTTTTCTCAATGAAATCATATTGTTGAGGGCTTATAAAGGAAAAACTTCCTTCCTCGTATATACCTGCATAGAACATCCATACATTATAAATTTCATAAGCACTAAAATTGTGCAAAACAACTTCAAATGTTTTATTATTTTCTTCTAATGGTTTAATTATAGGAATAATGCTCATTGCATTTTGTAATTCATTTTGCTGTTTTAGCAAATCCAATTGCTTGTCTGAATTCTTTCTTTGTTTTCTTGTTTCAAACAAATACCATGCTGTAACTCCTACTAAACATAACTGGGAAATACTGTTAATTTCTATCCAATTAATCATTCGCTACCTCCTCTTAAATCATTGGACAATCTCCATTATGTATGAAATTCTAAGATATCAACTCCTTTCTTATCAGAAAAAAATACTTTTGGAACACCTTGAAAAGATATCCTTATGTTTTCATTATTGAAAAGTTTCATTGCATTATTAACTGATCTTTTAATTGATTCGTCTACCTTCAGTGAACTTATATCCTTTACAGATAGCCATTTTTGAGCACCAAAATTTTTGTCATATAATACTAATGATAATTTTTGCTTGTAATCTGATTTGATGTCTTTAAAAGCTTTTAAAATAAACATCTCTTT
>Ga0078972_1005946_pt1 | contig 29965 bp, 26 predicted proteins | sample YelNatPaOPGAMG01_FD_67568 | JGI IMG/M metagenome (GOLD analysis project Ga0078972, IMG submission 67568) | Hot spring thermophilic microbial communities from Obsidian Pool, Yellowstone National Park, USA - OP-RAMG-01 (SPADES assembly) (version 2) | ecosystem: Environmental > Aquatic > Thermal... | reverse complement strand
GTAGTGAAAACAGAAGTCAAAAACGGCAAAGAAATTTTTTATACCAAAGGAGACGCCAATCAAGGCGAAGATCGCGAGTCAGTTAGCATAGAAAAAGTTTTAGGAAAAACAATTTTTATTTTGCCCTATTTAGGGTATGCGGTTGCTTTTGCCAAAACTCAAAAGGGTTTTATCTTTCTGATTATTGTTCCCGCCACCATTATTATATTTAGCGAAATTTTAAACATTAAAAAAGAAATTACCCTTTGGAGAGAAAAAAGAAAAAGTAAAGAGTTTGTATGACCAAGATAAAATATTTGCTAATTTTGCTTTTTGCTCTTGCTTGTGGTTTTACCGGATACAAAATAACTCATTCTTATTTTACTGACACGGAAAAAGTTTTAGGCAATTCAATTCAGGTTGGGACTTGGGGAATTACTCCCTCCCCCGAAACTCCCACTCCCAGTCCAACAGAAACCCCAATACCCACAGGCCCCGCCTCGCCAACTCCAAGCCCTACCAATCACTTGGTGATAAATGAGGTTTATTATGATGTTTGTAGCAAAGACAACTGTGGGGGAAATAAGGGAAGCGACGGCAAAAATGAATGGGTAGAAATTTACAACCCCACTTCAAATCCTATTGATATTTTTGGTTGGAAAATTTGCGACAACACTGGTTGCGAAACAGTTTCGTCATCTTCCGCTATTCTAACTGGTGGATTTGCCATTATTACCCCTCAGTCTGATACATGGAATTATTGGTCAATTCCTGCAGGAGTTGTAAAAATATCTTTAGGTACGTCAAATATAGGAAGTGGCTTGAATAATGATAGCGACAGAGTAATCTTAAAAGATAAAAATGGTAATATTGTTGACCAGATGAGTTATGGTATTGATACTACCGCCTTTAATCCGGCTTGTCCTGATGTTGTCGAAGGTCATTCTTTAGAAAGAAATCCTGTTGGCAAAGATACCGATACTGCTGGCGATTTTGTGGATAGAAGTAGTCCTACACCGGGAAGTTAAAATGAAAAAAATAAAAATACTTAAAATTTTAATTCCAGCTTTGGTGTTACTTTTTGGTTTAAAACAAACCAATATTCTTGCGAAGATAAAATTAGTTAATTCTACTGCCCAAGCGGTTGGGGATTTATCCATTGACTGGGGAGTTCCCGCTGGCCAGCCGATTTTCCAAGTCAATAATTTCCTGCCCGGAGAAACCGCAGAAAGAACTGTTAGTATTTTCAACGGCGCATCTTCTTCCAAACCCGTGGCAGTTGTTGGCGCCAAAACTGACGAGTTAAAAGATTTAGCTAATGTTTTAGAAATTACTATTTCCCAAAACGGGACCGATCTTTATGGCGGCAGTTTAGGCGCCAAAACTCTGGCGCAATTTTTTCAAGAAAGCGCTATCCCCAACGCTATTTTTCTTTTTAATCTCAATCCCGGAGACTCAAAACAATTAAAATTCAAAATAAAATTTCAAGAAGGCGCGGGCAATTATTATCAGGGAGCAAGAGTGGTTTTTGACATTATTCTTGGTCTTTATTATCAAGTGCCGGAAGAATGTCGGGGAATCAAGTTTAGCCGACCGCCAATTTTTGGCACAGAAAAAGCGGATATTTTGCGCGGAGGAAATGGCAATGATTTGATTTTTGGTTTCGGCGGCAATGATAAAATTGATGGAAGTAATGGCGATGATTGTCTGGTTGGCGGGTCTGGCAACGACAAGATAGACGGAAGCAATGGCAATGACGTGATTTTGGGAAATGAAGGCAATGATATTTTAGATGGCAGTAATGGTAATGATTTAATAAAAGGCGGAGCGGGAGATGATAAGATTTTTGGTTCAAACGGAGACGACCGAATTTTTGGAGAAGAAGGAAAAGATATCTTGGATGGGGGAAACGATAGAGATTATATTGAAGGCGGCAGTGGAGATGATATTTTGACAGGTGGGAACGGAAATGATATTCTTATTGGCGGTGAAGGAAATGATCGGGTTGACGGAGGCTTAGGAAGAGACCAATGCGAAGGAGAGAAAAAAAACGCCTGCGAGTTTTGAGTTTATGTCTTTGAAACAATATACAATATTCTTTCTGCCCTTTTTACTGGCTTCAAGCGCAATCTCCCGCAGTGAAAGCGTGGTTAAAACTAATGGTGAGGCCTTTGTCCAAAATCAGTCTTCTGCAACAGTTGAGGGCGAGGGCAAAGTAGAGTCAAAAATAAAAACTGAAGTTAACGGTCAAAGCGTAGAAGTGCAAATTAATCAGCCGGGAAGTGTGGAAGTTAAAAATATTAATGGCAAGGTAGAGATTAAAACCAGTGAAGGAATGACTCCGACAGTTACTACCAATGTCCCAACTGATGTTTCTGCTAAGAATGTGGAAATCGAAAAAACTGACAAAGAAGAATTTTCATCGTCTTTTCATAACCGTCTTAATAAGAGAACCCAAACAATATATCTTTTTATTAAAGGCCTTTTTCAGAAAGTCTTTAGCTCATTTTTAAGAAAAGGCTTGACAACTAAATAAAGATGCTATATAAATATGTTACTGCCCAAAGTAAAATACTTTGGGTTTTTAATTCACAAAAAAATGACTAAACTGCCCCAAACAGGAAAATGTCAGATTATAAAACTTCAAATATCTCCGATAAGTTGTTTCAAGAAATCAAGGAAGCTTTGTGGGGACTTGACTATGGCAGTGTCGAGATTTACGTGACTGACGGTGAAGTGACTCATATTACCAAAAGACAAATTAGAAAAACAAACGGAAAAAAATGACATTGTAATGTCATCCGGGCAGAGTCGGGGGAAAGGGATTCCTCGACCCCGAGTGAAATCGAGGGGCTCGGAATGACAAAGACTAACAATTAAAAAATATACAGTCGTGAGGCTGACTGCAAACAGAGGCACTCGAGAGAGTGCCTTTTTTAGTCGACCATTTCTTTAATCAGATTTTCTAAAAAGGCTCGCCCTGAGGGCGAAGCCCGAAAGGAAAGGAGGTGAATAAAATTTATGAAAAAAATTGCAGCTTTAATTGGCGCAGGAGCAATGTTGCTTTCTGTCGCCGCCCCAGCTTTGGCAACGGTTAACATTAACAAGGCTAAAATCAAGAATACTACTGTGGTATCTGCCGGCACTGGTGGCAATGTAGTTGGTAATGGTGCCTCAGTAAGTAAAGCAGGTGTCAGCGGAAGCAACGTAACTGCTGATGGAAGTAATACCGTAGATACTGGTAACGCCAAAGTCAGAAACTTGGAAGTAACTGCGGCAAACACTAATGTTAATTGTGGTACTTGCGGGTTAGCAGGCGTTAATGTAAATAAAGCCAAAGTTAAGAGTGACACGACTGTGGTTGCCAGCACCGGCGGTAATTTAGTTGGTAATGGTGCCTCAGTGGAGATGGCACATGTTAGCGGAAGTAATGTAACCGCTGATGGGAATAACCATGTGACTACTGGTGATGCAGCAGCCTCGAACGTGGGGATAATTCTGGTAAACACACAAGTGAGTTTCCCATAAAAACCTTGTGTGGAATATTGACTAACTAGTCAATAGTTAGTTGGGAACCGTCCCGCTGAAGTTTCGCAAAAGCGGACCAAGGCGGGACGGGAAACCCCAAAAATTAAAAATTTCTAATCACTAATTACCAATCACTAGTCACTAGTTACTAATCACTAATCACTAATCACTAATCAAAATGTTTGTAATAAAACCAATTTTGTTAAAAAAATTTCAAAAAGCTCTTAGCTTGTTACTGGCGGTTTTGATACTTGTCAATCCGCTGGTAGTACCAGTGGCTTATGCTGAAGGAGAGAATGATGCGGGGGCAACTCCTACTCCTACGGCAGAAGTTTCTCCTTCACCAGCACCAACCGATCAAGCACCTACTGATCAGTCCCCAACCCCAACAGACCAAGCGCCTTCGTCTACTGATTCCTCAAATCAAGGTAGCGAAGTAACGCCATCTCCCTCGCCAGCTACCCAAACAATTACTCCCTCTCCAGAACCAACGCAAACACCAACTCCGCCAGCTGAAAGTGAAAACTTATCGCCAACGCCAACGCCGCAATCAACCATTACCACTGGCAACGCTGACGCTTCTTCCCAGACAGACACAACAGTAAATAAAAATCAAGATATGGTTTCTGGAGATATCTCTACTCCAACGGGAAGTTGTACTCCCCCCGAAGGCCAAACAAATTGCCCGAACGATATTAATATCAGCAACAACAATCAGGCAACAGTTTCCGGTGCAACTGATTCTTTGGCGAATACGGGTGATAATCAGGAAAGCGGCAGTGGCGGCGATGCTACGATTACCACTGGCGATGCGACAGCTTCCGGCCAAATGCTCAATGATATAAATAGTAATACTGTCGTAGCGACTCCTTCTTCTACCTCCACTCCGACGCCGACAACAACCTTGGCGCCGGAAAGCAATTCTTCTGAATCTACTCCAACCCCGACTTCTGAAGTTAAAAACCTTGAGATTAACAATGAGAACGATGGAAAAGTAACGAACGGGGCCAATATTTCTGCCAATACCGGAGGAAACCTTGCCAGTGAGAACTTAGGCAATGTTGATTTGAAAACGGGAGATGCTTTGGCTTGGCTTAACCTGATCAATTTTTTGAATACCAATATTGTTGGCAGCAATTTTGAATTTCTTGTCCTTGACGTTAAAGATGACAGTGGAGAAATTAATTTAAATGAACTTTGGAAAAAACTGCAGGAGCAAAGTTCGTCTGATTCAATATTTTTAGTTGGTGATCAATCTTCGCCCAACATGAGGTTGATTATCCGCAATGAAAACAAGGCTACTTTGGAAAATAATATCAATGTTTGCGCTACTACGGGTAACAATCAGGCAAACCAAAATAATTCTGCACAGGTAAATACCGGTGACGCTACTGCTTTGGCTAATGTTACCAATATTGTTAATACTAATGTTTTAGGCTCTAACTTTTTCTTTGGAATAATTAATATCACCGGCCAGTTTAAAGGTAATTTAATCTTGCCCAGACCGGAAAGATTCCTCGGGGTTGGGAGTTCCGGCGTCAGTGGAACAGCAACAATTTTTGCAAATCAAAATTCTGCTAGTGTTAGTGATACTCTTTCTTCCTCGGCGAATACCGGTAATAATCAGGTAAATAATAATGGGGGGAATAATACCATCAGTACTGGCGATGCTAATGCCTCTAGCCGCGATCTTTCTCTGATTAATTTAAACTTGTATCAAAATGATTGGTTTTACCTTTTGATGAATGTTTTGGGAGAGTGGAATGGAAAAACTTACAGTTGGTCAAATCCTGAAGTTGTTGAAAAAACAACCGGTTCAAGTCAGGCTTATGAAGCAGGAGGCCAATCTTCTGCAACGGCTAATTCTCCAGAGGTTAGTTCAACTGATATTGGTTCGACTCTGCCAGTAGATTTTCAGAATCAAAATACCGCTGATGTTCGGAACAATGTCAATGTTTCTGCGTCAACTGGAGAGAATCAGGCGAACGGCAACGCCAATGGATCTAGCCTAAAAACCGGAAACGCAAAGGCCTCCCTGAACTTGCTTAATTTGATCAATCTGAATATTTTGGCTAGTCGTTGGTTTATGGGGCTGGTTAATGTTTTGGGGAATTGGTCAGGAAATATGATTTATGCTTATCCGGACTTGGCAGTTTCTCTTTCCGGAAGTCCCGATGAAGTTGCCCCGGGAGACTTGTTTGAATATACTTTGAATTTTGTTAATCAGGGATATGACGATGCAGGAGGCGTGACTCTTAAGATGGACTTTCCCCGCGGGCTAAATTATGAGGGCGATGATAGTGGCATCCCGGCCAGTTGCGATAGTCAAAGCTGTCGTTGGGTGGTGGGTAGTCTAAAACGCGATGAAGGTGGAAGTTTTAAAGTCAAAGTCAAACTTGACCCAAACTTTTTTGATCTCAATCAAGTTTCTTTTTGGCAAAAAATAATTCCTCAGGTTTATGCGGCGGAGGAGCAATCGAGTTTTATTGTGCAAGCAGAAATTATTACCTCAGAACCTGAATCAAATCAGGATAATAATATTTCGGCAAAACAGACAATGGTGGTAGAAAAAGCCGACTCTTCTGGTAATCGAGAAGACAATTCAGTAGATCAACGACAGCCTATTTTGGAAATTACAGTAAAAAATAATGTCAATGATTTTGTTTATTTAGGCGACACTGTTAGTTTTGAAGTTACGGTTGAAAATAAAAGCGATGTTCCGGCTTATAACGCGGTTTTTCTCCAAAAACTTTATAACCATGTACCTGGTGATTTGGGGACGATTCGTATTCCGTTGGGTACTATTAATCCCGGTAAAAAAGGGAAGTTAACTTTTGGGATTCTCTTGAAGAAAGAGAGTACTCTTGAGGCAGGAAATTATTACACTTTAGCAACAGTCGAAGGAAATGCTCCTAATGGCAACTTGGTGACTTCCAACCAAGCAAGAACTGATTTTAAGGTTAGACTAAAAGAAATTTCTTCGCTTTTGCCTCAATCTGTTTTAGCAAAAGAATGGGACGAAGAGAGTATTTTGGGTGCTTCTAGTCAATGTCCAACTCCTTCCGAAAATATCTTTCCTTACGTGATGCTTTTTGTTTTGAGTTCCTTGTGGATAGTGGAGAAGAGCAGAAAGTTTTCTCGCCGGCTCTTGCTTAAAAAATGAAAAAAATCAAAAAATATATTAAAACCATTGTTGAAATAATCATCTTTGTGTTTGCGTTGGCAGTTTTTGTCTATTCCGGTTATAAAATTGCCAGTTATTATCATTTGTTGCCGCTCAAAGTTTCAGCTGAGGAGTCATGTGGCAGTTGTTCTTCTTGTGTTAATAGTGGTTGGTTTTCCGATTTTTGCCGTCGGATAAAGGATTGGTGTCAGCATTCCTGTCCTTGTTATCCTTCGCCAACTGCTCCCCCGCCGCAACCGACACCAACTACTGAGCCAACACCGACAACCGTGGAGCCAACACCGAGCGGGGGTGTGCCTACACTGACGCCAACACCGACCGGCGAAGCAGGAGAGCCAACGCCGACCAGCAGTCAGCCAACCGCCACGCCGACCCCGGCGGGCACAGGAGGAGAAGTCTCCACTGGCGGCGGCGGTGGAGGTGGCGGCGGAGGCGGTCCTGCTTCTCCCTGTACTCCGCCGGAAGCGCCAAAAACTCCAACTTTGCTTTCAGCAGTAGCGGTATCAAATAGTGAAGTTAAATTGACTTGGACTAAAGTTGACCGCGCCACTCATTACGCGATTGCTTATGGTGAAGTTTCGCATAATTATACTTACGGCAATGCCAATGTTGGTGATACTGATTCTTATACTGTTGGTGGTTTGACCACTGGCAAAACTTACTATTTTGCGGTCTCAGCGGCGATTGGCGGCGATTGCCCGGTTGCCAGTCCTTATTCCAATGAGCTTTCTGCGAAACCGGGGATTTGGGGAGCAGTTGCCGGTGCGAGGATTACTTCTGCGCCTGAAGAAGAGAAACCTGAAGGGGAATTGGGCAGCGGAATTTCTACTCAAGCAGGAGAAGTTAAGGGAGCAGAAAGTAAATGTCCGTGTCCTTTTTGGGCAATCTCTCTTCTAATTGAGGCTGTTTTGATTGGAAGTGTTTTAAGTTTTTGGCTGGCCAAAAGGCCGTTGCCAAGTTTTTGGTGGCTTTCAATTCCACTGGCGGTGTTATTAACTTACTTACTAGATCGTTATGCACACACTCATTGGTATGATCCGAGTCGGATGTGCCGATATGAACCATATCTGGGAGTGGTTTTGGCAGGAGCAGAAATTGCCGGGTTTAAATTTCTTCGCCAATCCCGCAATAAAAAGTAATTTTTCTTTCTTGTTTTTTGCTTTTTTTTCTTCAGGGTGTTTTAATATAATTATGTCTTTTTTATGGAATTTGTTTTTACCTCATCATACTAATAATCATAAAGCGCATCTGATTAAGTCTTCCTCTCTTTTTCTTTTGTCGTTTGTTTTTGTTTTTTTGCAAGTTTTTTTGAATTTTTTCCTCTTGGCCAAGCCGGCAGTTTTAGGTTATTCTTCAAACATTACTCCGGAGAGAATTATAGATTTAACCAATAAGGAGAGAGCAAAGCTGGGCCTGCCGCTGCTTAGAGAGAATAAGCTTTTGTCCGAAGCCGCTCGCCAAAAAGCGGCTGATATGTTTGCTTTTAATTATTGGGCTCATGTTTCTCCTTCTGGTCGTTCACCTTGGTCTTTTTTTGCTGATGTTGGTTATAAATATCAGTATGCCGGGGAAAATTTGGCGCGCGATTTTACTGATCCAGACTCAGTAGTTCAAGCTTGGATGAATTCGCCGACGCATCGGGAGAATATTGTCAACCCTCATTATCAGGAAATCGGAGTGGCAGTGGTTGACGGTACTTTGCAAGGGACCCAGACAACTTTAGTAGTGCAGCTTTTTGGGACTCCTTACGGCAGCGCTGCTTCTGCTAAATCAGTTCAGGAACCCGCTCCGGCAAATAATGAAAAAGCAGCTGTACCAGAAAAGCCAAAAGTGGTAAGCGAAGAAACAATTACCAAGAACTCTTTGCCTGCTCCTGTAACTAGCCCGCTTGATTTGACAAAAGCAATTGCGATTTTTATTGTTGGGATTTTACTGGGGGTTTTTGCTATGGATTTTTTTCTGGTTTCTCGTCGGCAAACCCCAAGACTTTCTTCGCGAAGTTTGGCGCAAATGATGTTCTTATTTTTCGTTTTAGTGGCGAGTTTGCTAATCAAGGAGGGGGCGATACTTTAATAATTTTAAATTTGAAATTTTAAATTTGAAATCAAGATCAAATGCTTAAATTATAAATTTTTAAAAATTAATTCATTAATAATTGATTAAAAATTATAAATTAAAAATTAAAAATTGAGATGAAAGTATTATTTAATAATATCAAAGAACACTTTGTCCATTATTTGGTTTTGTTGTTTATTTTGGCCTTTGGCAGTATTGCCTTTTTCTATTTTCAACGTTTTCCTCAAGCGCAAATTGTATCTCTTTTTTTGACCGCCTCTTTTTATATTCTTTGGGGAATTGTTCATCACTATCTTGAAGGCGATTTGCATCCTAGAGTAGTTTTAGAATATGCGGCAGTAGCTTTATTGGGCTTTTTGATTCTCTGGAGTATAATAATGCGAACTTAAAATTTTAAATTTGAAATTTTTAATTTTTACTTAATTTTTAATGATTTAATACTTAATTTTTTAAACATTTTCCAAAATAGCCTCAAAAACAAATGTTTAAAAAATTTGATATTGATTTCAAATTAAAAATTATAAATTAAAAATTGTTTTGTCATGAAGGGTGTAATTTTGGCCGGAGGGCTTGGTACTCGGCTTTATCCGCTGACTTACGCTACCAATAAACATTTGCTTCCTGTCTTTGATAAGCCAATGGTTTTTTATCCCATCCAAACACTTTTAAATGCTGGGGTTGAGGAGATTATGATTGTCACTGGCGGACCGCATGCGGGTCACTTTTTGCAAGTTTTAAAAAATGGAAAAAGTTTAGGAGTAAGACATCTTGAGTTTGCTTATCAGGAAGGTGAAGGAGGCATTCCGGTTGCTCTCTCTTTGGCTGAAGACTTTGCTGACGGCGGTCCGGTAGCAGTAATTTTAGGCGACAATACTACGGATGCTGATATTGCGCCCGCGGTCAAAAACTTTCAAAAAGGAGCAGTGGTTTTTCTTAAAGAAGTTTCTGATCCTCAAAGATTTGGGGTGGCGGTTTTTGATGAAAAAAAGAGAATCATCAAAATTGAAGAGAAACCAAAAGAGCCGAAGTCAAATTTTGCCGTTACGGGTTTGTATATTTATGACAATCAAGTTTTTGATATTATTCGCACTTGCAAACCATCGGCCCGCGGTGAGTTGGAAATAACTGATGTCAACAATGCTTATTTGCAAAAAGGGGAGCTGAAGTGGTTTGAGCTAAATGGGTTTTGGTCTGATGCAGGGACTTTTGAGAGTTTGTTTCGTTCCAATGTTTATTGGGCTAAGAAGAAGGGATTGTCCATTTAATCTCCTTTAATTACTGCTAGCGGGACAAGTTTGGCGACTTTTTTCGTTATTCCGGCTTCGACTAATGTTTCTACTACTAAATCAATATCTTTGTAGGCGCCCGGGGCTTCGTCAACAACTTTAGCATAAGGAAGATTGTGAATCACTTGGCCCATCGAGCTTGTAAACTCCTCTTTACTAATTGTTCTGATTGCCTCGGTCCGGGACATTCTTCTTCCAGCGCCATGATTGACCGAGAAAAAGGTCTCAACAGCTTTGGGAGTGCCTACAATGATGTAAGAAGCTGTTCCCATACTGCCCGGAACAATTGCCGGCTGCCCTGTTTCTTTGAATTTTTCCGGCAACAGTGGATGGTGTGGCGGCAGTGCTCTGGTTGCCCCTTTGCGGTGAATAAGAATTTGTGATTGTTTGTCTGTTGAAGGGCTTGTCCTGAGCTTGCCGAAGGATTCCCATTTAGCAATATTGTGCGCCACGTCATATAAGAGGGTGAGACGTGGGAGGTGGGAAGTAAGATCATGGAAAACTTCAGAAAAAGCTTCTCTGACAAAATACGTCATTAATTGCCGGTTGGCAAAGGCAAAGTTCACTGCCGCTGCCATAGCAGAAAAGTAATCTTGCCCTTCTTTGGTGTCAATTGTTAAAGCGGCTAAACCTTTACGGGGAACTGAAATTTTGTATTTGTCCTCTAGATTCCAAAAAATTTCCGTATAGTCAGTACAAGTTTGGTGACCTAATGCCCGGGAGCCGGAGTGAATCATAAGACAAATTTGTCCTTCAAAAAGTCCCCATTTATCAGCTAATTCTTTATCAAAAACCTTTTCTAATTTTTGAATTTCGATAAAATGATTACCACTGCCCAAAGTGCCGATTTCCAGCTTAGCTCTTTTTAAAGCCTTAGAAGTGATTGCTTCCATTCTGGCGCCGGCAAGTTTTCCGCCTTCTTCTATGGAGCTTAGGTCCTCCTGAGTGCCAAAACCAGAATTTATGATTGCTTCTGCTCCGTTTAAACAAATATCTTCCAAATTGATTTTCGCAGGGAGCGATTTTCTTTCTCCGCCGACACCAACGGGAATTTCTCTTTCAATTTTGTTAATTAACAAACGTAATTTTTCCGGAGGAATTTCGTGGGGATTGTAAGAAATTTGGGAGGTGAGCAATCTAACGCCGCAATTAATGTCCATTCCCACTGCTCCCACTGAAATTAAACCTTTGGTAGCCATCACTCCGCCAATGGGCAGACCAAAGCCTTCGTGAATATCTGGCATTCCGATGACTGGAGAAATTACTTCTGGAAGCATGGCAGCCTCGGCAAGCTGGGACAAAGATAAGTCTTTATCCAAGTCTTCAAGCATCTCTTCTTTGGCGTAAAAAACCGCTTCCGCCTTCATCCCGGGAATTTTTTCCAATTGCCATTTATTAGTACTGATATTCCTATATTTAATTTTCATACTGTCTCTATTATACTTTGTATAATACTTTCGCATTATAATAACACTATTGTTTAGATTTAGAATGTTTTAGCAGATTTTAGATTTGTATTGTTTTAGTAGACTTTAGGGTTTGTATTGTTTTAGCAGACTTTAGGATTTGTATTGTTTTAGCAGACTTTAGTCTGCGATTTAGACTCAAAGCGTGGTCACTGCTGGTACGGACTTTAGCTGGTGATAAAAGATTCTAAGTTTTAGTTTTAAATTTGCTAGCATTTAGTATAATTTTTTTATGGTCTTTGTACGAAATCCCAAAAATCCAATTTTGCTTCCTGACAAATATCATACTTGGGAAGACCGGGCAGTCTTTAACCCGGGAGCAACTTTCTTTCAGGGAAAATTTCATTTACTTTATCGGGCGATTGGTGAATATGTGAACTATGTCTCGTCGATTGGTCATGCTATAAGCGAAGACGGGATTAATTTTACTAGAGACCCTGAACCAGCTATTGTACCGGAAAAAGATTATGAACAGTATGGGATTGAGGATTTACGGATTAACCCGGTTGAAGGCAGTTTTTACTTGACCCATACGGTTTTAGGCAGCCCGGCAAGACAAGGAGGAGAGCCACACCAAATTGGTTTAATAAAGACCGACGATTTTATCAAGTTTGAAAGGCTGGGAGTGATCACTTCGAAAGAGATTTGTAGTCGTAATGGCGTTTTACTCCCGGAGAAAATTAACAACCATTATGTTTTGCTGCACCGGCCATTGTATCCCATAACTAGTCAGAAGAACGGTCGGACAGTTGTGCCCGAGATTTGGATTTCTTTTTCTCATGATCTTCTAAGATGGGAGAATCATCAGCTCCTGATGAAGCCGATGTCTTCTTGGGAGAGTTACAAAATTGGCAGTGGTCCGCCCCCGATAAAAACAAAGAAAGGCTGGTTGATGATTTACCATGGAGTGGACGAGGAACGAACATATCGGGCGGGAGCAGTTCTTTTGGATCTAAATGACCCGAAGAAGGTTATTTTCAGAACGAAAGAACCGATTTTAGAACCAAAAGAAGAGTATGAGTTAATCGGTGATGTACCAAATGTTGTTTTCCCAACTGGACTAGTAGAAAAAGAGGGGATTTTGTATCTTTACTACGGTGCGGCTGATAAAACAATTTGTTTGGCAACTGCCCCCTTGGAAGAGTTTCTAAATTCTTTAGTTTAAGTTTAATCTCTTGGCAGCCAAGCGAGCTAAAAGAAAGCAGATATTTGATTCTGCCCCTTGGTTTAGGCTAGTACCTTCTTTGTTGAGACTATCGTAACAGGCGCCATCTTTATCAATTAAAGAAATTTTGTTTATATTATTTCCCCAAAACCAGCCCCACCATTTTTGCGCCCACTCTAGATAAAAATTATTTTTGGTTGTTAGGTAGGCTTTTTCCAGACAACAAACCATATAAGCGGCATCAATTGGCTGTTGGTCAAAGAGAGCTTTTTTGCCTCCTTTCTGGTACCAGCCCTGATTACCAATTGGTGCGGGCGCTCCTTGAACTTGGCAGGTCTCGATTAGAAACTTTGTTGTAACTTCGGCAATTTTTTCCATTTCCTTATCTTTTCTCGAAAGAGCAATTTCCCAACAAGCCCAAGGCAATATGGCATTGGCATAAGTTAAATAATTTTCAAACCATTGCCAATCTTCGGTAGCGACCTGTTGATAAAATTGCTTCATCTTTTCAACCAATTTTTCCTCTAAAAGGTTTTGAGAAGGCAAATGAGCAAGACCTACAAGGGCAGTGGCAATGGCCCGGGGAGAAACCCACAAGTAAGCATTTTTGCAAAGCCTCTCTATTAGTGGCTTTATTGCTTTATCTTTATAGTGGTTAGTGGCAAAAAGCGCCCAAAGGGTAATTCCGTAAGCTTCTTGTCTATCAAGGACTGTAGTAGGAGTTATATCTTCAACAAAACCTCGCTGGTCTTCATAAAAATACTGGTTCAAAAAGGAATTTTTGCTTTGCGCTTTAATAATAAAGTTAAGATAAATTTTTTCCAGATCCTTTGCTCCAAGCTCGTGAGCTACAATCAATGCTCTTGCTTGGTCCTCGAGGGCATAACCGAAACTAGGATCTGGCTGGTCAAGTTTGCCGTGTTGGTAAATTCCAATTTTAGTGGTGAGTTGTCTAATTTTCTTAAGAAGATTTTTTTCGTCTTCCATTAAATCTAATTTTTGGTTGGTTTTTTAAGATTAAGAATCGTTTGGAAAAGATCAAGATGCTGGAGTCCAACATTTGCCCAAGTCATTAATCGGCCGTGTTGGTAAGCTTTTTTTTCCATCGTCAATCTTTTTTGAGGATTCTCTAAGAGTTCTAAAACAGCCTCAGCAATTGCTTCCGAGTCTTTGAAAGGGACAATTACTCCTTTTCCGTTCGAAAGATTTTCTTGAGCATAAAGATAAGGAGTCGAAATACAAGATTTTCCTGCCCCAATCGCATAGGCTAAAGCACCGGAAGAAGATTGGTCTGGATTAAGATAAGGGGTGATATAAAAATCAATTGCCTGCAGCCATTCCAAAAGTTCTTCTAAAGGAAGATATTCATTGATAAAATGGACTTTGTCTTCTATACCTAGGTGACGAGCTTCTTTTTTCAAAAAACGTCGATATTTCTCGCCAAATTTTTCCAAAACAACCGGATGGGTTTGGCCAATAACCAAATAAACTACATTAGGATACTTTTCAGCAATTTTAGCTACTGCCCGGAGAGCGTATTCTATTCCCTTCGGTTCAGAAAGTAGATTGATATTGCCCAAAACTATTTTTCCTTTTAACCTTTTTTTTCTTTTAAAATGTTCACCGGCGCCAAAAGGGAGATCGGGAATACCATGAGGAATAACCACGATTTTTTCTTCTGGGACTTGATATTTTTCCATTAGTTTGCTGGCACTGTCATTAATCATGACGACAATTGCGTCCGCTCTGTCTGCCAGCCTTTTTTGGACAATACCGTATTGGTTGGCAGGATCTTCGATAATTGTATGAAAAGTAATAATTAACGGTTTTTTGACTACTTCTGTAAAGGAAATGATATAGTCTCCTCCTTGTCCGCCAAAAAGACCAAATTCATGTTCTAAAACAACCAAATCTGCGCCTGATTGATTAACATAGTTTGCCGCTTGAATATAAGATTCAAGATCGTTTTGATTGATTTTAAATTTGACTTCCCAGGGGTAAATTATATTATCTTCGGGTCGGTGAATTGCTAAAATTTCCGCCAAAGCATAAGGATTGAGCATATTAATATCATTAGTTAAGTCTTTGGTATAAGTCGCGATCCCGCACTTGCGGGGAATATAAGAAGAAACATAAATAGCTTTAATGGGCTGGCGGGAATAGAGGAGTTTTTTCTCCATAGGAATGATTATACCATTTTTTACCGAGGAAAAGACAAACTTAGTCCGCCGTCGACAGTAATAACTTCGCCATTGATATATCCTGAGTAATTGTGACAGAGAAAAAGGGTAACTTTGGCAATATCGTCAGGTACGCCTGTTTGATGCAATAAAGGAATTCGGTGATCTATTTGTCTTTTGCTGGTAATTTTTCCCGGAGCAATGGCGTTTACCCTAATTCCATATGGTCCCAGTTCAAAAGCCATTTCTTTGGTGAGGATCTCCAAGGCTGATTTGGTTGAAGAATAGTCGGGGTTGCCAGATGGGATTCGCGCGTGAATAGAAGAGATAAAAATAATTGCTCCCGGGATTTGTTTTTCTACCATTTGCTTAGCAATTTTTTGAGAAAGAAAAAAAGGGGCAATTAAATTTGTTTTGATTGCTACTTCCATTAGTTTAGGATCAAGATCAAATAAACCCTTGCCCGAACCAATACCAACATTATTTATCAAGAAATCGATCTTTGAGAATTTTTTTAGAGAGTCATTGACTAATCTTTCTTGATAGTTTAAATCAGCAATATTTCCCTGAGAATAAAGAAATTTTTCAGAAGATAAAAGTTGAGGTTTAAGTTCAGTATGACTGCTTTTAACGATGTCATTCACTACTACATTTGCCCCTAAATCAAAAAAATTTTCAGCGATTGCCCGGCCTATGTTTTTTCCTCCCCCAGTAATTAAGACAGTTTTTCCTTTAAACATATTTTTCCACTAAAAAAAGACTTAGTTTAACGGAAAAGATATGCTATTATAGCACTGATGAAACTTCTTGTTACTGGTGGGGCCGGATTTATTGGATCTAACTTCATTCGCTACTGGTCGAAAGAGCATCCCTGCGATCAAATAATTAATCTTGATAAATTGACTTACGCTGGCAATCTTTCTTCTTTAAAAGGGGTTGAGGGCAATCCTAATTACAGGTTTGTCAAAGGTGATATTTGCGACGGGGCCTTGGTGGGTAAAATTATGGAGAGTATTGATTTGGTGGTTCATTTTGCCGCTGAATCCCACGTTGATCGCTCAATAATCGGCCCGCAGATTTTTATCAAAACCAATGTTATTGGCACTCAAGTTTTATTGGATGCGGCAGTTAAAAACAAAGTCAAACGATTTCATTTGGTGTCAACCGATGAAGTTTTTGGAGCTTTGCCTGACTCTGGCAAAGAGAAATTTAATGAAGATTGGCCTTTCCGACCAAACTCCCCTTATGCTGCTTCAAAGGCAGCCGCTGATTGTTTAGCCCGCGCTTATTTTAAAACTTTCAACCTGCCTGTAAGTATTAGTAATTGTTCTAACAACTACGGCCCTTATCAATTTCCGGAAAAACTGATTCCCTTGGCAATTACCAATTTAATGGAGGGTAAAAAAGTGCCAATTTACGGCGACGGAATGCAAGTTCGAGATTGGCTTTATGTTGAAGATCATTGTCGGGCAATTGATTTAGTGGTTCACGACGATTCGGTAGTGGGGGAAACTTTTTGCGTCGGTGGTTTAACCAAAGATATTCCCAATATTCAGGTAGTCAGAAAAATCCTCAAAATAATGGGGAAGAAAGAAGATTCAATAGAATATGTTCAAGATCGTCCCGGCCATGACCGTCGCTATAGTGTTGATTGGAGTAAAATTAAAAACCGGCTGGGTTGGCAACCAAAATACGATTTTGATACTTGGTTGGAAAAAACAATCAAATGGTACCAAAACAATACCAACTGGTGGAAGCCTCTAAAAGAAAATCAGCAAAGATACTTTAAAAAACAGTATAGCAGAAGATTGTCGCTTCACACTTCAAAGATATAATGTGTTCACCCCTGGTTATTTTAACAAATCTGGTCGGTTTTTCTTGGTAATTTCTAAAGCTTTTTTTTGCCGCCATTGAGAAATTTTTTTGTGATTTCCGGATAAAAGAATTTCAGGAACTTTTAATCCTCTAAAATTTTCTGGCCTGGTATATTGGGGATATTCTAGTAAGTGATTGGTAATTGGGGGTTGGGAGTTAGGGGAGAACGATTCATTTTCAACCGCTTCGGGTTTTTCTAAGACCCCGGGGATAAGTCGGACAATGCAGTCAACTAAAACCATTGCTGGAATCTCACCGCCAGTGAGAACAAAATCACCAATAGAAATTTCTTCGTCAATAAATTCTTTTACTCTTTCATCAACTCCTTCATAATGCCCGCAAATTAAAATTAAGTGTTCTAGCTTTGCATATTCTTGAGCCATTTTTTGATTCCACACTTTTCCTCGAGGACTTAATAGTATTACTTTTGATTTTTGACTTTTAATTTCTTCTATTGCTTTTGCAATCGGCTCAACCATCATCACCATTCCTACTCCTCCTCCATAAGGCCTATCGTCAACCGTTCCTCTCTTGTCAATTGCCCACTTTCTGAGATTCAGGATTTTAATTTCCACTAGGCCTTTATTCTGGTCCCTGTCGGAGGACTTGGCTCCCTCGGATGATTTGTCCTGAGCTCCGCCGGAGGACTTGTCCTGAGCCCCGCCGAAGGACTTGTCCTGAGCCCCGCCGAAGGACTTGTCCTGAGCCCGTCGAAGGATACTTTCATCAAAAGGGCCTTTAAACATTTCTGGAAAAAGCGTTAAAATATCTATTTTCATCTCTATATATTTTATCATTTTCTCTAAATTTAATTTCGGTACCTATCTTGATTTTTGTTGAGAGCAAATGCTAACATCAAGTAACCTGCCTTTTCTATTAATGATTTATGAGGGAGTTCGAAGGAAAATCCTCTTTTTTGCCTGAAACGGTTAAGGTAAAGACGAAAACTTATCAGGAGTTATTTAAGGATTTGGAAGAAAGAAGGGTCGAGTTACGTTTAGAAGAGTGGCCTGTAGGGAGAGTTTTGCCTGTTGTTGGTTTGAAAGAATTTTTTGGGAGATCTTTTTATGAAAGCAATATTTCCGCTTCTTTTAAGATGGGGTTGCTCAATGAAAAAGGAGATCTAGAGGAAAAGACATTTATTGCTGTCAGGTTCGATTCACTGGAGAAACCCGAAGGAGAAGGATTTGTGGGTTTCTGTATTTTGGAAAACGAGGGGACAGAGCAGGAATATTTACAGTGGTGTCCGCAGATTCCCTTTTTTGCTCTCGCCGAAGACCCCGGGTTTACTTGGATTGAAAAAGAAGGGAAAAGAGAATTTGTCTTCAATCATGTTGCTCTCAACTATTTTTATGATCAAGAAAAACATAAGTGTCCGAAGATAACCACAGTTTTCTATACTGATGATGGCACCCATAATATCTGTCATCTTCGGAAGTTGGCGGAGATTCCAGGAAAAGACAATCGATTGACGGATTTAGGCGATGGTTGGAAACTGCTTACCTCAAGACCGGAAAGAATCACAGGAGAGAGAAAAACCGACGGGTCTTTTAAAGTAGTAAAGCAAATTGCTTTTTCGTTGATTGGTCCTGATGAAGCATTAAATCAACAAACAATTCAAAGGGCTTATGACGAAGCGACAGTGGTTGAAGGATTTTCTGCGGAAGATGAATGGGCAGGAATTAATGACAGTCATATTTTGCCAGATAATGTTCAAAGATTGCGTCTTCGGGGAGGGGTCGCCGATGCTGTTCCGGTGACAATTTCGATTAGAAATCCGTTCCCTGATCAAAAAGGAAAAATTATCTCTCTTTGTCATCGGGCTCGTTTTGATGACAGCGATGATGGGCAGAAAAAAGTTTATCTTGCGACAATCGCTTTATGGGATCGCACTGACCATCGTTTAATCTTGGAAGACGAGGTTCCGGTAGCAACCAGGTATGATTTCCCCAAAACAAAGGTTAAAATTAATTCTTTTGGTTCTCCTAAGCAATTGGAAATGGTGGCCTTTTTGAATGGACTGGAGTTGGTGGTTTCTTAAAAAATTGATTTAAAAATGAAACTTTCTTTTATTGGTGGAGGATATGTTGGTTTGGTGACAGCAGCAGTTTTTGCCAAGCTGGGACACAATTGCTGGGTGGTGGAAATAGACGATGAAAAAATCGAAAAACTCTCCCGGGGCGAAATTCCTTTTTATGAACCAGGTTTAGGTGAGCTTATTGCCAAAAATGTTTCTGCGGGACGTTTGCATTTTACCAAACACTATAAGGAAGCTATCCCTGGTTCGGAAGTAATTTTTATTTGTGTTGGGACGCCCTCAATAAAAGGCAAGATAGATTTAAGTTATGTTTATTCAGCAACCAAGTCAGTGGCAGAAAATCTTCAAGATCCAGCGATTGTGGTTATCAAAAGCACAGTTCCTCCGGGAATAAATGCCAAAATAGAAAAATTGATGAAAAATTACACTCAAGTAGAATTTGACCTGGCTTCAGTTCCGGAATTTTTGAGAGAAGGAAAGGCTTTGGAAGATAGTTTAAATCCATACAGGATAGTTATTGGTGCGGAAAAGAAATCAGTAGCAAGAAATTTACTTCAACTGCACCGAAAAATCCCCGGGAAAAGGCTGGTTTGCAATCCTGTTAGTGCTCAGTTGATTAAATATGCTGCTAACGCCTTTTTGCCAATGAAAATTTCTTTTGCCAATTCGATTGCAATTTTGTGTGACAAATTTGGAGCGGAAGTGGAAGAGGTTATGAAGGGGATAGGAATGGACAAGAGAATCGGGCCAGACTTTCTCGCGGCTGGCTTAGGGTATGGAGGTTCCTGTTTTCCTAAAGACGTGGCAGCTTTAATTTCTTTATCAAGAGCCAAAGGTTATTCGTTTGCTATCCTGAAGGCGGTAGAAAAAACGAACAGAAACCAAGTTGATTATTTTGTGAAAAAAATACTTAGGTTATGTGGAGGCTCGGTCAATAACAAGATTTTAGTCGTGTTGGGTTTGTCTTTTAAGCCGGGGACTTCTGATATTAGAGAGGCAAGATCGCTTTTGGTGATTGAGAAATTACAAAAGGAAGGAGCTAAAATTAGAGCTTGTGATCCCGTAGCAATTCCTGAAGCCAAAAAAATACTCAAAGGAGTTGATTTTTTTGAGAATCCATATAAAGCCCTGAAAGGAGCAGAAGCTTTGATTTTAGTTACTGAATGGGAGGAGTATAAAAACCTAGATTTCTTAAAGATAAAGTCGTTGATGAAGTCTTTGCTGGTTATTGACGGGAGAAATGTTTATAATAGAAAAAAGTTAGAACGCTTAGGTTTTATTTATGAGGGAATAGGTAAGTAAGCATAGCTTGCTACTCCGTAGTAAGTACAGTTTGCTTATCGCTTATGCTCAAAATGAAAAAGATAAAAGTTGTTAATATGCTGGCTACCTATAATGAAAAAGAGAATGTGCGTCCGATGGTGGAGACATTAGAAAAAATTGCGGCCCAGTGTCCAGAATATGAATTTGTAACCTTAGTAGTAGATAGTCATTCTCCAGATGGAACAGGCGAGGTAGTACGTGAGTTAGCTAAAACAAAAAAGAACCTTTTCCTTCTTGAAACTCCTCGGGGTTTGGGCGTTTCTTTAATTGCCGGTTATCGTTATGCGATGGAAGAATTGAAAGCAGATATTGTTATTCCTAATGACTGCGATTTCCAGTGGGATCCTAATCTGATTCCGATAATGTTGCAAAAGATAGAGGAAGGTTATGATGTCGTTGTTCCCTCAAGACACGTTAAGGGCGGAAAAAGCAATTTTAATTTCTTTCGGAAACTAACCCATTTTGTTTCTAATGACCTGCTTAATGGTTATTGGGCGGGAATTCACGAAGTAAAAGATAAAGCAGGAAATTTTAAAGCTATTCGAGTAAAAAATATACTCGATAAAATAGATTTGAGTAAATTAAATGTTCGGGGTTTTGTTATCCAGTCAACAATGATTTATGAGCTTTCTAAAACTAAAGCGAGGTTTGTTGAGATCCCGGCGGTTTTTGGTGAAAGAAGGGCAGGAGAAAGTAAGGTTGGTTTTTCAATGCAATTTGTTAAGGATATTATTGAGACATTTAAAAACTCAACCAGAATTCGCTTTGAAAGATCACCCGGTCTTTTAAAATTTATTAAATTTGGCATTGTTGGTGGGTTTGGTTTTGTCATTAATTTTGTTGGGCTAATAGTGTTTAATAAATTGCTTAAGGCGACTTTTCCTTGGCCGATTGGGGTGATTAATTTTTGGGCAAATGCCTTAGCCTCTGAGTTGGCGATAATTTCTAATTTTATTTGGAATAATCTTTGGACTTTTGCCAAGGAAAAAATCAGTTCGCCAAAGATGTTATTGACTAAATTTTTAGCTTTTAACCTTTCCTCAATTTTTGGCGGCATTATTATTCCTTCAACAATTGTGGGATTGGGTACTCAATTTTTTGGGGATCAATATCGGCAGCTCATCTTGACTGTTGCCATCTTTGGCTTCACTGTTCCTTACAACTGGTTTGTCTATAATAAATTTATTTGGAAAAAACAACCAAGATAAGATGAGGATAAAGATCAAGGAGAATCTTGGTATCTTTTTCTTTCTTTTTTTAATTTTAAGCGCCGGCCTTTACTTTAGAACGTACAAGTTGGCAGGATTGTACTCCTTTGCCCATGATAATGATTTGTATTCTTGGATCGTAAAAGATATTGTCATCGATGGCCATCTTCGCCTAATAGGTCAGGAAACAAGTGTTGATGGGATTTTTATTGGCCCGCTTTTTTATTATCTTCTTGTCCCTTTTTTTCTTTTTTCTAAAATGGATCCGTTAGCGGCAACTTATTTGGCAACAATTGTGGGAATTTTGACTATTTTGAGCTTTTACTATGTAATTTCTTGTTTTTATGGAAAATCTGTTGGTTTAATAGCTTCTTTTTTATATGCCTGTGCTCTGCCTTGCGTTTTTTTTGATCGTTGGATAGTTCCTACTGAATTGACGATTCTTTGGTCGATTTGGTATCTCTATACTCTTCTCTCTTTAGCTGGAGGTAAATTGCGAGTTTTGCCTCTGACGGGAGTTCTTTTGGGTTTGGTTTGGCATATTCATATTGCCCTGGCGCCTTTGGCGATACTTTTGTTTCTTGCTATCAAGCTTTCTCGCCAAAAAGTTGTTCTTAAAGATTTCTTTTTACCATTTGTTTTGTTCATAATTGTTACCTTGCCTTTTTGGCTCTTTGAAGTTCGCCATAATTTTTCTCAATTTCGTGGTCTTTATTTATCATTTTATAAAACTCCAGATGCCGCTCGTGGTTTTTACCGATTACAAAAGGTCTTTGACCAGGCATCGACCTTTTTAATGGCAAATTTGTTTGCCAATATAAAATTATCATCATTCTTTAATGTTTTGCCTTTATGTTTTCTTTTTTGGTATACCTTTAAGAAAAAACTAGTTTCTAAAAAGAATCTTATTATTTTTTCTGCTTGGGTTATAGTTGCGATTTTAAGTCAATTTCTTTCCCTTCGACCAATGAGTGAATATTATTTTGCGAATATTACTGTAATTTCTTTGCCCTTGGTGGCAATTTTTCTAAATCATTTTTATTCTGATTACAAAGAGAGGGCAGTGGTGTTATCGTTACTGCTGATTTTTTTTCTGTTTAATTTTAATCAATTACATCAGAAAGCAGATTTACCAGACGGCTATTTAGCAAAAAAACAATTGGTAGAGTATATTAGCCAAGACGCTGTTTCGAAAAACTATCCTTGTGTTTCTGTTAACTATATTACTCGCATTGGCAACAGTGTCGGCTTTCGCTATCTTTTTTGGTTAAAGGGGATAAAGGTTATTCAACCGGGTAAGGGTGCTCCTGTTTATAATATTGTGATGCCGGCGGAAACTTCTGGCAAAGAAGTTAAAGTCACTTTTGGCAATATTGGTCTTATCCTACCCAAAATTACTCACTTTGATAATGAAAACATTTGTAATGATCCCCAAAATGAATTGCAACCTCTTTTAGGCTTCGTTAATTAAAGATAGGGAGTCCAGTCGGCCACTGGGGCAACATTTCCTCCGATAAAATTGATAGTGTAAAGATAAATTGCTGGCAGTATTATTAACAGGGCAATTTTAAATTCTTTCTTTTGGATAAATTTATCAAAGGCAATGAGAGCGAAAGGAACAAGGGGAAGTGAATAGCGAGCCAAATCACGATGGGCAACAAAAAGAGTCGCTGTGAAGAAAATGCCAGCGAATGATGCTAAATCATCATATTTTTGTTTGATTAAATAGACGACAGTCAACGCACCAAGTAGATATTGCCAAACCATATCCTCATCCCAAAAAGTTCCCAGCCAAGTCTTTTCAGGGAAAAATCCTTGATAAGGCGGGAAAACCAAATGGAAGTTATCACCCGAATGAAAGTAAGCAAGAAAATCCCCAGTGCGGATTTTATAGAAAAAGAAAACTCCCAAGGCAGAAAAGGGGATCAGGAGAAGTGGAACCGAAGGCTTGATTAAATAGTCGATGATTTTTTTGCCCTCTAACCGTTCTTTACCATCCTTTATCGTCCTATAAACTAGGTATCCCTCATATCCGACAAAAAGCAGTATTCCCGGACTTTTGGTAATTTGGGCAATGGCGCCAAAAATTCCGGCTAACAAGAAATCAAGCATAATTGACTTCTTTTTTGAGACAAGATTGTTTTCCGCGCTGTCAAAAGCACTTTTGAAGAAATAAAAAGAGGCTAAGATGGCAAAGATAAACAGTGGTTCAGGAGAACCAACAGCTTTGACAGCTACCCATCTGGCAGGAAAGACCAGAAAGACAATTGTTAGCCAGAGTGGATTTTCGGATAACTTAAATTTGTAGAGGAAAAGGTAAAAGATAAGCGAGACGGCGATGGTGGACAGCAAAGTGGAAAGTAGCATTGCCCAAGGTCCGGGAATAAAAATATTTAGAAAATAAATCGTCAGAGGATAACCCGGGAGGTGGGCAGCGTAATATTCAAGAGGAATTGGTAAAGAAAAGTGTTTGGCAATATATAATTTGTCGTACCATGACTTGGCAATAATTAGATAGTTGGGCCCGTCATAGTTCTTAAACAAGGTAATAGTTCCCTCTTTAAAGCCGAAAAAAAACGGAAGCCAAACTAAGAATGTGGTGAACAACGCGGTGATAGTAATAATAAGGAGATCTTTTTTTACTTTCATTAGAGAAATAATACCAGAAATAGCTAAAAACTAAAAGCTAAAAGCACAAAATTATTTGTCCTTTTCGCTTTACGCTTTGATTGTGTTATTATTTCACTTAGGAGGTGTTTTTTTATGGATAAGCTTAAGGAGCTTTCGCTCTTTTTTCCTGCATATAATGAAGAAGCAAACTTAGAAAATACAGTCGAGAAAGCCATTCCTGTCTTGAAAAAAGTAGCACAAAAATATGAGTTGATTATTGTAAACGATGGCTCTAAAGACAAGACAGGAGAAATTGCCGAAAAGCTGGCACAAAAATATCCATTTATTAAGATTATTACTCACTTTCCCAATCAAGGTTATGGGGCAGCATTAAGAAGCGGTTTTTATAATAGCCAATATGACTGGATAGTGACTGTTGATTCTGACGGCCAGTTTGATTTTGCCGAAGTGGAAAAATTGATTGAGAAAGCAAAACAAGCAGACGTGGTGATTGGCTATCGTCTTAATCGACAGGATCCTTTTGTTAGAAAAGTTTTTGGTTGGGGATGGACGCTTTTGGCTAATTTGCTTTTAGGAATCAAGGTTCGTGACGTTGATTGCGCTTTTAAATTGGTTAACAAAAAAGTGATTGAGAAAATACCCAAACTTGAATCAACTAGAGGAGGAATGATTTCTCCGGAGCTTTTGGGAAAGGCGAAAAAAGCAGGTTTTAAAGTGGTTGAGGTGGGAGTTCATCATTATCCGCGCAAAGAAGGAAAACAAACAGGAGCAAATTTGAAAGTGATTTTTAAATCATTTGTCGATCTTGGGAAGTTATGGTGGCGATTGAGGTAGCAGACGGAAGTGAGAGATGAGAAGTAAGAGACTGGAGACTATGAATAAGATACGAATTTTAGCAAAAAACTGTCTGTTAGAACATTGGGCAATAATAGCAATTGTTTTGTTGGCATTGTTTTTGCGGCTATTTAGGATTTCTTCCTATCTGACTTTTTTGGGAGATGAAGGCAGAGATGCTTTGGTTTGGCTAAGAATGCTTCATGGAAAATTTACTTTGATTGGACCGCAGACTTCTATTGGTAATATGTATTTAGGACCTTTGTATTATTATCTAATGCTCCCTTTTTATATCATTTTAGGAACAGTTGGTCCTTCAATTGGGGTTGCTTTGTTTGCTGGAGCAACTACTTTTTTGCTTTGGTTTTTTGGCAAGGAATGGTTTTCGGAGAAGGTTGGTTTACTGGCAGCTTTTTTTTATGCCATTTCACCAGTGGCGATAGAACTTTCGAGGTCGTCTTGGAACCCAAACATAATGCCTTTTTTTTCATTAATGATTGTTTGGGGAATTTGGCAGTTTTGGCAAAAGGATAGATATTTATGGTTGGCAATTGAAGGGATTTTATTATCTTTTGCTGTCCAATCTCACTATTTGGGATTGCTTTTAATCCCTTTAGTGGGAATTTTTTGGTTTCTTAAATTACTTGAACTGATTAAGAAAAAAGAAAATTATTTGGAGAGATTTTTTTGTTTCTCCATTGTTCTTATTTTATTATTTATTGTTCTTACCGTTGTCCCGTTGATTTGGTTTGATTTTCGTCATAATTTTATTAATTCCAAAGCTTTCTACAAATTTTTTGCCGAGAGGCAAACTACGGTTAATTTTAAACCCTACAAAGCGATTCCCCAATTTTGGCCGTTATGGAAAATGTTGATTACGAGACTGGTAGCGGGAAAAAACGAAACTTTTGGTTTTTTAATTGCTTTAATTTTGCCAGTTATCGGTATTTTTGTTTGGAGATTTGACAGACTAAAAAACCAGATTTCCTTGCGAGTTTTGCTGCTGATTTTAGCGTGGTTGGGAATTGGTATTTTGGGAATGGGGTTGTATAAACAACATATTTATGACCATTATTTTGGGTTTTTATTTCCCGCAGTATTTCTTGTTTTGGCGGCAGTTTTGTCTTGGTTATGGGACTTTAAAATTTATGGCAAGATTTTGTCGGCGATTATTTTTTTGACAATCATTGTTTTATCTTTTGAAGCAAGTCCTTTGAAATACCCGCCAAATTATCAATTGCAGCATACCCAAGAAATAAGTCGGAAAATTATTGAGGAATCTTCAGGGAAGCCATTTAATTTGGGAATGATCGCAAAGCAAAATTATGATGCTGGTTATCGATATTTTCTTGAAAAATGGGGACATAAGGCAGTAGAAATTGACCCGCAAAGATCGCAAGAAACAATTACCGAACAGCTTTTTGTTGTTTGCGAAGAAAAAGAGTGCCATCCAACTACTCACCCTCAAGCGGAAATTGCCAATTTCGGTTGGTCGAAAATCGATAAGGAGTGGGAATTTCCCTGGGGGGTAAAACTGTTTAAACTGATACATAATCAAGATTTAAGGTGAAGAAAAACTCAAAACTCAAAACTCAGATCGTAAAACAAAAACTCAAATCTCAAAATTTGTGGGACAAATTTTTTCATGAGATCAGAACTAGAAAAATTGAATATTTTCTTTTGTTTATTATTTTGTTTTTTTCCGCTTTTTTTCGCTTGTTTCGGTTAGATCAACTTTTAGGTTTTTGGTACGACCAAGGCAGAGATGCTTTAGTGATTTGGGATTTAATTCATTACCGGAAGTTTTTCTTAATTGGTCCGGTAACAGGAATAGAGGGTATTTTTTTGGGCCCTTTTTATTACTACTTAATTGCTCCTTTTTATTGGATAGGAAAAGGCAGTCCGGTGACAGCGGCAAGTTTCCTGTCTTTGTTAACAGTTTTAACAATTTTTTTAATTTATCTTTTAGGGAAACAGATCTACAATCGAAAAGTTGGTTTAATGGCTGCCTTTTTGTACGGTTTTTCCTATCAACAGGTGGTTTTTGCCCGCTGGCTAGCCAACCCCAACCCCTTACCTCTTTTTACACTTTTGACAATAATTTGTTTATATAAATTTCTTGAAATACATAATACAAAATACTTAATACTCTCTACTTTTTTAATTGGTCTTTGTTTGCAACTGGAAGCGGCTTCGGCTATCTTTTTTTTACCCTCAACTTTAATCATTCTTTTTTGGCAAAGAAAACATTTAAAAGTAAAATGGTTGTTTTTATCTTTTCTTGCTTTTTTTGTGACCTTGATCCCTCAAATATACTTTGACTTTCGTCATGAGGGTGTCTTAAGAAATGCTTTTAAAAAATTTTTGTTGGAAGAAAAAAGTTTCCGTCTCTCTTTTCTTCAGACAGTTCATTTAAGGCTTTTGACCTATTATGATGTTTTTGTCGGCAAGCTTCTAACCAGTGGGGGAGGAAGTAAACTTTTTGTTTTAGCCTTGTTTTCCGCAACCTTGTTCTTCTTTAGCAAAAAACTTTTCAATCAAGGGGGAAAAATGCTGGCAATTTGGCTTTTTGTGCCCTTGCTAGGCTATTTTTTTTACCAAGGTAATCATGGTTATGTTTGGGATTATTATTTCACTGGAGTAGTGCCCGCTTTCTTTATTTTATTCTCCGCCGGAATATGTTATCTGTTTGAGAAGAATTTGATAGGAAAAGTACTTGTTAGCTTTTTTATGATTCTTTTTTTATCTTCAAATTTAAAATCAACTGTCAACTATCTCAAAACAGGAATTGGGATTACTTTGGGGGCTCAAAAGAAAGCTATTGATTGGATTTATCAGAAAGCCCAAGACCAGCCTTTTAACGCTGACTTTTATGTTCCCCCGCAAATTTATTATTCTTATTCATATCTGATGAAGTGGTATGGCAAGCAGAAATACGGTCGGGAGCCGGCAACAAAACAAGTGAGTGAACTTTATACTTTGTATGAACCAGATGGCGAGCATCCTCAGTTTCTTAAAGCTTGGTTGGAAAGACAAGATACTATTGGTAAAATACAAGAAGAATACAGTTGGGGAGATATTACAGTTCAAAAAAGGGAAAGGATGAAATATGAAGAATGAAGTTTTTTTGTCAGTAGTGATTCCTTGTTATAACGAGAGCGATAATTTGCAAAGGGGAGTCCTTAATGAAGTTGATAATTTTCTTAGGACACAAGATTTTTCTTGGGAAGTAATTGTCTCTGATGACGGTTCAACTGACAACAGCCGGGACCTTGTAAAAAAAATTGTTTCTGAAAAGAAAAACTTTCGTCTTAAAGAAAACTCTCACGGTGGCAAACCTTCAGCTGTTTGGGGAGGCATTCAAGAAGCTCGGGGAGAATATGTTTTATTTACTGACATGGACCAATCCACCCCGATCAGAGAAATTCTTAAATTAATTCCCTATTTTCAAACTTACCAAGTTATTATTGGTTCTCGGGGATCAGAAAGAGAAAACTTCTCTTTAATCAGAAAAGTTGGTTCCAATGTTTTTCGTTTATTCAGGAAGGCGTTGCTTTTGCCAGAAATTAACGATACTCAATGTGGTTTTAAAGCTTTTAAAACTGAAGTCGCCAAAAAAATATTTCCCATGCTGGAATTTTTTAAAAAAGAAAAAGAAGTTAAAGGTTGGAAGGTAACTTCTTTTGATGTGGAACTTCTTTTTATTGCCAAAAAGTTGGGTTACAAAATTAAGGAGGTGCCAGTAGAATGGAAAGATCGGGATATTGCCAAAGGAAAAAAGAAAAGTTATTTTAAAGAGTCTAAAGAAATGCTTGGACAAATTATTAGAGTAAAATTAAATGACTTGAAAGGTCTTTATTCCGATCGGATTAAAACACCACGGGCGTGAGCCCCTGTATATTTTATAGTGTTTAGAAATTAAAAAATTGAAAATTGATTTAAAATTAAAAATTAAAAATTTAAAATTAAGTCTATTTTTGGCTTCTCTGCTGGTGTTTGGTTATTCCTTAACCAGGTTAATAAATCTCACCATAATTCCAGTCTTTTGCGATGAAGCAATTTATATTCGTTGGGCGCAGATAATGAGATCTGTGCCTTCTTTGCGATTTATTCCACTTTCTGACGGCAAACAACCATTATTTATGTGGCTAGTGATGCCCTTTTTAAAATTTATTTCCGATCCTTTAGTTGCCGGCAGGATGGTTTCTGTTTTAGCAGGGTTGGGAACAATGGTTGGGGTAGGAGTTCTGAGTTATGTTTTGTTTGAGAAGAAGGAAATTGGTTTGTTTGCCTCTATCTTGTATCTTGTTTCACCGTTTGTTTTTTTCTTTGATCGAATGGCTTTAGCTGACGGGCTTCTTTCAATGTTTGGAATTTGGTTTCTTGTCTTTGTGGTTTTATTGCAAAACAAGCAACGTTTAGATTTGGCAATGTTGGCGGGAATTATTTTAGGATTGGGTTTGATAACCAAGTCACCGGCTTTATTTTTTGCCCTAACATTGCCATTAACGATAATTCTTAGCGGGCGCAACAAGTCGCGCTCCTACAATTTTGTTAAAATGGTTTCTTTGTGGGGCGTTGTTTATCTTTTGGCATTTTCTATATACAACATTCTTCGTCTTGGGCCGGAATTTCATATGATTGCGATTCGCAATAAAGATTATGTTTATTCACTATCCGAAATTTTAAAACACCCCCTAAGTCCGCTCATTGATAATTTGAAGTCCGTTATCCAGTGGTATTGGATTTTGCTGACTCCCCCAATTTTTATTTTGGGATTATTGGGAATTTGGTTTACACTGAAAAGAAATCTTAAGGTGGGATTATTCCTTTTAACTTGGTGGTTAATTCCTCTTCTTGCCCAAAGTGCCATGGCTAAGGTTTACACAGCTAGATATGTTTTATTTACTGTCCCTGTGTTTTTGCTATTTTCAGCACTTGCCCTGGAAAAATTTTGGCGGGAAATTAAAAGAGGGTGGTTGGTAGTTGGTGGTTTGGTGCTTTTTCTTCTAATGCCGATGTATCAATTGTTCTTGCTGATTGCTGCGCCGCAAAAGGCTTGGTTGCCGGTTCAAGAGAGAAGCGGATATTTGGAAATGTGGACCGCGGGTTATGGTATCAAAGAAGCTTCTGATTACCTCAAAGAGGTAGCAAAAACACAAAAACTTTTGGTGGGTACTGAGGGCTACTTT
>Ga0078972_1005945_pt1 | contig 29968 bp, 32 predicted proteins | sample YelNatPaOPGAMG01_FD_67568 | JGI IMG/M metagenome (GOLD analysis project Ga0078972, IMG submission 67568) | Hot spring thermophilic microbial communities from Obsidian Pool, Yellowstone National Park, USA - OP-RAMG-01 (SPADES assembly) (version 2) | ecosystem: Environmental > Aquatic > Thermal... | reverse complement strand
ATATTTAAAAAATAACACACATGATCTGATGAATATACATATTTATTTGCCAAAGGTGTGCTTGAAAGCCAATCATTAGGAGCTGTTATTCCATAAGAACCTGCAATCCAGTTATTTGGCCATAATGGACCACTTGGACATACAAATAAACTTCCCTTTTTATATCCAACCCATGTCTGTGGAAGTTTCTCCTTAACATATCCCAATCTACTTAAAAACTCTGTCCATGAAAAATAATCTTCTGAACCTGAAACAGTTCTCCCAGGTAAACTATAATTCAATATCGCGTGATATGAAACTATCCATCCATCATAATCATTTGCATACATCTGAAAAGCAAGTCCTATCTGTTTCAAATTATTCATACATACTGCCTGTCTTGCTTTCTCCCTTGCTTTAGATAATGCAGGTAGCAACATTGCCGCAAGGATAGCAATGATTGCCACCACTACCAGAAGCTCTATCAAAGTGAAGCCAGTCCTTCTTACATCTCTCTTTTTCATTGTCCACCTCCGTAAAGGTTTTCTATCTAAACAACACTGCAATTCGCCCTTCCCTCTCTCTACTCTTCTTCCTTCCATTTCCATCACCCCCTTTTTTGTGTTTAGTTTTACCACCAACACCTTCAAAAATCAATATCATTTCCTGCTATTTGGTATTAAATCTTGCTTTTTTTGTGTCTTTTTTGTAAAATTGGGATATGATAAAAAAAGCCAGTTATGAAACTATAATTACAGAAAAAGAGATGTCTCCTGTAAAATGTAGATGGAATTCGCCGTCTTCTAAAATATATCCAACAAATCTGGCTTATCATAAAGAGGTTGAGATTCATTATATAAAAAGGGGAGATGGCTCTTACTTTATAAAAAATCGGCTATATCCATTTGAAAAGAACTATCTTATAATCATAAAGAGTGAAGAGATACATAGATTCATCCCTTCTGGGAACAATTCTCTTTTAGAAAAGGGGTCTTTATATATTTCTCCTTCCTTTATAAAGGCAGATAAAAAGTTATACAGCACATTAAAAAATTGCCCTCATACCATAATACTTTCGGAAAGAGAAGCAACCCTGACGGAAATTATTTTAAAAAACATTGCTGATGAGATTAACAGAAAAGAAAAAAACTGGGAGGATATAGTTTACTCTGAGGTTATGCTTTTTACCTCTATATTAAAAAGATACTCTATCAGGAAGAGAAAACCAGATATTCCACAGAATTCAATGATAGAAAAGATTATTGAATACATTGAAAAAAACTTTACCAATAGGTTGTTACTCTCTGACATATCAAAAGAATTTTCTATATCTGCAAGTCACCTCTCCCATCTATTCAAAAGAGAGACGGGCTTGAGTGTGAAGCAGTATATACTGCAGAGAAGGATTGTGGAGGCAAAGAAACTTTTATCAGAATCTGATATTAAAGTAACTGCAATATCCACAAAGGTCGGATTTGACAATTTTTCTCTTTTTAACCGTATATTCAAGAAGATTACAGGGCTGACCCCTTATAACTATCGCAGAATTTCAAAGAGAGGATAACCTCAAGGACCTTTTTGCATTCCTGTGCCATCGGTCAATCTCATCAGGCGGGATATAGTAAAAAAGGGGATAAACAACCTCCGCATACCTCTTGCTATCCATAACACTCAATTCCTGCGGTGTAAGAAGGTGTGCTATCTCTTCAAGATATGGCAATGGCTCATATTCCTGCCTTATGGACTGGTTAAGCGGGCAGACCTCCTGACATATATCACACCCGTAAATCCATTTACCCATCTTCTCTTCCAGTTCCCTGTCCAGTGGAAGTGGTGCCTGATAGGTAAGATATGCGATACATCTATCCATACGGATTACATACGGATTTACAAGTGCGCCTGTGGGACAGGCATCTATACACCTCCTGCATCCAAACGGACAGGGAGAAGAATTAGCAGGGCTATCAGGGACAAGTTCTACATCAACAAGGTATGTGATGATATTTACCCAGGAGCCATAGCCATCTGCATAAGCAAATGTATTTTTACCTATAGATGATACACCTGCCTTCCCTGCCACTAAACGGTCAGGCACCCCACCCTTCCTTACCTTTATTCCCTGTGCCCTTAACCAACTGATAAATTCTCCTGCCATCTGATATTCAGGACTTTTCGGAACACGACAGTCAAAAAGATAGTTTCTTGCGATATATCCCTTCAGTTCTTGTGGAACTTTATACTTTCCATAGTCCCTTATACAGACAATCACTGATTTAGCCCAGGGGTTTAAATCCTTTAACTTTGCCCTTCTGTACATATGCCTGTAAAGTGGCTCTGTTTCAGGGAATTGCATTATGAGATTGTCCAGTGCTTTCCCATACTCTTCAAAATTTTCTGCCCTTGCTATCCCACAGGCAACAAATCCGCACTCCCTTGCATACTCCTTAATCCTTCTTGTAAGTTCTATATCCATTTGTTTGACAATAATACCCTTTCAGGGTTTAATATACAACTATGATGATAAAGAAATTTACATTTCTATGCAAGCCAGAGGTTATTTACGGAGAAGGTGCCATAAAAAATCTGCCTGATGTTATAAAATCACTCGGAGGAAAACGGCTTCTGCTTGTTCTTGATAAAAATCTTTCAAAAGCAGGCACTCCAGAATTAATTTATCAAATTCTTAAAGAAAAATCCATTGACTTTGTTATATTTGATGATATAGAAGGTGAGCCATCAACCGAAACAGGTGATGAATGTGCAGGGCTGGGCAAAAAAGAAGGATGTGATATTGTATGCGGCATAGGTGGCGGCAGCACACTTGATACAGCAAAGGCAGCAGCAGTTATTATCACCAATGGTGGCAGTGTCCGTGAATATCAGGGGCTTGATAAAGTCCCGGGTCCGGGACTGCCAAAGATAATGGTGCCAACAACCGCAGGCACAGGAAGTGAAGTTACCTTCACTGCTGTATTTATCAGGAAAGACGAAAAGAAAAAAGGAGGGATAAACAGTAAGTATCTTTACCCTGAGGTTGCTATCCTTGACCCTTTGCTTACACTTTCAGTGCCACCTTCAATAACTGCCTCTACAGGACTTGATGCCTTATGTCACGCAATAGAAAGTTTCATATCAAAAAAAGCAAACTTCCTTACAGAGGCGGTATCACTTTCTGCTATAAAACTTATATGGGAAAACCTGCCTTCTGTCTATGAAAACGTCTCTGATGTGAAAAAGCGTGCCGGTATGCTCTATGGTAGTTTTCTTGCTGGCGTGGGACTTGCCAATGCAGGGGTTACAGCAGTCCATTCTATTTCATATCCTTTAGGTGGTGTATTTGGTGTTCCTCACGGTGTAGGAAATGGGCTTCTTCTCCCTTATGTTCTGGAGTTTGACCTGCCTGAAGTTGCAGAAAAACTAAACCGCATCTGTGAATATGTGGGCGGGAATACATTGAAAGGGAATAATGAACTTGAAAGTGCAGGAAGATTTATAGAAGAGACAGAAAAACTATTACATAGGTTTAATATCCCGCGGCTGAAAGAACTTGGAATTTCAAAGGATGTATTCCCTGCCCTCGCTGAAGATGCAATGAAGGTAGCAGTACCCATAGAAAATAACCCCAAACCAATTACAGTAGAAGACATTATAAAAATATATAATGCAGCGTATTGATTCCTGTAGGGTTCTTTATTAATCTAAGGTATAATAAAAAAGACATCGTAAATCCTTGTTAAACCCCGTCAAAAAGAAAAAGGTTCTTTCATATTTAGTGTGGAATAATTTCTTTAAGTACTTGAAGATAAAAGAGATAGAGAAAATGATATTTAGGGAGTGAAAAATGGTATAATTGAAATGTTAATTATTAATATATCATCAGCACTGCGGACTATTAAATCCAAGATTAAATACTTTAAAAACCACATGAAATACGAAAGACCCATTATATCTTTAGAGAGTATTTTCTTTGTCCCGTTTTTTTCCATGTACCTTCCCTGAAGCATCTGTCCCATTTACTTTTTGTCAAAATAAAAAAAGCCTTCCACTCTTCTTCCGGCCGCGGTCTCCTTCTTACGGTCTTCCCGCAATTTAGCTCCGCCCTCTTAATGCTGAAAACAGGAAGATTCTTTTTGTAATATTCGTCAAAATTATATTTTCTCATCTTTTATCTTCTCCAGCGCTTCCGCGACACCCTCTTTTTTCGCCCTCTGCAACAGGTATTTTTTATCAATCTCTTTCTCGTGAAGCGCCATCAATTGTTTCGCCCATTTTCCGTCTTCCTCGGATTTCCACCATACAAAAGCATTCAACCGGTCAATAATCAAATCTTCTATGCCGATTATGTAAACCTTCATATCATCCACGGTGATTTCCGAAATTTTTGAATAGTCGCCGTTTTTCAGAGAACTGCTCACAATATCTATCTCAATGCCGTTTTGAGGGTCAATCCATAACCGGTCCACCTTTTTAAATCCCCATGCCCTGAGCAACTTTTCAATATCTCCCTGTCCTTCGCTTACAATATCTATGTCCCCGGTTGTATAAGAACCGAGGGTGTAGAATTCAACGGCATGTCCGCCCACTACTACCGGCCTTATCTTCTTTTCCCCCAGGTATTTTGTCAGGATACCGGCAAAATACAACCTCCGTTTGAAGTCGTTCTCAATTTTACCTAATTTTTTAAACTCTTTCGGCAGTTTTCCCATGCCTGTATTATAAGACGACATAAAAGTCCTGTCAATTTACCGAATTGCCTCAGGGAAAATAGGGACAGCCCCCATTTTTAGAATTTACTACACTTCGAAAATGGGGGCTGTCCCTATTTTCAAAAATTCACATGAAATACGAAAGCCCCAAAATTAATGAGGCAACGATTATGCCTTCGGATAGATTTATTAATGAAATTATTTAAAAGACACCTCTGCAAGTTGAAAAATTAGTTCGGAGACAAAAATTGACAGGTGAGATTAGATGGGGTAAATTAAATGCAAACGCAGTTTACTAAATATTTACAAGACATCTTATAAAGAACAGGATGTTTTAATCTGTTTAATCAGGTATAATGAACATCATACCAGGATATGAATATGAAAAGAAAAAACTTCGTTGTAATGATAATAATTATTGTGGCTATCACAGGGATTTTTATATATGGAGCAGGAGTAATCAGACAAAAACAAAAAAGGTGCATCCCTTTCAGCCAGTGGCCACAGATACAGTTTAAGGATATAAGGGTTCTCATTGCAACAGAACCAAAATATGCACACCAGGGATTTGCGGGAGCAAAGGAAGAGGAGTTCAAAAACACATTAATCATATTTCCTGACATCACAGGTGGGACTATATTTACAAATCAGGACCAGGGCTATGGGCCTGTGATAAAGGATATAAAGATTGTATATCTTGATAAAGGGATGCATACCCTGAAAGAAGATATTCTGATAAAAGAGAAAGGTATATCTGTTGCACCTGAAGGAACATCCATTGCTATTGAAGGACCTCTCCCCTAATCTCTTTCTTTAAGTTTCTCAAATGGGATATCAAGGACTGGTTTGTCTTTGTATCCCGGATAGGTAAAGTGCCACCACTCTGTCTTTATGGGCATAAAGCCATACTTTACCATTGCCTTCTTCAAAATTTCTCTGTGTTTTATTGCAGGAGATGGCAGATTTTTGTAATCACTGTGTGCCTTTACACTGAACTCGTCAAAGTCGGTAGGCATCAAAACAGGGCTACCATCAAGTAATACTATTGTAAGGTCCACAGCATAACCCCTGTTATGTATTGAGCCAGACAAAGGATTGGCAATATATTTAGGGTTCGGGAATACCTTCCACATCTCTTTCTGGACTGAAAGAGGTCTGTAGCCATCAAAAATTTTAAGTTGATAGCCCTGTCTTTTAAGGTCTTCCTGAACATTTTTTAATGCAATTGCAACATCCCTTGCTAAAAAACAGTCAGCAGAAGTATAAAGAGGCCTTCCGGTAAAGTTATTGGGGGTGGCATATCTGATATCAAGGATAATTCCGGGGATAATCTCTCTTATATCTACGAGTTCAACATCTTGAGAGAAACAGGAAAATATCACACATAGAGATGTAATGAAAATGGTATAAAAACGGAATCTCATTTTTAAAACGTCTCTTTCCCAGCACCCCTTCAAATCCCTCTCAAAGAAGAATTTCCAGCGGAGGGTGAGGGATTTGAACCCCCATGTCTCGTGAGAGACGGCGGATTTCAAGTCCGCTGCCTTACCGTTAGGCTAACCCTCCGTAGTGCCTTATATAGTATACCCTTTTCTTTTTTTACAGACAATAATAAGAATAAGCCAGTTCATACGCAAAATTAAAGTGGGAAAAATTTAACGCCTTAACAGAGACCAAGGAAAATGGTATAATCAGGTTAGAATGAAACGCCCCGATTATAGGGGATTGCAAAGAAGAGAGGAGGGGTGATTAAAAAATGAAAGGAGAATTTACTGCGGTTTATGAAAAAAGAGGTAACTGGTATGTGGCTTACATTGAAGAGATACCAGGGGTTAACGCGCAGGGTAGAACATTAAAAGAAGCAAAGGCAAACCTCAAAGAAGCATTTAAACTTATTTTAGAAGCAAACAGAGAACTTTCTTTAAGAAGTATTGTGGCGGAGGAAAAAATAAAAGAGCCTATTTTTATAGAAACAGATAAATGAAACGAAGGCAATTACTAACACATTTAAGGAAGCAAGGATGTTTGCTCCTCAGAGAAGGGAAAAAGCATTCTGTTTATTATAATCCAGATAATAACAAAACTTCTACAGTACCAAGACATAATGAAATAAATGATTTTCTCATTAGGAAAATTTGTAGAGACCTTGGAATAAAAGAATTAGAGTGAAGCAGTTTTTCCCACTTAAAATCACACCACCCATACCCGTTATTTTCATATCACTTCTTTTTATTTTATATCACCCAATATGCATATAGTTCTTTTTATAATCCGCTTATAGCAGATCATATGGAGATACAACTCCTATTTCTCTTGTGCAAGATTTGTGCAAAAAAATGAGAAAATATGCGAAGATATGGCACAATTGAAGTTTCAAGACCTTTATTCTATAATGTATGAGAAATTTAAGGATACAGGGATGGAAAAAAGTATAACAGTAAAAGAAGCGGTAAAAAATGCATTTAAGTCAGGTATAGCCATACCTGCCTTCAATATATTTTATCTACCGGCTATAGAGCCACTTGTCAGAGCGATAAAAGATACAAAGATATTTGGACTTATAGAGGTATCACGTTTAGAATGGACAAAATTCTATGTAAATGGAATTATAGATGTATATAAAGAATTCCAGAATGTTGCAGGGAAAGAACCTTGTGTAGGTTTGCATTTAGACCACATACCAGTAATTGACGAGGATGGATATTCCGTAAACTATATGGATATAATAAAGGAAGCCATTGAGACAGGATACCATTCTGTTATGGTGGACGGTTCACGGCTCCCACTTGAAGAAAATATAGATGCTGTTATGAAGGTAACTGAACTTGCACATAGATATAATATACCTGTGGAAGCAGAACTCGGGGCAGTATTAGGCCACGAGGCAGGTCCCCTGCCACCCTATGAAGAACTTTTCTCATCAGCAAAGGGCTTTACGGACCCTTATGAAGCAGACATATTTGTTAAAAAGACAGGGGTTGACTGGTTATCTATAGCAGCAGGGAATATCCATGGAGCAATTTCAGGGGTTCTTAAAGATAAGAAAAAAGTGGAAGCACGACTGAATATTGAACATATTAAAAAGATTGAGAGAATTGTGGGAATACCCCTGGTATTGCACGGAGGCACAGGCATAAAAAAAGAGTTTGTGAGAGAAGGGATAAAGGCAGGGATAGCAAAAATTAACATAGGAACTGCTGTGCGCAAGGCATATGAAGATGGAATAAAAAAGTCACTGGAACAGGCACAGGAAAATGTTTATAAGACCGCAGTTTATATCATCAGAGAAGAACTGGGAATCCAGAATTCTATAAATATGTTGATAAAGGAGGACTATGGAAAATAAGGTGATGTGTTTTGGGATTGTTGTAGGGGACTTCCTTGGGAAGCCCATAGAGGGTATGCCAGAAAAAGGGAAACTCCTTTTAATAGATAGAGTAGAACTTCATATTGGCGGATGTGCTACTAATACCAGTATTGTCCTATCACGGCTGGGTATAAATGTCTCTATTGCAGGCAAGGTTGGGGATGATAACCTTGGCAGGTTTGTCATAAATAAACTAAAGGAAGAAAAAAGGATAGATGTCTCGCAAATAAAAATAAGTAAGGATAAGACCACATCAGGGACAATAGTGCTTATACATCCGGATGGAGAACGGTCATTTATCCATTCTGTAGGTGCAAATAGCGATTTACATCTTGAAGACATTGACTTTGAATACATCCGGACATTTCCGTTGCTTCATATTGCCGGCGCACTTCTGATGCCTGGCTTTGATGGTAAACCACTGGCTGAAACACTGAAAAGGGCAAAAGGTATGGGACTCATTACCTGTCTTGATACCGCGTGGGACGCTACCGGCAGGTGGATAGAACTACTTGAAGATGCACTACCATACACGGACTATTTCCTGCCAAGTATTGAAGAAGCAAGGATGATAACAGGGAAGAAAACCCCTGAGGAGATTGCCAGGTTTCTGCTTGATAAGGGTGTGAAAAATGTAGGGCTTAAGATGGGTGGAGAGGGCTCTTATATATCCAACACAAAAGAAAGTTTCAGGTTCCCTGTACTGGACTTTGATGTCGTGGATACAACAGGATGTGGGGATGCCTATGTCGCAGGGTTTATCACAGGAATAGTAAAGGGGTTTTCTTTTGAAAAATGCGGGATGCTTGCAAATCTCACAGGGGCAAAGGCAGCCACTGCCATCGGTGCTACTGCAGGAATTATATCTTATGAGGACACCTTAGAGTTCGGAGAAAAACACGGCTATAAATTCTGAGATTTAGAGGGCCAAAACCTGCTTTTTGCATTCCCTAACTATACCGCCACGCAGTGCAGACAAAAGAATAAAATACTACACAATCTTGCTTGACTTAAATGAATGGAAAAAGTAAAATTGGTGGTGTTATGAAAGAGATAGAGAGACAGTTAAAGGTTATTAAAAGAAACACAGTGGAGATTATAGAGGAGAACGAGTTAAGGGCGAAACTGAAAGAAGCAATTGACAATAATTCTCCTCTGAGGGTGAAGTATGGAATAGACCCCACTGCCCCTGAGATACACCTTGGCCATACCGTTCCAATAAAGAAACTTAAGGACTTTCAAGAACTGGGACACAGGGTCTTATTTCTCATAGGGGACTTCACAGCAAGGATAGGAGACCCTACAGGAAGGAATGAGACACGGCCAATACTTTCTGAAGAACAGATAAAGAATAACCTTTCAAGGTACAAAGAGCAGGCAGGAAAGATTTTGGACCTTTCAAAGACAGAGTTTGTCTATAATTCCCACTGGCTGTCAAAACTTACACTTGAAGAGATTGTAAAACTTGCCTCTATATTCACCATCGCACAGATACTTGAAAGGGAGGACTTTTCCCAGAGATATAAGTCAAACAGGCCCATCTTCTTTCACGAGTTTTTATATCCACTGCTTCAGGGCTATGACTCTTATGCACTGAAGGCAGATGTGGAGATAGGCGCAACCGAACAGAAGTTTAATCTACTGGCAGGGAGAACAATTCAGGAGTCGCTCGGACAGAAGAAACAGGTTGTTATTACTATGCCTATACTTCGTGGAACAGATGGAAAACTAAAGATGAGTAAGTCATACAACAACCACATCCCCCTAAATACAACCCCTGATGATATGTTTGGTAAGGTAATGTCCATACCTGACAGTTTGATGGAAGAATATTTTTACTTACTGACATCCATTGAGGAAGGAAGATTTAAAGAACTCATAAAGGAACACCCGAGAGAGGCAAAGGGGCTATTAGCAAAGGAGATAGTGAGACAATACTTTGGAGAAAAGACAGCAGAAGATGCAGAAGAAAAATTTGAAAAGGTATTCAGGGAAAAACAGGTGCCTGAAGAAATACAGGAGTTTTTCTTAGAAAAGGCATCTTTAGATAGTGAAGGAAAGATAGCAATAGTGGATGTATTATTCAGTTCAGGGCTCTTACCTTCAAAGATGGAAGCAAGAAGGATGATTATACAGAAGGCAGTGAAACTTGAAAATGAGGTAATAGAAGACCCATACGCAAGAATCAAGATAAAAGATGGGCAGGTGCTAAAGGTGGGGAAGAGAAAGTTTTTGAAGATACGGCTAAAGGAGTAAAGAATGGAAGAGATAAGAAGGCAGCTGTCTCTCTACGGGAAAAAGATTGTAGAGAAAGGACTTGTAGCAGGACCGGGTGGAAATATAAGCGCAAGGGAAGGGAATTATGTTTTTCTTTCTCCCAGTGGTTTTTTTCTGGATGAGATAGAGGAAAAAGAGTGGGTGAAGGTGGATATTACAACAGGAAAGATATACGGGGACTTAAGGCCTACCTGCGAGATATCAATGCACTTAGGGATATACCTTGAAAGGGAAGATGTAAAGGCAGTAATACACACACATCCACCAATCACAACAGGACTTATATCCGCAGGCGTAAGGTTTAAGCCTATCTTCCCTGACTATGTTGCCTTGTTTGGTAGAGAAGTACCTATCATTGAATATGTTGTCCCTGGCGGGGAAGAGATACGGAAGGCAGTGGTTAGCAAAATAAAAAACTGTAATGTTGTGCTTTTGAAAAACCACGGGGCTGTATGTATCGGCTCTACATTGAAAGAGGCATTTGCGAGAAGCTGGCTTGTGGAAGAAACCGCAAAGACCATCCTTGCCGGAAAACTTGCAGGCACAATAAAGTTTCTAAATCTTAAAGAGGTTGAGGAGATTGAGAATTTAGAGGCAGAGGACTACAGAAAGGCACTTCTGAAATCAGACAAGAAATGATGTCTCTCTGGAAGATTAAGGGTAAGACAATAGAGATAAAGAGATTTCTGATAATGGGGATACTAAATATATCCCCTGATTCTTTTTATACTGGTTCAAGTTATCCTGACATAAAAGATGCGATAAAACGGGCAAAAGAGATGGTAGAAGAAGGTGCGGATATTATAGATGTAGGGGGACAATCCACAAGGCCGGGAAGTAAAGGTATATCAGCGAAAGAAGAGATAGAGCGTACCATCCCTGTCATAAAAGCACTTTCAGAAGAGACAGATATACCTGTTTCCTGTGATACATACAAAGCAGAGGTAGCAGAAAAGGCGATTGAGGCAGGTGCATCCATTATCAATGATATCTCTGCATTTTCTATGGATAGCGGACTATTTGACGTTGTGAAAAACTCTGGCTGTGGTTATGTGCTGATGCATATGAAAGGGACTCCTGAGAATATGCAGGTCAATCCGTTATATGAAGATGTGATATCCGAAGTATACCAGTTTTTAAATGAGAAGATGCATCTGATGGAAAGAGAGGGAATAAACATAGAAAGGGTTGTGGTTGACCCCGGCATCGGCTTTGGTAAACGGCTTGTGGATAACCTTGCAATCCTAAAAAATCTTGAAAAATTCAAAGGACTTAAGAGGCCTGTTCTTTTAGGAACATCAAGGAAGTCATTTATTGGAAAGGTTTTGAATGATATACCACCTGAAGAGCGGCTGGAAGGTTCCATCGCATCTGTGGTGATAGGATATATCAAAGGTGCTACAATCTTCAGGGTACATGATGTAAAAGAAACCAGGCGCGCTCTAACTGTAACAGATGCAATATTATCAGCAGGAAACTAAGATGAGGATACTGTGTTTAGATGTGGGAGAAAGGTGGGTGGGAGTTGCCATAAGTGATGATACAAAGATACTGGCGAGGGGACTTGGCAGGATTGAAAGAGGAGAGAAAGAGGTAGAAAAAATAAGAGAGATTATAGAAAAGTATGAGGTAGAAAGGATTATCTATGGGCTCCCTCTGAAGATGGATGGTTCTATGAGTTCCCAGACAGAGAAGACAATGGCTTTTATATCAAAACTACAGAAGGAACTCTCCATACCATTTATCCCTTTTGATGAGCGGTTGAGTTCACAGCAGGCAGAAACAATACTCCTTCAGGCGGACCTAAGCAGAAAGAAAAGGAAAAGATATATAGACAAACTCTCTGCACAGATTATACTTCAGAATTACCTTGACTCACTGAGAGAAGAACCCTCTGAGGAATTATAAGGACTTCCTGTCTTCTTCAAGGTAGGCAGAGGCAACACTTTCGGCTACTTTTTTTGCCACTTCTTTGTCCAGTGCTGAAGGTATGATATATTCCGGTGATAATTTTTTTTCAGGGATATGACCAGCAATTGCATAACTTGCTGCAAGCTTCATCTTCTCTGTAATTTTTTTCGCCCTTATATCAAATACCCCTCTGAATATACCTGGAAATGCAAGAAGGTTATTTATCTGGTTTTCCATATCACTTCTTCCTGTTCCCACTATAAAGGCACCTGCCTTCTTTGCCTTATCCGGCATAATCTCAGGGACAGGGTTAGACATAGCAAATACAATAGCACCTTTATTCATCTCTTTTATCATTTCTTCACTGACAATATCAGGTCCTGAAACGCCTATAAATACATCTGCTCCCTTCATTGCATCAGCAAGAGAACCCATTTTAGACGGCAGAAGATACTCTAAAACCTCCTCCTTTGCAAAGTTCATATTCTCTTTCCTGCCCCTGCATATAATCCCTTTTGTATCACATAACATTATCTTCCTGGCTCCTGCATAGTGAAGGAACCGTGTAATGGCTATCCCTGCTGCACCTGCACCATTTATTACAACCTTCACATCCTCTATCTTTTTACTGGCAAGTTTTAATGCATTGATAAGTGCGGCAAGGACAACAACAGCAGTTCCATGCTGGTCATCGTGAAAGACAGGGATGGAAAGTGTATTTATGAGTCGCCTTTCAATAGTAAAGCACCGGGGGGCTGATATATCTTCAAGATTTATTCCACCGAAGGTTGGGGATATGAGGGTAACTGTCTTTATTATCTCTTCTGTATCCTGGCTTGATATACATACAGGGACTGCATCAACACCTCCAAACTCCTTAAAGAGTATTGCCTTACCTTCCATCACAGGTAAGGCGGCCTCTGCTCCTATGTTGCCAAGTCCAAGAACCGCACTCCCATCTGTAACAACTGCGACTGTATTCCACTTTGAGGTATATTCATATACGAGATGACTGTCTTCTTTTATCCTCCTGCACGGCTCTGCAACCCCGGGTGTATAGGCAAGTGAGAGGTCCCTTTTGTCTTTAAGAGGAACCTTTGACCTTATCTCTATCTTCCCCTTTGCCTTCCTGTGCAGTTCTAATGAGTCAGAGTATATATCTCCCATTATTTAAAGATTGTTGTATGCAGGATAAAGGATGCGAATACAATGGAGACAATGGACATCAGTTTTATCAATATATTAAGTGAAGGACCTGCTGTATCTTTGAATGGGTCTCCCACTGTATCACCTGTAATAGATGCCTTATGGACATCCGTGCCTTTACCTCCAAAGTTCCCTTTCTCTATATACTTCTTTGCATTGTCCCAGGATGCCCCTGCATTTGCCATCATAACCGCAAGGACAAATCCAGCTGCCATCGCACCTATAAGAAGCCCCATAAGCGCCTCAATACCTAAGATAACTCCAACTGCAATGGGAAGTATTACCGTAAGGATGGCAGGGGTAAGCATCTCTTTCTGTGCGGACTTTGTGCAGATATCCACTGCCCTTGCATAGTCCGGCTTTGCCTTACCTTCCATCAGTCCTGTTATCTCCTTGAACTGTCTCCTTACCTCTGCAACGATGGACTGGGCGGTTCTACCAACAGCACGAAGCGCCATTGAGGAGAAAAACATTGGATACATAGCACCTATAAAAACCCCTGCAACAAGACGGACATCCATCACAGAAAGGTCTATATTCCCACCGAGCATAAAGATCTGGTCCTTAAATGCTGCTATAAGCGCAAGTGTTGTCAGTGCTGCAGAGCCAATAGCAAACCCTTTCCCTGTGGCAGCAGTGGTATTTCCCAGTGCATCCAGCGCATCTGTCCTCTGACGTACAAAAGGTGGCTGGTGGGACATCTCAGCATTACCACCAGCATTATCTGCTACAGGCCCATAAGAGTCAGTCGCCAGTGTTATACCGAGTGTACTTAACATCCCAATCCCTGCAAGTCCTATACCGTAAACACCTATTGCCGGATTATAACGTCCACCGGCAAACACATATGCCCCTATAGTTGCAAGGGCAACCACTATCACTGGAGCGGCTGTTGAATACATCCCTGTCGCTATTCCTTCTATCATAACAGTAGCGTGTCCTGTCTTTGCTGCCTCTGCCACAACCCGTGTCGGTGGATAATTGTCTGATGTGTAATACTCGGTAAAAAAGCCAATCAAAAGTCCTGCTATAATTCCACATAAAACAGAACCAAAGACCCCTTTGTATTCAGGACCGAGTATTGATGCTATTGCGAAATAGGATGCGACTACTGTAAGACCTGCTGCTATATATATCCCTTTACGGAGAGCCATAAGCAGGTTTGCCTGTGTTGCCTCTTCCTTCACACTTACAAAGAAAGAACCAATAATAGAGGCAAAGATTCCTACTGCTGCTATGGCAAGTGGAAGAGATATACCTCCAAATCCAAGTCCTGCAGAAACCGAAAGTCCCATAGTCGCAACAATGGAGCCAACATAGGACTCATAAAGGTCTGCTCCCATCCCTGCTATATCTCCAACATTATCTCCAACATTATCCGCAATAACAGCAGGATTTCGAGGGTCATCCTCAGGAATACCTGCCTCAACCTTACCCACAAGGTCCGCACCAACATCCGCACCTTTTGTATATATGCCTCCACCTACCCTTGCAAAAAGTGCCTGTGCACTTGCACCCATCCCAAAACAGACCATCGTTGAAGCGATATAGTTAAGGTCAGGATGCAACCACCTCACAATACTGTAGCCAACACTGATAAAAAAGAGTGCCAGCCCAACCACCATAAGACCCATCACAAGGCCTGAAGAAAATGCAAGTTTCAGTGCCTCATTAAGTGAGTTTTTCGCTGCATATGTTGTCCTTGCAGAAGAGTTGGTCGCTATGGTCATCCCTATATAACCACTTAAGGCAGAAAAGAATCCACCTGCAAGGAAAGCAAATGGGATAAAGATATTTGTATATCCCAGACCTGTAAGTATAAGGAGAATAACAAAGACAATCCCGAAGAATACACTCACACCCTTATACTGCCTTAAAAGATATGCCTTTGCTCCCACCCTTACCGCCTGGGCTATCTCCACCATATCAGGTGTTCCTTCTGATTTTTTCATAATCTTCTTTATAAGAAACATCGTAAAAGCAACCGCCACAAGAGAACTTACCACCGCAAAAACCTGCACACCAATTCCTTCCATCCTGTCCTCCTTTCAATTATCACGCATTGTAAAGAGACATTGCCTTTTCTATACCGCTTTTGATCATCTCTTCTACGGCTGAAATCGCCTTTTCAAGAGATTGCTCAACCAGTGTCTTTTCTTCTGGCAGGAAAGGAGACAAAACATAGTCAATATACGGAATATCAAGATTCTCCCTTCCTATACCGAACCGCACACGGACAAAGTCCTTACTGCCCAGTTCGTTTATAACAGAAAGGACACCTTTGTGTCCACCGGGTCCTTTACCCTTTACAATCTTTATCTTCCCGAGTGGAACATCAAGTTCATCGTGTATAACTATATAGTCATCTAATCTCCCGTCAAACCTGTCAAAGACCTTCTTTACTGCTATACCACTTTCATTCATAAATGTCTTCGGCTTTATCAGAACAACTGAACTATCTTCTATCTCTGTTTTCCAGCCCCTGTAATACTGCGTTTTGATAACCTCTGAGGGGGGGTACTTCTTCCTCAATAAATCAATAACTTTAAATCCAATATTATGCCGTGTGCTTCCATATCCAATCTTTGCGTTACCAAGTCCAACTATTATCTTCACTCTTTCTCTGCTTTTTCCCTTGCTTCTTTCTCTCTTCTTCTCTCAGCCGCTTCTTTTTCACTTATTACTTCTGGTTCTGCTGGTGTCTCGGCTACAGGAACTTCAGCCCCTTCTTCTGCAACCTCAACCTTCTCCACCTTTGGTGCAAGTACAGTAACCACAACCTTCTCAGGGTCATCAATAGCAGTAACACCTTCAGGAAGGGATATATCCTTAACTAAGATGGCATCCCCTATATCAAGTTTTGATACATCAACCTCTATCATTGAAGGAATCCTGTCAGGCAGTGCCTGAACCTGTATCTCCCTTAACTCCTGCTCAAGTATTCCTCCTTTTTCTATTCCCGGTGCCTCTCCTATAAGATGAATAGCAACCTCCATCCTTACTGTCTGGTCCATCCTGATTCTGTAAAAGTCCATATGCAGTATATCCCCCCGTATAGGGTCTATATGGATATCCTTAAGTATGGTCTTCACTGTTTCCTGCTTCTTCCCTTTTTTAATAACAATGTCCGCCATCACATTATGGGACTCTAACTTCCTTATAGTATCTTCTGCACTTTTTTTCTCAACCTTCAATATGGCTGGCTCATAACCGGGGCCATAAAGAACCGCAGGAATAAACCCTGATGCCCTTAATTTTCTTGCAACCCCTTTGCCCTTTCCTTCCCGTTCTTCTGCATTAAACTGTATCCTATCCATAAAAAATCCCCCTTCTTTTTGCTTTTAATTTCAGGTCTATAATTTTACCACATCAACACAAAATATCAAACAGGTATTTATTTTTTGGGAAGAAAGGAGTAAAATTATAAGAAGTAGAAGGAGGAATAAATTAACGATAAAGTAAAAAGGATTGTTGCTGTACTTGAGAATAAAAAGGCAGAGGACATCAGCGTCCTTTATGTCGGTAACCAGACATGGATTACTGACTATTTTATTATTGCTTCAGGAAACTCCCCCATACATACAAAAACACTTGCAGAGGCACTACTTGATGGTATAGAAGAACATCCTATATCTATAGATGGACTGAAAAGAGGTAAATGGGTACTCATTGACTATGCAGAGGTAATAGTCCATATATTTCTACCAGAAATGAGAGAGTATTATAAACTTGAAAAGTTGTGGGCTGAGGTAGAATAGTAAATCTATTGTTGCTTCTCTATAAGTTTATTCACTGCTTCTGCAAGGGACTTAAAAAAGTCCTTCTTCCTTAATCTGATGGGCTCAACCTTCTTCCCTTCTGCCATCTCTCTAACTGTCTTCTCAATCCTGTAAACAGGACCTGCTATTCTGTGGAGGTAATAGACGCCCAAACCAAAAGAAAAGATGAGGACCACAATAAACATTATACCAACCCGTTTCATTATAAGAAGGTTGATATTTCTAACCATATCATATGCCTGTTGCAAGCCCCCCTGTGCCTCAAGTTCATCCAGTATAGTATTAAAGGTAAGATAATATGTCCCCACTCCAACAACAATGATACCAATCAGAAGGAGATAAATCATAATACCCGAATATATAAACTGGAGTGGCTTGTTGATGAGATACCTTCTCCTTCTGAATTTTTTTTCCATCTCTATCCTCAATACCATTTTACCTTTATTAAAACAGGCCTGTCAACAAATATTGTAATAGAGATTGTGGTAGCCCTCGGAGGGATGGTATTTAAAGTTCCCTTCTATAAAAACTTTCTGTGTCTTGCTCAGTCAATATTAAATGTCTTAGAGACCACCAGTGATGTGGCAACATCAGTGGCTATAACCTTATAATTACCTGATGTTTCATCAAGAGATAGGGGTATCTCTCCTTCCACCATTCCTTTGTTGCTCATAAGTTTCTGGGTGTAATAAGGAATAACCTTACCATCAGGGCCATAAACTTCTATTCTGATACACATCCCGGCATCCTTAAACTCTCCTGGAAGGGCAACATTAAAGCGGACAATATCTCCCTTTTTATATTCTCGCTGTTCCAGTTGTAAATTCATATTTTCAAGTTTTGCAGGAAGCAGGGCAAATACATTTGCCTGAGATGGCAGAAGATTTGTGGTAAATCTATCTGTCTTACCTATAAACTTCTTGTTTCTCACATCATATACGAAAGATGTCTCTGGAATCTGGACATTTACCACAGATGTTGCATCGGTAGCAACTGCGCCTGATACCCCGCCTGCTTCTGCACCTGCTGCCTTGACTGCGGGTCCGGAAGTTATACTTCTTATAAGAGTGAGATATTTTGCCTGTCCATTCTCAAAAAGGGAAACCTCCACATCCTGCCTTATCTCTCCATTGCTGTCAGTTACATCAGCAAAAGGTGTTATCTTTTTCGTCGGAAGGTCTGTCAAAAACCTTACCATTCCAGCACAGATACCCTTTCCTTCTCCACGTTTTCGTTTTTCAGAATAGCCCTTTACATAGTTACCGAGATATACTGCCTTACCCTTACCATATGAACGCACATCCACCTCTGACGGGAACGTCTCTCCAAAGATACTGGAAAGTAAACTCTTTTCAAGCTTCTTTCCGTGTTCATCCATGATACCTGGAACAAAGTCAGCCATCAGTAGCCCGCCTTCCCGAACAAAATTCTTTATCTTCTCTGCCTCTGCCGGTGATATCGCCTGAGCATAAGGGAGAATAAGAACTGAGAGTTCTGACAGTTTCCCTCCAAGTACATCATCCGGAGAGATATACTTATAGTCATAACGGCAGTCCCTTAGAATATAATGGAAGTCCAGCAGTGAGCTTTCCCATGTGGTCTCCTCAGGCCTTATGGTAGAGGCATGCAGGCAGGCATTGGAGTAGTAAATACCTATGGGATGGAGTTTCCTTTTAGAAGATATGAGTAGTTTCCCGATACCCGATTTTATCTCCTTTATCTCTTCAACTGCCCAGTTGAAGTGTTCAAGAGGAACAAGGTCAGGGGTATATGCGGCTGCTCCTCCAAGTCCACTACTTCCACCAACACCAGCTGGCCACCAGGCAGCAGCATTCATCCCTTCAAAAAGTATAGCCCAGGGGAAAAACCGCATATACTGCTCATATGTCTCACCTTGATAACTCCCAAACCAGGCGGTTATAAGTTTATCTTCAGGCATAAAGGAGAGTGCTGCGTGAAGTTCTATGGGGTTTCTGTAAGGACCGAAGAAGTTCATATGTGGAAGCATTCTGTACCAGTTAAAGCCAGTTCCTGACCTCGCTGGATATACAGGACCTTCAAGCCCTACCTTTGCATCAGGGTCTCTCTCTTTTATCGCCTCTGCACAGGTGATATGGAAGTCAGAAAAGGCATTATCCATAAACATACGGAAGTCCAGCCACTGTGGATACCTCTTTTGCTTATATGCATCCTTTAAGGTAATACCTTTAACCTCAGACCAGTCCTTGTAGTCAGTATTCCAGGAGGCATTAAGTGCATCTATGGTCTTATATATTCCCTTCACATAGTTTCTGAAACCTTCCTGACAGTTAGGGCAGAAACAGACATCATAATAGGGGAATGAAAGTGCATTCTCATCGCCCAAACTGTAATAGGTAGCACCAATAGGACCCAATGCCGCTGCAACATTATCCCTTAGATGTGTTATTATGGAATTACTCTTTACCTTTTCAGATGGTAGTGAAAGTGGACAGTTCTGTATCTCTAAACCATCTTTCCCTTCAATCGGCTTCAGGTGGGCATACTGGTCTGATACAAAAAATAACCTTACTGAGTGTGGGGCGGTCATAAGATTTGCATCAGCAATACGTAGCCCTATCTCTCTCGTTTTTTCATACTTATTCCATATGGTTGATGATGGATAAACTATGTCAATCCCTGAACTATAAAACTGATTCAGATATGTCTTAATACTCCTGCTATTATCAAATGCATCTCCCCAGATGATGAAAGAATAGTCCTTAACAATCCTTGAAAAGTCGGTTATGTTTATATAGACCTTTTTATCCTTTTCAGATATAACCCCTGAGTTATCATCAATCCTTGCTGTAAGTGTATATGCATATGTCAGTGGATTTTTCACATTAAGGGAAAAACCTATCTCCTTTTCCTTCCCATCTGTCTTATATTCTCCAACCTTTCTGTTAAATCCATCCCTGACACTTATGGAAAGTTTTGCTCCATCAGGAATAGCATCTGTCAGGAATACCTTGCCTTTAATCTCCTCTCCTTTTTTATAAATCTCCTTTTCTGTCTCTATCCTTTCAATATCAAGGGGAGAAGCAATAGAAAAATTTCTGGAGACCCAGTTAATAACCTCTCCTTTACTATTCTTCAACATCACATCAAGCATCTTCTCACCACTTTTAAGGTATGGGAGTGAAAAAGATATATCGCTTTTTCTGTAAGGGATATTCTTTTCATATTCAACACTATTTTTTCTGTCCCTTATAAAGATATCCACAGAGTTTATATCTGATGTCTTGCCTTCAATGGTAAAAGAGATATTTGTCTTTGTAAGTTTATCCCGCAAAAACACAGGACTATCAGAAGGGAGATTTTTGAAAGAAACCCCCGGCTCTCTCTTGCCTGCCCACAGACATCCTCTTGCAACTAAACTGTAATAGTAATCATAATATAGAGGGTCATCACCGCCAAAAGGTGTCAGGGACTCCACCTTGCCATTTGTCTTTGATGTCTTATCACTGTTATAGGTGATTGTTAGAATCCTTCCCTTCCCGAGTTCCCCTGAGAGTATGGATATATCAGAAAGCAGTGGTATCTTCTTTAACGGGACAACTGATGTTATATCACTGCTGACTGACACATCCTCTTTAAGAACTCCCTGTATCTCAGATGGAAGGTCAGAAGGGTTGATATAGAGTAGCCCTGCCCCGCTTTCTACTTTACTGATTATCTGTTTCTTTATCTTCTCCGGAAAGACCTTCCATGGTATCTTCCCTATAACTATAAGGTCATATACTGCACTATCCCCAAGCCGTGTATCTACAAGTTTCTCAAATTCCTCTTTTGAAATGGTAAGATAATAGGAACGTTCACCACCTCCGGGGTATGGGCCGAAAAACTCATACGACTCTGTCATCAGTGGGGTATAGTCAATGGAAAGTCGCTGTGCAAGTTCCACTGTTTCCCTCTGCGTCCAGGTAGGTGCAATGACAAGTGTCTTAAGTTTTCCTTTACAGTACGGATTTGCAAAAGGGATATGCGGCGTAATAAGTTTCCCTGAAATCTTGTCATATGGCTGCCAGCCAGGGAACTCGCTTCCCCATACAAAACAGAAACATCCAAGAAAAAGCAGGACGAAAAAAATCTTAAGTGCCCTCATTGTTGTGCCTCCTCTATCTTTTTCAACTTTCTTATCACCAGTATCTCATCCTTTATATCCTGAGATAAAGCCTGTATCTTCTGTATCCTGTAGTACACAGGGAGTATCTGGTTTATATCTTTTTTATCTTTTATCCTGTTTTTCATACCCTGTACATCTCTCATTAAAATATCCATCCTCCTTATCTTTGCCTCTATCCTTCTTTCCTTTTGTTTCTGTTGTTTTAGGAAAGAAAGTGTCTCTTCCTTTAGGTCTCTATAATTCTCCATCTCTGCCTTTATCCACCGGTCAAATCCACCAAAGACCAGTGTATTGAACTTACCGGGGTTATGAAAATCTCCTCCAACTGCTGCCCAGCTGCTTGAATACTGAATCCCCCCTTCCCTATTTCTGCACACATTCAGCCCCCACCTCATCCCATCCTTCGGTGTGCCCATACCAAAGTTAGAAAAGGGAACCGCTATCTCCATGCTCCACCTGTCATTATAGGTCCTTGTCGCAATCTTCCAGTTTCCATTCCACTTTGTATCCTTGTTATAAGAATCAAAGATACCTCCACCAAGGTTTGTGGCAAACTGGTAATATGTGGCACGGTCACTGTTTGTATCAAGAAAAATCTCTATAGATGTCCCTTTTGGCCAGGAGTCCCTTGGAAAAGGTTCTTTTACAACATCTGCTATATTCGGCTCCATACCTGTAATACCAAAATATATATTTCCATCATCATAAACCACCTGGAAATATGTCTGCGGATATGCCAATTTTGAGTTGTCATATATATCAAGGAAGTGGTCTATCTTTACTGCATCTTTCCAGCAGGGCTCATCAAGAACACCATCTATAATAACAGGGTGTTCTGTCTTTGAGGCAAAAACAACAGGACTGGATACATCAGAAGAAGAAATAAAAGGAATGGACAAAAGAAAAAATATGGCTAATAAAATGTTCCGCATCACCCCACCCCTTATCTTATCGCTATTCCTTTGTAAGTGAAACATCATCAATATATACTTCGCCTGTTGCCTCTAACCGTGCCCATATCTTTGCAAGGTCTGGATTGTCCTTTGTATCAAGCCGCTGCTCCACCAGTACCCACTCATCTTTATCCACAGGGAAAGGATTTGGCACTGCCTGAGCGTAGTATTTGCCTTCCCTGTTCGTCAGATGCAGTATGAGCCGCACCTTACCTTTCCCTTTTGCATAGAACCTTGCAACAAATACATCCCCTGTCTTAGCATCAGAAGATGCCCTTAGATAAAAAGTGCCATCTGAAAGTAAGATTGCCCTTTTACCTGTATGTACTTCTTTGCCTTCCTCTCCTTCTATCACCTTCAGTTTTTTACATCCGCCTGCAAACTGCGAAAAATTTGATGGGATGATGACAAAAGGTCCTTCTTTTGTAAGTTCTACACCATTCTCTATTGCCTTGAAAAAATACTCGTCTGAACTTATAAGGACCTCCCTTACCTCCTCAAATCCACCATCAGGAACAAGATTCTTTTTCTCTTCAGCCATACCCTGGGCTATAGAAAACAGCAGAAAAAACACTATCCCGTATCCTGTTCTTTGCATTGAATACCTCCTTCCACTTCCTATCAGTAGTTCACCTTATCCCTGTTTAGCCCGGTCAAGCCACATCCACAGGGACAACTCCCGCCTGTATCATTCCTGCCGGAAACAGTATCCCCTTTCATACGGAGAGAATGCAGGTATTCATCAATACTGTAATACCTCACAGAACCATCAACAAAAAGGTAGTTTCCACCACCAAACGGTCCGGTAACACCACCTTTACCTGCTGTATGATGCGGATAAAGGCGGATGGCATCAGCACCAGGAACATACCAGTAGTCCCTGTACCACATAAAGGGATAATAAGGGGCACCTGAACTTGAGATTTGAGGATTTTGTGAACCATTATCTGTCTCAGCCACAAGGATACTGTTGGATGGGTCCTTAAACCAGGAAACCTTATGACCCCTCATCCTTACTCCCTAGGAAAGCCCTGGCATCCTGTCCTCTGTGGATTCATACCAGTTTCCTCCTACCTTAGCGTTATATCCATAACTTATACCTCTTGCAGCTTTATACTGAGGATATTCCCACCAGTCAACATTTATCACATTTGTTCTGTCAGAAGGACACCTCATAATCTTCACAGAAGCATAAAGGTTCCAGGGAGCAGAGGAGCCAAAGATACAACTAAAGAAGCAGTTAGCACTTGGGGCACCTGTAGCACCAGCAGGCGGGAAATAGTCATTGTAGTCCTGGGTGTACATCATAATAGCAAGTCCTAATTGTTTAAGATTATTCGCGCAGCTTGCCATCCTGCTTCTTTCCCTTGCCTGTGATAGTGCTGGCAGAAGCATTGCCGCTAAAATCGCGATGATTGCCACCACCACAAGCAACTCTATCAACGTAAATCCACTCCTTCTTTTTCTCCTTTCCATTTTCTTATCACCTCCTTTTTCTATCCCCATTATACCCCCCCATAAATTCTGTCAATATACTATTCTTCTACACGGATAAGGACGGTGGGCTTTTTAATAAATGGTAGTCCATCTATCTCTTTTATGGCACTTCTGACAGAGAACTCTTTTGCTTTATGGGTCAGCATCAATATGGGAACTGCCTTCTCAGGCATCTCCTCCTTCTGGATGACGGATGCAATGCTTATATTATAATTCCCCAGTATCCTTGCAATCCCTGCAAGAACTCCCGGTTTATCCAGTGCTGTGAACCTGAAGTAATATCTTGTGTGAATTTCTTCCATAGGAAGTAGTTTTAGCTTCTTGTCTTCAGAAACAATGGTCTTATGTGGTAGATTGTTATGTATCAACCTCTTTCCGATATCCACAATATCAGAAATAACAGCACTTGCAGCAGCAACTCCACCAGCACCTTCACCGTAAAGAAGGGAACTGCCAAACATATCACCTTCAAGATAGACCGCATTATAAACACCATCCACAAAGGAAAGAAGGTGTCTTGAAGGAAGCAGGGTTGGGTGTACCCTTACCTCAAGTGCCTCCTTATCCCTTTTTGCAACAGCAAGAAGTTTAATCCGATAGCCGAACTCTGCTGTAAAGGAGATGTCCAGTGGTTCAATCTTTTCAATCCCTTCAACATACATATCCTTCCAGTGGACATATCTACTGAAGGCAAGTGTTGAAAGTATTGAGAGTTTATGCGCTGTATCAATCCCTTTTATGTCCAGTGAAGGGTCTGCCTCAGCATATCCATATCTCTGAGCCATTGAAAGTGCGGTTGAAAAACTCAGGGAGTTGCGGGACATCTCTGTAAGTATATAGTTTGTTGTCCCGTTAAGTATGCCGAAGATTTTAAGGATATTATTTCCTACAAAACTTTCACGGATGGTCTTTATAACAGGTATGGCACCTGCAACGCTTGCCTCAAAGCCGATGTGAAGGTTATTCTCTTCTGCAAGGGAAAATAGTTCCTTCCCTTTTTCAGAGATAACTGCCTTGTTTGCTGTAACAACTGACTTCCTGTTTTTCAATGCACCTCTAATTACCTCAAAGGCATCCTCTACACCACCTATAAGTTCCACAAGTATATCTATATCAGGCGCCTTTATAATCTCTTCTGGGCTGGATGTGAATAAGGAAGGGAATACATGCCGTTTTTTAATATCCTTATCGGAGACCTTAACAACATCAAAGTCAATCTCTGTCTTTTGCCTTAATAATCTTCTATTTTTTATAAGGGACCTTACAACCTCGCTTCCAACAGTTCCACAGCCAATAACCCCTATCCTTACAGTTCTCTTTTCCATCAGTTATAAACTGGACGGTATGGTCTCTTCCCTTACCTTTTCTGAATAGAAGTATAACTCCCTCTGTCTCTCTCTGACAGTATCTTCCTCTGGGGAAACAGCAATAATATGTTTTTTTCTCAATGCAACTGCTTTGTCAAGATAGTCACGGCTTATAAGGTAATAATATAGCGGATTTTCTGCCTTCATCCCTTTGGCAGCGTTTTCTTTTGCTAGTATAAGGTCAACAAGATACTCATTTTTATATGTCTTATTCAATATATCAGACCTCAAAGATGCTATCTCTGCTATGGGAGGCACCTTTAAGACCTCTTCTCTCACATAGCCGTATTTATAAATATCTTTATTCAATGCTTCAAGTTCTTTCAGTTTCCCTTGCCACTCTGCAACCTCTATGAGGTGTAATATCCTGTATATCTCATCTGTGTTGAAGTTATACTGTTTTGCTAATGCCAGCGCCTTTTTAGCAAGTTCTCTTGCCTTATCAAAGTCCCCTCTTTCATAGCACCTTTTCATCTCAGCAATAAGTTTCTCAAACTCTTTACGCTTTTCCTCAAGGAGTTTCCTCTGTCTCTCCTTTTCCAGTTCCTCCTGCCGCTTCTTTTCAGCAAGTTCTATCTGCCTTTTCTTTTCTTCAAGGTACTTGAGATAAAAATTAACACCTCCGCCAATTACTGCAAGGCATATCACAATAAGGATAAACCTTTTTAGTTTTCCTTTACCAGTGCCTCTTTTATCTCTTTTATTTCTTTCCATAGTTCTTTTATTTTACCATCAATCACCCTTTTCACAAAAAAACTTCCAATAATAACACCATCCACATACCTTTTTATCTCTTTAACCTGTGCCTTACCTGATATACCAAAGCCAGCCGCAACAGGGATATCCGTCATCTTTCTTATATCTTTCAGTTTCTTCCACATCTTTTCTGAAAACTTCTCTCTTGGCCCTGTCACGCCTGCAGATGTGACAAAATATATAAAGCCATCTGACCCCTCTATAATTCTTTTCGCACGCCTTTCAGGTGTAAATGGTGTCAGGAAGTTGATAAGGCATATTCCCTTCTTTTTCATTATCTCCCTTGCCTCTTTACTCTCTTCAAAAGGAAGGTCAGGAATGATAATTCCTGAGACACCTGTCTCTTCACACCTTTTAGCAAATCTCTCAATCCCGTATCTGTAAACAGGGTTATAATAGGTCATCAAGAGATAAGGTATATTTACTGACCTCTTCAGCTCCCTGCATATCTCAAATACACTGTCTGTATTGGTCCCCTTTTCAAGGGATAAAGATGAGGCATACTGGATGATAGGTCCATCTGCAATCGGGTCAGAGAAAGGAACACCTATCTCTACAATATCCACACCTGAGTCCTCTGCCTTCCTGATAATCTCCACAGTCCCTTTAACAGAAGGGAGCCCTGCGGTAAAATAGGCAATCAGTGCCTTATCCCCTTTTCCCCTTATCTCCTTAAATTTTTCTGTTATACGGTTCATTTTATACAGCACCTTCTATTGCCGCAACTTCAGCAACATCCTTATCACCCCTGCCGGAAAGACAGACAACAACAATATCTTTCTTCTTAAATCTTTTTTTGTTCTTCACAAGCCAGCCGATGGTATGTGCCGACTCAAGTGCAGGGATAATACCTTCTGTCTCACTCAATATATGAAACCCTTCTAATGCCTCTTTATCTGTTGCACAGGTATATTCTGCCCTGCCTGTCTCCTTGTAAAAGGAATGCTCAGGACCAACGCCCGGATAGTCAAGGCCTGCTGAAACAGAATGTGTTTCCTTTATCTGCCCGTATCTATTCTGCAGGATATATGAAAAACTTCCGTGCAGCACACCTTTTTCTCCCCTCTTGAGTGTTGCAGCATTCATTGATGTCCTTATTCCCTTTCCACCTGCCTCCACACCAATAAATTTTACACTTCTGTCCCTGTAAAATGGATGAAAAAGCCCTATGCTGTTGCTTCCACCACCAACACAGGCAACAAGATAGTCAGGTAGTTTATTCTCTTTCTTAAGTATCTGCCTCTTTGTCTCAATACCAATCACTGACTGGAAGTTCCTTACTATTTCAGGATAGGGATGTGGACCAACCACAGAGCCAATAACATAGTGTGTATTGCCAAAATTTGCTATCCAGTCCCGCATTGCCTCATTTATTGCATCCTTTAATGTCCTGCTTCCTGTCCTTACTGGTATAACTTCAGCACCTAAAAGTTTCATCCTATAGACATTAAGCTTCTGCCTTTCACAGTCAACCTCACCCATATATACACAGCACCTCATATTGAAAAGGGCAGCCGCTGTGGCAGTTGCAACTCCATGCTGTCCTGCGCCTGTCTCGGCAATTACACGCCTTTTACCCATCTTTCTAGCAAGCAGTACCTGCCCTAGTGTATTGTTAATCTTGTGTGCCCCTGTAAATGCCATATCCTCCCTTTTTAGATATACCCTGCACCCGACAATCTTACTGAAGTTTTCAGCAAAATAAAGGGGTGTGGGTCTTCCTGCATATTCAGAAAGGAGATAGTCAAGTTCTTTCTTAAAACTCTTCTCTTTTGAAATTATCCTGTATCTTTGTTCCAGTTCCTCAAGTGCAGGTATGAGTGTCTCAGGGGCAAACCTGCCACCAAAAATACCGTATTTACCGTATCTATCAGGAAGTTTCATTTTATATCCTGTATGTTTTTTATCAGTGCTTCCATCTTTCTTCTATCCTTTATCCCTGGACTGCTTTCCACCCCTGAGGCAACATCTATCCCGTAGGGATGGAATATTTTTAAGATACCCTTAACATTATCAGGGGTGATACCTCCTGCAAGAAAAACCTTCTCCCATATTATATCAAGACCGTCAAGCAAAGATGTCTCTATCCTTTTACCTGTCCCGCCCGGAATAAACCTATCATAGGCATCAAGAAGATAAAAGTCAGGTGAATATCTTTTTATATCTTCTTCTAATCCCTTCCTGTCTCTCACCCGCAGTCCCTTTATAAATATCTTACCAGGAAGTTCTTTCCTGAGATTTTCTATCAGTGAAGGTGGTTCATCTCCGTGAAGTTGAACGCCTGAAAGATTCAGGGATGATACAATCTGAAAAAGGTCCTCTTCCTCAGGGTTAACAAAAACACCAATCGTGGTAGTCCCACCTTTTATCCCGGAAAGGAGTTCCTTTGCCTTCTGTAGAGACACATACCTTGGACTTTCAGGGTAAAAGTTCAGCCCTATAATTTTAATTCCCAGAGCAAGGGCATCATCTATATCCTGCCTTCTGGTAAATCCACATATCTTTATCTCTACCATAAAGATAGTAAGGGGACAGCACTCACTCTATCTCAGGAAGTTCTGAAAGCGCCTGCCTTATCTTTTCCTCGGGATATTCATAGTCCTCAAGTTTGCCTTCAAAGTATGCCTGGTAAGCGGACAGGTCAAAGTGTCCATGTCCTGAATGGTTATATACAATCACCTTGCCTTCAGGTGCATCCTTTGCCTCTTCAATAACAGCCCTGATGGCATGTGATGTTTCAGGAGCAGGTAAAAAGCCCTCTGTCCTTGCAAAAAGGACTGCTGCCTCAAAGCACTCCTTCTGGTGGTATGCCACTGCCTCTATCAGTTTATTATTCAAAAGGTGGCATACAATAGGTGCAGCACCATGGTATCTCAGACCACCTGCATGAATTCCAGGTGGGATAAAACTGTGCCCAAGTGTGAACATCTTGAGCAGTGGGGTAGTACAGGCAGTATCACCAAAGTCATACTTATATAGCCCTTTTGTAAGAGTAGGACAGGCCTTTGGTTCAACCGCCACCATCCTTATATTTTCACCTTTAAGTTTATCAGGAATAAAGGGAAGGATAAACCCTCCAAAGTTGCTGCCACCACCCACGCAGCCAATAAGGACATCCGGCTTTTCTCCTGCGAGTTCTAACTGCTTCTTCGTCTCAAGTCCCACGATGGTCTGGTGAAGCAGGACATGGTTAAGAACACTGCCGAGTGAGTATTTTGTATCTTCCCTTGACACAGCATCTTCAACTGCTTCAGATATAGCAATACCCAAACTTCCAGGAGAGTCAGGGTTTTCTGCAAGAACCTTTCTACCAAAGTTTGTCTTGTCTGATGGAGAAGGATACATCGTTGCACCCCAGACCTGACATAAAAGCCGCCTGTATGGCTTCTGGTTATACGAGACCTTTACCATATAGATGGTGCACTCCATATCAAACATCTTACAGGCAAAGGCAAGCGCACTACCCCACTGTCCGGCACCTGTCTCTGTAGCAATCCTTTTCACCCCTTCCATCTTGTTGTAGTATGCCTGGGCAATAGCAGTATTTGGCTTGTGAGAACCAGGAGGAGAGACCGACTCATCCTTAAAGTAGATTCTTGCCTTTGTCTTTAGTGCCTTTTCAAGGTTCCTTGCCCTTCTTAAAGGAGTTGGACGGTATAAACGGTAGACATCCATCACAGGGTCAGGAATCTCTATCCATCTGTCAGGAGCAAACTCCTGCCTTATAAGTGACATAGGAAATATAGGGGCAAGGTCTTCTGGCTTGATTGGTTGTTTTGTTCCCGGATGTATCACAGGTGGCAAAGGCACCGGCAGGTCAGGTAAAACATTATACCATTGCTGAGGCATCTCCCTTACTGATAGCAATATCCTGTTTTCTTCCATCTTTCCCCCTTTGTTTTAAAGCTATCCTTTACCCACAATTTTCTCTTTTTTCTCTCTACCTGTCAAACATGAAATGGGATGTCTGGCGAACGACTTGTTTACCTCTCGCTCTTCCCTCCATCTCTTTCTATGCGAGAG
>Ga0078972_1005944_pt1 | contig 29972 bp, 24 predicted proteins | sample YelNatPaOPGAMG01_FD_67568 | JGI IMG/M metagenome (GOLD analysis project Ga0078972, IMG submission 67568) | Hot spring thermophilic microbial communities from Obsidian Pool, Yellowstone National Park, USA - OP-RAMG-01 (SPADES assembly) (version 2) | ecosystem: Environmental > Aquatic > Thermal... | reverse complement strand
GCTTTAAAAAAAAAGATGGTGAGGAAACAATGAACATGGCCAATCAATACATGGACAGAGGGATGAGAATAAGTCATATCGCCAGTATACTTCACATACCTAGATCCAGCTTCTACCGGAACAATTCAGGTGAAAGACCCATGTCAGGGAGAGGAAGAGTCTATTCATCCTTCACCTTAATGAAAGATGGCAATGAAACCACCACTGTGGATAACAGCATCATCGTGAATGAGATTGAGTACCTTCTCTCAAAAGAATTCGTCTGTTATGGTTATAAGAAGACAGCAAAACATCTGAACAGGCTTGGTTATATTATTAACCTGAACTCTCTCTGATTAACACATTTTTTCTTCAATTGAACCTGAGTATCACGGCCTCAGTACAGATTCCAACTTTTTCACACCTAAACTCTCTGTTACTTTCCAGACCTCTATTTCAGCCTCTGGGAATGGAAACATGTAAATAGTATTAACACACGTACGAACACATATGGCCATGATGGATAAGGTTCCAGATGCAGTTAAGGACACATACCTGAAAATGAAGGGTGAACATGGAAAGAAACTTGAACTGAAAGTAATAGGTGGAAGTTACTATCTGATCGGATCCGTAACATTGAGAAGATTGTTGAACTCTTTAAGGACATGATAACTATGGGTTAAATTGGGGGGAGTTCAGGTGTTAAAAGAATTATTAAACTTCTTGCTGAGACACCGAGTTATCAGAAGGTCACATATAACTTTCAACATTCTATGAAAAGTTCAAGAAGCGCATAGAGGAGAGAATCGGGGAACTTATCGAGGAGAACATGAAACTACGTGATGAACTCAACGAGTAGAGGAAGAGACATACTTCCAGTATATGAGTGGAGAATGGGAAAATCACTGGATCCATACCAGTCCATTCTCCAAAACAGGTCTCAGCTCAAGTCCGAGCTGCTCTGATTATCTGTATCCATCAATAGCAGGAGCGGATACAGGGATTCCCTGACTTTCAGTCCAAGGTCAGTAAGTTTATATGTAATACGCCCGGATTCGCTCATTTTTTCAATCAACTTGCTATCCTGTAATTCCCTGAGCCTCCTCGATATAATTGTTGAGCTTGAAAAGGGAATATCATTCAGTATTTCATTGAAGTTCTTCCTGTTGCCGCTGTTCCCGATAATACCGATAATCATTATAGTATATTTTTTCCCAATTAGATCGAGTATGCCAAGGGATGGATCCACACAGACAAGTGACTGACCATACTCAAACATGCATGCCTTTTTCCTGTTGCCAGTTCTCTTGTCTTCGGTTTTATCCATTATTGTCACTGATGAAGTAAGGTAAAAAATAGTTTACGTTTTCCTATTAATACAGATCAGACATCAGTTATCATGGAAAAAAAGAACGTGAAACTAAGAATATATGGAATGACATGCGATGATTGTGTTGCCACTGTTACAAAAGCACTGAAGGAACAGTCAGGCGTTTTGGATGTGAAGGTATCCCTTCAGGGTGGAATCGGGGAAGTTTCCCTAGACCAAGAAAAAATCAAAGCGGAAGATCTGCTGAAAAACAGGGTGTTCTCAAAGCAATCACATTACAGAGCTACTCTTGCTGATCAGTGAAAAGGTGAACAAAGTTGCAGAGTGAGACAGAAAAATTCGATCTGATAATACTTGGGAGAGGGGCAGCCGCATTCTCAGCAGCAATCAAGGCTTCAGAACTGAGCGGTGGCGGGATGTCGATTGCAATGATCGGGACGGGACCTCTTGGTGGCACATGCGTCAATGTGGGATGTGTCCCATCGAAATACCTCCTGGAGGCGTCACATTTGGTCTTCAACCCGTCACATCCAAGAATGCCAGGAATTTACGAGTCTCCTGTTAAACATGATTTCAGTGAGGTGATGAGGGGCCTGAGATCGTATGTAGCCCATGCAAGGGATGCGAAGTATTCCCAGGTAATAGAGACTTACAGTAATGTTAAGATCTTCGGCGGCCTTGGGAAATTCATTGACAGAAAGACTGTCATGATCTTCGATCCTGACGGAAGGGAATCCGCAAAGATCTCTGGATCCAACATACTCATAGCGACCGGTTCAAGCCCAACTGCGCCTCAAATAGAAGGGTTGAGCGATACTGGCTTCCTGACAAGTGACACGATCTGGAGCCTGGAAGAACTCCCGGAATCCTTTGCAATAATAGGAGGCGGCGCGATAGGTCTTGAGCTGGGACAGGCACTGTTGCATTTCGGATCAAAAGTGACGATCATAGAGGCGCTGGATTCCCTTCTCCCGCAGACTGAGCCTGAGATCGGGTTTGCCATGAGAGCAAGACTTGAGAAGGAGGGCATGAAATTTTACCTGAGGGCAAGGGTGATCCAGGTAAGCAAATCTGAGAAAGGAAAAACAGTTCACGTTGTGACGCACAGGGGAAAAGAGGTTGTGGAAGCCGCGGAAATCATTGTTGCAACAGGAAGGAAGGCAAACACAGAGTTCCTGAACCTGGCCGCGGTGGGAGTCGACACCGATCCAAGAGGACTCATCAAAACATCAAACATGATGAAGACATCGTCTCCAGGCATATACGCGGCAGGAGACTGTGTTTCAAAAAATATATTCCTTGAAACACTTGCGGCAAGGGAAGGAGTAGTTGCAGTGAGCAACATGTTCGGCGAGGATCTCAGAATAGATTATGATTCGGCAACTTGGGCTGTCTTCACGAGTCCACAGGTTGCAGGCGTGGGAATGACAGAGAACGAGTTCTCCAGGAAGAACGGATCATGCTCATGCAGGGTCTTTTCGCTTGAGAACCTCACCAAAGCAAGCATAATCGGTGAAACGGATGGCATAATAAAGATCACTGTCGATCCGAAGGACAACAGGATAGTCGGCATGCACATAATGGCGCCAAATGCAACTGATATCATAACGGAGGGGGCATATGCCGTGAAGAACAGATACACCATTGAAGATGTGATAGCTACAAGTCACATATTCCCGTCAATTTCTGAGGGAGTGAAACTGGCTGCACAGTCTTTCATAAGGGATCTGTCAAGGATGGCGTGCTGCGTGGAATGATGAAAATGAGAGAAAAGGAAATAGTATCAAGGCTGCCTTTTGGCGAAACGGTGGACGTTCTACGGAAGGCGGTTGAAGAGAATGGCCTAAAAGTTGTATCCTTCATAGACGCCCAGCAGAATCTGAAGAAAATTGGCATGCAGTCAGGAGGCAACCAGATCCTGGAGGTTTTCAACCCAAAGATTGCTGCCGAGGTCTTCAGACAGGATATCCGGGCAGGTATCGTGCCTCCCGTCAGGATCTATATCTATGAGGATGGGGGCTTGACGCATGTGACTGCGCAGAATGCTTCCGCATTATTTTCCGGATACCATGGTCTCGAGCAAGTAGGAAAGATGGTTGATGAAATGCTCCTTTCAATATTGAAAACGGTTGAATAATCCGCAGAATATTCCTTCAGGACATAATACTAGAAATTGCAAAAATTGTATGGAATAAAAGGACCATCCCACCAGTGTCGGATCCTTTTATTTAATATTTGGACTCAGAGTTTTTATTTCTGGACATTTAGGCTCACAGACTGCAGTATTATTGATTTCAGAGCAATGCCGTCTATCATATCATCATGAAAGAAGTCTATGGCACGCACGGTCCTGCTGTCTAGCCTGGAATTGAATATCCTATGTTCATCATCTAATGCTGCACCTTTGTGGAATGTCAGCCTCACAGAATTCTTGAGTATATTCCATATGCAAAGTATGCCATTATGGTACCAGACAGGCACTCCCTCCGGATTGCTCGGCTTTCTGCATTTCACCTCCTCAATGCATTCTGGATCAGCTCCGATGATCATCTCTCTCAGCCTGGCCAGTTTTATATCACGCCAGTCACCGTGCTCTTTGGACGATACATCAGGTTTCTTCCTGGATCCTGCCCTGACAGACATTGCCTGCTTCCCTTCAAGGCTTTTCCCACTTTTTTTGTCTACCATCTTGCAACCGATTATTCGAAATATATATTTGGAATCGTTGGCAAAAGTTGAACCTGGACATTGTGCCTTTAATGCAAAGTGATACGATTATGAGATGTGTATTTATTTCAATTTCCTGGCACCAAATTTTTCAATGATCAGTGATCCTGCCAATAGCGCTGCAAGAGCCAGGATAGAAGATATCGTGAAATCAAGTGGATCTGCTACAATATAGGAAAATATAGCAAGCGCAATTGCCGGTGGATGTGAGAACTCGGTGAATGTTATGAATGCAGAAATAATGATAACATTCAGGATTAGGCCATCCAGACCGGTGCCCAATACTATGTGTATAATATCTGAGGTGATTATAACAAGAAGATATGTTGCCAGAAGGCTTTTTCTGCTTGCATATTTTGTATTTCTCTGGAAAACCACCAGATATGCCGAAACTGCATAGGGTGGAGCCAGTATGTATTCCCCCCTTATCGCTATAAGTGAAAGAATTACGGTGAGGATTGTGAGAAAAATTATGTAATCCTTTAATTTGTCATAGATTGTGGGATTATCAGCATCTTCCTTCGTTTCATTCACCGTCCTGAGTTTAGCATGTCTGCGAGGTTCTCTCTTCTATATCCGGAGATCATATTTGATCTGACCGTCAGCTTAGCAGGGTATTTCATGCGACAATTTGCTTCATTGGTAGTCAGCCTTGAGTTCCTGAAATGCCTATATATTTTCTATGTACCTTTAACAATGCATGCACCGATTATCTTATTGAGAATAAAAGATAAATTTATGCTGTTTTTACCTGCATATGATGAGACACTTAACCATCTTCGTTAAGAAGTGAAAATAATGATTATTGCTGTCAGGAATAGTATCAGTCCCATCACATAATCAATATACCTTGGTGGAATTTTTTCCATTGCACCGGCCAATCCTCTTGTCGATAAATATGACATGACAGTCAGCGAAATTGAACTTACAATGATAAAGACAGCCAGAATCAGACCTATCTCAAGCAGAGAAAGGGCGGATCCGGCAAGTATTATTGGAATAAGTGCCAGGTCAGGAAATGCGCTGATCGCAAGTATAGACTTTACCGGTGCGTTTGACTGATCATCTTTCAGTTCTATCTCCATTACACCGTTGACGATGAAATATATACCAACTGCAAAGAGCAGGATTATAGATGCGATCTCTACATATCCAAGATATCTGTGGACCAGTAAAACACCAATTACGAGCACCAATCCTGCTATGGCCTCGGAAGTTATCGCATGGATTGCACCAAGAGACGCAGCCGTGAGGTAAGTCTTCCTCCCTGTATATTTCAGTTTTCTAGAGACGACAGCTAGAGGAGCCCAGTGATCAGGCGCTATCATGTGCAGTCCTCCCAGTAAAGCCGCTGTCCCCAATAGAAAGAAGAACAGGTCCATCCTCCACCATCGTCCTGTTTTACATAATCTTGCTGCAGATCACATCCGCTGATCCAAATGTCGGCGCTACTATCTGTATTGGATTGACAATGCCCGGTTGCAAAGACCAATTTCCCTATATCCGGAAGGGTGCCCGCTGAAGACAGTATGGCACCTGATACCATTAGGTGCAATCCGGACAAGGTGGAATACATAAATATACGCCTGAAAGATTAGTCCAAGCATGAGCGACAATTTTGAGAAGGCTCTGGAAATAAGGGAACTGGCACGCAAGCACAATGAATTTTTCAAGGAGAGCATACCTTTAATCGCATCCGAGAACGTGATGAGCCCGCTTGCACTCGAAATGCTGCTGACCGATCTTGGATCAAGATACGCGGAAGGTCTCCCCCACCACCGTTATTACCAGGGAAATAAGTTTGTGGATGGGATAGAGGATCTTGCCATCGCGTACGCAAAGCAGCTTTTCAGGAGCGACCAGGCCGACCCGAGGCCCATATCAGGTACGAATGCAAACATCGCTGCAATCTACGGGCTTACAAAGCCGGGAGACCGCATAACTGTTCCGCCCCTCTCCGGCGGTGGCCACATCAGCGCCGCAAAGTTCGGTGCCGTTGGCCTCAGAGGTCTTGATTCTTATGATTACCCTTTTGACAATGATGAGATGAATATAGACGTCGACGGCACGATAAAGCTGATAAAGGAAAAGAAGCCGAAGGTCTGCCTTATCGGTCAGTCTGTCTACCTGTTTCCGACACCGTTGCGCGATATCATGGATGCAGTCCATGAAGTGGGTGCGAAGCTCTGGTATGACGGCGCCCATGTTCTGGGGCTGATTGCAGGCGGAGTTTTCCAGGACCCGCTGAGAGAAGGTGCAGACATAATCACTGCCAGTACCCACAAGACCTTCCCTGGCCCACAACATGGAATAATACTGGGAAAGACCTCGGAGGAGACATGGAAGGCAGTGCAGCGGGGTGTCTTTCCAGGATCACTTAGCAACCATCACCTGAATGCGATGGCAGCTCTCGCCGTTACGCTTGCGGAAGAACTCGAGTTCGGCCAGGAGTATGCCCGGAAGATCGTGGATAATGCCAGGGCACTGGCAGGAGCCCTGAACGAGGAGGGTTTCGATGTTCTTGGTGAAAAGAATGGATTTACCGAATCACACACGCTTGTTCTTGACGTCAGGAAACAGGGTGGAGGCAAACTTTCAAGCGAGATGCTCGAGGATGTCGATATAATACTGAACAAGAACCTTCTACCATGGGATTCAAGCAAGAATTCTCAGGATCCAAGTGGCTTACGAATTGGGACGCAGGAAGTGACGAGAATTGGCTTTGAGAAGTCAGAGATGAAGGAGATTGCAAAGCTAATGGCTGATCTGCTGATCAGGAAGAGGGATCCATCAGCCGTCAGGTCGGATGTGAGAGAACTGAAGGAGAGGCACCAGATGATAAAGTTCTGCTTCGGGCAGGAGAAGGCGTATACATACCATGAAATATTCCGGTGACCCTACATGCAAGATCTCATCAGGAAGGTACAAGTAATACCGTACAGGAAGACATCCAGTCTGGAGATACTGATGCTGAAAACAATACCGAAGAGAGGGGGCTTCTGGCAGTGCATTACAGGGAAGGTCGAAGCTTCTGAGGAGCTTAAAGATGCGGCCCTGAGGGAACTTGCAGAGGAGACAGGTATTAAATCAGCCAACCTGGGGCATTTATCCGATCCCGTATACGAATTCGAGTATGAGAAGAATGGAAAGAAGTTCAAGGAGACTGTGTTTGCCGTCGAGGTGATGGGAAATCCCAGGGTGGATCTTGAGCACAATGTTTACCCGGAACATGTGAAACATGAATGGATGTCCCCGGAAGAAGCCCTCCGACTGCCCATGTTCGATTCCCAGAAGAGTTCTATTAAGGCGTTCCTGGATAATTTCCGGCCAGAGCGCTGAGTCTGCGATCCTTCAACGCTCTGCTGTCACGTGAATGCAGCCGAGACGGCTTTGAGCTCATTATCATTGACTTCGGTTTCATGGCAGATCTATGCGTGTTTTTTCGAACTGATCATAGTTATGTTTTATATACTATTTAAATATGCGAGGGCATAAGTGATATTTTATGAGTGAGAGAGAAAAGATTACAATAGAGAATATAGTGGCATCAACGTCCCTTGCAGAACGCCTTGACCTCAGCAGGATAGCCCTCGCCCTTGACGGATCCGAATATGAACCGGAGCAGTTCCCGGGGCTTATTTACAGGTTGCATGAACCAAAGACGGCCGTACTGATTTTCAGGAGCGGAAAGGTCAACTGCACAGGTGCAAAGAATATAGAGAACGTGAAGCTTACAATCGATACAATCATCAAGAAGCTCAAGAAAGCCGGAATAAAGGTCTACGACAACCCGGATATAGTTGTCCAGAATATTGTTGCTGTCTACGACCTGGAGCATGATCTTAACCTTACGGATATTGCGATGTCGCTCGGCCTTGAAAACGTCGAGTATGAGCCGGAGCAGTTCCCGGGGCTTGTGTACAGGGTGGAGGAACCAAAGGTTGTCCTTCTTCTGTTCGGTTCAGGAAAGGTCGTGTGCACTGGTGCCAAGGAAGAGAGCGAAATAGAACAGGCAGTCATCAAGGTCAAGAAGGAATTGCAGAAAGTCGGGCTGATCTGATCTTATATCAGATCACCTGTGATCCATATTCTCCTTCATTATCTCCCTCAGGTACGATGTCGCATACATCCCCCTTCCGAGCTTGAAGTCCAGGATGCCATCCTTCACTGACAGATCGACGGGGTTCGACGCTATGATCCTATATGTTCCAGAAGAGCTGAGTTCAGGATGTCCGCTTATCCTGAAGTCCGCTGTGCTTATACCTTCCTTCTCCAGCTCTTCATAAATCGGTGCCCCCTTTTCAAGCGTCTTCATATCAGTGTCAAAGCCAGGAAGAGGAATCATTATCCTCAGGCGATTCTCGCGCACAGATTTCTCTATCATTGAACGGTTGACGGAATTGGTTGCCCTGGGTTCGCCCGTCGCATTGAAGAGACCGTCGACTTCGGCGAAAAGATCTCCATCGTGCACCGATGACAGGGATCCATCAGCCATTATCCTGCCTGAAAGCGCAATGTTGAAAAGATATGACTGGTATGCATGCACGAACATGATCTGCAGGTTCTTTGGCAGCACCTCGAACGCATTATCGAAGTTACCGGTTTCCACCAGGTGCTGCAGGATCGCTCTCTCATACATGAGGTGCTGTGGATATTCCTTCAGCGCCATCCTGAAATCCTGGGTTTCGTAAAAGTCCCGCCGGAAATCATCCGTGTCGAAGGCAGGATCACACAGATACTCCATGACGGCTGACCTGAAGTCCCGCTTCAGAATATATTTCCCCACGATGTGCGTTATCGGCCTGCGGGAGCCGAACCTCTGGTAGGAAAAGAAATTCGGGAACCCCCCCAGTGCTTCCATTTCCTTGTTTATTTCAATAATCGAGTCATCATGCGTTCCTGAATGTATGTTAATGATGAACCTGTTACCCGCAAGATCGCCAAGGCGGATCATGTGGTTTGACCGGAATATTCTCATAACCAAAACGTCGTCGAGGGCTATTTCAGGCACACCGCCTGGCGTGTTTATGCAGAAGTATTGTGTTGTAACGCCCACACGATCCTTTGTGCCGGCATATGAGATCCTCTTCCTGCTGACTCCGAATATCCTGCTCAGATATATCAGGAACTTGTTTGTCTCCCAGTTCCTGAGCCTGACCTGCAGTATCAGGTATTTGCCGTTCGGATCCTCTGATAACCCGGACGGCAGTTCCTCAACGACAAAATCTTCGGCAGTCTCCTTGAAGCTTCCCTGTACGCCGCTTCCATGCGTCAGGTAGCAGAGGATGCCCGCTACCCGGTCATCAATCATAGATCTTGACTGTCCGGTAAAGGTTGTCCCTCTCCACCGGTATCATTCCAAGCTGTTTCACTGCACTTATAATTATTTCCTTCCTCAGGTTCCCCACCTGCTTTCCTGTTGCAGGTATCACCTTTTCGTCATATATTGTCCCGCCCCAGTCGTTCGCACCGTACATGATTGCCAGCTGGCCCATGCTTATGCCGTTTGTCAGCCAAGACGACTGGATCACTGGGAGATCGGATCGGAAAACAAGCCTGGCAACTGCAATGTTCCTGACAACGTCAAGGCCTCCGGTTCGCTGAAGGACAAGCCCCTCCCTCTCCAGCTGGGTATTGCCCGGCTCGAAATTCCATGGAGTGAATGAAAGGAATCCATGGTATTTCTTCTGTAGTTCAAGTATCGAAAGAAGATGATCAGCCTTATCCTTACTCGTTTCAACGTGCCCGAACATCATAGTTGACGATGTCCTTATGCCCAGCTTATGTGCTTCCTCCATGATGGAGAGCCATTCCTTGCCCGAGTTTACAGGCCGCCCGAGCTTCTTCCTCACGTCGGAATCAAAAATCTCAGCTCCTGCCCCGGGTATAGTTTCAAGGCCACTTTTCCTGAGTTCGATGAGAAGATCCCTGACGCTCAGTTTTGCCTTCTTTGATATGAATGATATCTCTGATGTGGAAAGCCCATGGATGCCGATTTTCGGGAATTCCTTTCTGATCCTGGAGAACAGAGAGAAGTAATATTCAGGTGGAAGGGATGGATTTACACCGCCCTGAATCAGGAGCTGCCTGATGTCGAATGCATCGTAGTATTTCGCTATCTCCTGTACGACCTGGTCCTCGGTCATCGTATAGGCGTCGTCCTCGTTACCAGTACGGTAGAAGGCACAGAACTTGCACCTCACATTGCATATGTTCGTATAGTTCAGGATGAGATTCGAGACAAACGAAACCCTGTTGCCTGAGATACTGTCGGCAATCTCTCTTGAAAGTCCACCAAGCCAGTTTATGTCAGCCACGTCATAAAGATAGGTTATATCCTCTGCTGACAGTGTTTCGTTATTCCTTATCTTGTCCTCTATTTCTGATCTTGTAGTCTGGGCGGATAACACCATTCAATATTGCCGATTCGTTTATAATCTTTATATGCCGGCCTATCCGGCAAGAAGGATGAGACAGGCACTTTGCTTGCGAACTAAAATGATCCGTTGCTCACATCAGCCTGTTCCCGTTTATCAGCTGTCCATTAGCATTGCCAAATAGTTATAACTCGGTTTCCAATTACTTGCCATGGAAGAGGGAATGATGTATGACATTGGTTACTGGCAGGATTATGTCACCGGTAATAACAAGATTTCACGAAAGGATGCTGCTGAAATCATGCAGGATCTTTCATTTCATGATCGATTGCGCCTGGCAGATTCGCTTGCATCGATCCAGGCTGGCGACACAGTCGGATACGCAGTATCCTACAACATAAATTACTCAAATTACTGCGCTGCTTCGTGCCCCATCTGCGCCTTCTATGTTCCGGCAAAGCTAAAGGGCAGGACCAACGGCGGATATGAGCTAACCGAGGAGGATGTCAGGAAAGAGGCAAGGAAGGCACGGGAGTACCATGCGACAGAGATCCATGTGGTAGGAGGATTCAACCCATATCTTCCGATGGAATATTATGAGACGATATTCAGGGCAATAAAGGAGGAGGTCCCAGAAGCCACCCTGAAGGCGCTTACGATCCCTGAGATTGACTTCATAGCGCACACAACGGGAAATACCTTAACTGAAGTTGTTAACAGGCTGAAGGAAGCTGGAGTTGACGCTCACACCGGTGGTGGAGCCGAGATATTCGACGCTTCCATCCGATCACAAATAACAACAAGGGAAAAGATCTCAGGTGAAAAATGGCTGGAGGATGCAAAGATCATACACAGGCTTGGCATGAAGGGAAACTCAACAATAACATACGGGCATGTCGAGAACTATGACCACATCATAGATCACTTTGTCCGGCTTCGTGACAACCAGCTGGATCAGCCGGGTTTCATATCTATAATACCGCTCAAGTTCAGCCTGGAGAACACACCGCTTCAGAGATCGGGCAAGGTGAAGCACGAAGCCTCGGGCAGGAAGGACCTTGATGTCATATCTCTCGCCAGGATAATTGCGGGCGCAGCCATAAAGAATGTGAGCGTATACTGGGTTGCTCTCGGTAAGCTTACGGCACAGCTTGCGCTGAGGGCAGGAGGAAACGATCTTGTCGGCACAGCCTTCAGCGAGAAGATATTCGGAGCAACTGACAGGAAGGACAAGACATATACCAGCGAACTCGACCAGATAATCCTCTCCGCTGGAAAGATACCGGTGCAGAGAGATACATTCTACAATGTCATCAGGTACACCTAGGCGTTCTTCCGCTCGTACGATCTTCCAGCCAGGATCACAATGGCTGCACCTGCGAAAGCAACTGCCGCGGCATATCCGTATGAGTACTCACTCGATATGAAAAAGTAAAGAAGGCCGAAGACGAGGTTCCCGGTGAACATACCAATGCTCCTGAATACAGATAGAAGGCCCATTCCTCTTCCTGCGACTGACCCCTTTGCAATCCTTGATATTATCGACGGCTCATACGTCTCGACGGATGATGTGCCCAGACCAAGTATTGCGACTGCTACGTAATAGAAGGCAATATCCGCCCGGGTGACAAGAACGAGCAGGATCCCGAGGGCTCCGGCACCTGCGAGGGCATAGCCAAAAAGCCCGAGCTGCCTTATCTCCCGCTTTGTCCTAATCCTGCTGTATAAGAAACCGCCTGCCGCGGAAACGCTCATGAATATCGGATAGACGAGCAGTCCGTACGCTATCGAGTCAGTAGTAGCTGCGGTGAGTATAGGAAAGCCTATGCTGTAATAGCTGAAGCCGAACAGGGCAGTCGCGATAAGTATACCGGTCATGGCCATGCTCTCTTCAGGTTTGTCTTCCGGTGGAGCATCCTCTTCCCTCACTGTGGGCCGGGTTGCCACTATCAGCAGCGTCGACACGATCAGCGGACCGATGGAAATAAGGAAGATAGTTGAAAAAGGGAATCCGAGGAGGTAGAGCGATATAAGGAGCACAGATGCTATGACCCCACCTCCCACGTCAAGCCCATGAAGGAGACCGAATGCCCGGCTCCTGTTTTCCTTGGTCGTGGATTCAACAAGGAGCACTCTTCTGGGAGGAGACCGGAAGTTCCTTGACCACCATCCTGAAACATAGACGGATCCTGCAAGTGCATAGTTTCTGAAGAGACCCGTGAAAGAAAGGGCCGGAATGAGCGAATTCCCGATTATCGATACCTTCTTTGCTCCATACCTGTCTGCCAGAAGCCCTCCGATGTATGCAAAAAATGCACCGATACCATAGCTGACGGCTTCGATCAGTGCAAAAACCCATATGGGCGCATGCAGCACAAGCACAATAAAGACGGACAATCCGCCCACTACTATCTGGTAACCCATGTCCGCAAAGAATGCTGAGAATGCAAGGAGGTACACGTTGACATGGAACCTGAGTCTCATTCTTTCGTAAGATGCCACATAAAATAAACATTTCTGAGCGAATGAATGGCCTTATTTCATGCACCCGGCAGGAAAATCCCATATTACAGATCGGTTACCTGAACCTCATGGTACCACCTGAAGGATTACCCGGCTGTTTTGGCCTGTAGAGCAGGGAGTAGAGGGATAACGGGGATCTGCCCTTCTGCTGCGGCTCCTTCAGGTGTATGAACATGAACGAGGAGGCAAACCTGCCTGAGAAGACTATGAGGTAGGAATAGATGAGCGCCATATAGAGAGGAAAATGGGCTATCATGATCTCAAGAAGGTATCCGCCTATGAGCGCCCCTGTGAGGTATATCACACCGTTGAAACCATTTATTATGGACAGATATTCAGCTTTCCTTTCCTGCGGTATCACATCCAGGAGGTAAGAATTCATCACAACATTCTGTATCGAACCAAGAATGCCGCTGTATATCTCAAGTATTATGAACTCATTGAAGGATGAAAAGAATGCGTAAAGCAAGGGAATCGCACTCAGAAGAATGCGGTTGGCAAAAATAAGGGGTGGCCTGTTGACCCTGTCAGTGACCCTGCCCAGATAGAACTGGATCAGGACAGTTGTTCCGAGTGATGCTATCGTTAGAAAAGCGACGTTTGTGAGCGTGAAATGCATCACACTTACTATCGTGATGGGAAACATTGGCCATGCCATTGACCAGAATATGCCCTGTACGTTTGTCGCCATGAAGTACCTGTAGAAGAGCGGATGACTTCGAAGATTCCTGATCGTTTCCCTCAGGTGAGTTGGTGCAAGCTTCTCACCATTCCTTTCCTTGAGCGATCCCATCAGTATGCCCGAAATCACGTATGAACCTGCAGATGCGAAGAATGGTATACGTATGTCGCTGCTGACAGTTCCGCTGAACAGGAATGTCATCGTTAGAAGAGAAAGTATGGTTCCGATGGAGCTCAGGATATTGATCACAGCCAGAAACCTGCCCCTCGTTGTCGAGTCCGTCTGATCAGCTATGAGCGAAAACCAGTTGACAGTTATAAGCGATGCGAACAGAGAAATTGCGGCGTAAACAACAACAAGCTCAAGCGGAGTGCGAACAACGCCCATGAAATACCAGAGCAGTGCGAGAGCTATGCTGCCTCCGAGAAGGAATGGACGCCGCCTCCCAACAGAATCGCTCAGTTTCCCCCACAGGAGCTGCCCGCCATTGGAAAGTGCATTGGAGGAGGACTGGAGCCAGCCCATCATTGCAGCAGATGCCCCAAGATAGACGCCGTAAACACCCACGAACGAGCTTGCAGCAGTTGCCCCGGCTGAAACAACGAATGATCTTACCGCAATGAGTGTCTTATTGAGCATGTATGATTTTAATCTCCGGAATGCGGGCAGATTAGAATAATGTTCCCTTTTCACTGAATTGGCAGTTTCTGCCTTCTTCGTGAAAGCGGATCTTGATTGCCCGATTTGCGCCGATCACCTATCGCTCCCGCGTATCATTTGTGGCTCTTCCGCTAGTATTAATATAATTTGAGAAATTAACCTCCATGGCATACTTGCTGCATCCTGATATCAATGGAGATAAACTAGTATTTACGTCAGAAGACAACCTGTGGTTGTGTGATTCTGATGGAAAAAATCCCAGACTTATCCTTTCCAACCTCGGAACAATATCAAGCCCAAGGATTTCTCCCGACGGCACAAAGGTTGCCTTCAGGTCTGTAAAGGGGACAGACACGGTGATCTCAGAAATATATGTCATTTCACTGCAGACAGGAGATCTGAAGCGCGTCACATACTTCGGTACCTCGGGAACCAATGTGGTGGGCTGGGAGTCGGACAGCACGATACTGGCAGTTTCCGATGAGGGGTCGCCATTCATGAGGGAGACGCTGCCATTCAGGATAGACGTGAATACGCTTGCATATGAAGAGCTAAAGCTGGGGCCAACTTCATCAATCATACCCACAAAGGAGGGGACATTCCTTGTCCGAGGCTTACAGGATCTCACGTACTGGAAGAGGTACAGGGGCGGTTTGCGCGGCAAAGTGTATTTTGACAGGGGAAACCATGGAAAATATACTAAGTTCCTGCAGCTTGAGTCTGGCATAGATTCACCTGCATTCATGAACAACAGGCTATATTTTGTAACCGACCTCGACGGTACAGGAAACATATACTCTGTCAACCTGGACGGAAAGGACCTTAAACAGCATACCAGGTACATGGACTTTTTTGCAAGGAACCTGAGAAGCGATGGAAAGCTGGGTGTTTTCCACAAGGGCGGAAAGATATTCATATTCGACCCTGTGAAGGATAAGGGCACAGAATTGAAAATAAAACTGCCTTTAACCGGTATGTTTACTGAAAGGAGGTTTGTTGAGCCATCCTCCTTCCTTGAAGAATATTCGATTTCGCATGATGGGAAGTCATATGGATACATTGTCAGGGGGAAACCATATGTGCTGAAGGGCACAAGCGGTCCTGTGTCGACACTTTCTGGTATCTCGACGGGAAGATCCAGGCAGCTGACATTTGCGGGCAGCAGTGGAGATGTGCTGCTTGTGAACGACGAAACAGGGAGCGATTGCGTCTATCTAATAGGGAAGGAGAAGAAGAAGATCCTGAGTGATGTCGGCCTCATCGAAGTACTATCTGCCAGCCCTTCCGGGAAGCTGGCTGTTGCCTCCACGAACCGTTTCGAAATGTACCTACTTGATCTCGAGAAAGGTAAGTCGACGCTTCTTGACAGCAATAATATCGGCATGGTTGAGGACATATCATGGCATCCCACCGAAAAGTGGATAGCAGTATCCTATCCTGAGGGCGAAGCTGAAGGTGGTCCACTTTCATCCATTGTCATTGTGGATATCAAATCGGGAAAAAAGACACCTGTCACATCAAAAGCTGCGGTAGATTTTTCTCCTTCTTTTGATCCATCAGGAAGGTATCTCTTTTATCTCTCCGAACGGGCGCTAGACCCCATATATGATAAGGTTGTTTTTGACATGGGGTTTCCAAAAGCATCAAAAGCATTTGTAGTGACCCTCGATGGTGGAGAGGTCTCACCCGTATGGAACCGGATAGGCAGCAGCAGGGCAAAAACTGAAGCGCCTCCGCTTCAGGAGATTTCTCTTAATGGCATAATGAACAGGACAATGCCTTTGCCTGTCGATTCTGCAGAGATCCATAGCATAGTTGCAGTGAATGATGCAGCCCTATTGCTTCGTTTTCCCGTTGAGGGAGTTATGAAGAATATGGGCAACGGTCCCAGATCTGATGGAGAACTTCTTTTCTTTGATATGACCACCGGAAAAGCAAAGCAGATACTTACCGAAATATCTGGTTTCAGGGTATCTGGAGGATACAACAGGATACTTGTCAGGAAGAAGGGGAAGTTCAGTGTGCATGACCTGGATTCCATGACAAAAACTTACGGTACTAAAAATAAGGGTCAAGACGATGATCTGTCAAAGATAGATCTAGGCAGGATCAGGTGCGAGATCGTGCCGAGGGAAGAATGGAGGCAGATGTTCCTTGAGACCTGGCGTACTATGAAGGAAAAATACTGGAAGGAGGACAAGATCAACCAGTTCTGGGACTCGGTGAGAAAAAAATACGCTCCCTTTGTCGAGGAAGTGAATTCAAGGTTTGAGCTATCGGATGTCCTGAAGGAGATGCAGGGTGAAACTGGTACATCGCACAGCTATGAGAGAGGCGGAGAACTGTACAGGTCATCGTATCACAGGATTGGAAAGATCGGTGCTTCCCTTGAGTTCCGTGGCGGCAGGTATTTCTTCAAGAAGATCTACTGCGGTGATCCATCCAACCTGGATGAGAGATCCCCCATACTCGCCCCGGGAGTGGATATAAGGGAAGGCGATGAGCTCGTCTCTATAAACAATGTCAGGGTTGGAACGGGCATGCCTCCAGGAAAGGCGCTTGAAAATCTTGCGGACTCGCTTGTCGAGGTCGAGGTAAAGAGATCTGGGAAGTCATCGACATACTATGTGAAGACACAGAAAAGCGAGCTCAATACGATTTACAGGGACTGGGTCGAAGGCAACAGATCGCTTGTGAGATCGAAGTTCAAGGATGCAGGATACATTCACATTCCTGACATGATGGCAAAGGGTTTTGCAGAGTTCCACCGGCAGTACATATACGAATGGGAGAAGCCGGCACTGATAGTAGATGTGAGGTTCAACGGTGGCGGCCATGTCTCACATCTCCTTCTGGAAAAACTTTCCAGGAAATTGATCGGTTTCGATATACCCAGGAGGGGAAAATACCTTCCTTACCCGTCATACGCCATAAGCGGCGGGATGGTTGCAGTGACCAATGAATTTGCCGGTTCAGACGGTGACATTTTTTCACATTCGTTCAAGCTGATGGGATTGGGAGACCTGATCGGCGAACGGACATGGGGCGGTGTGGTCGGAATAAATCCCCGCAGAACCCTTGTCGACGGCACAATGATTACCCAACCGGAGTTTTCATTCTGGTTTACCGATGTCGGCTTTGGTGTCGAGAATTATGGAACCGACCCGACTATTGAAGTGGATAATACGCCGACTGATTACCTGGCAGGAAGGGATCCGCAGCTTGAAAGGGCCATTGAGATTGCAAAAGGGCTGGCAAAGAAGGCGATCAGAAAACCGAAAAAATAGGTCAGAGGAACATGTAGATGAAGAAGGCAGCCAGAATATAGAGACCGGCTATGCCAATGTAGATGAGCGTAAGCTGGAGCTGCTGCTTATTTATCATCGTTATGTCCTTTTCAGTGAACATGATCCTGCTGTTTGCAAGACTATTAAGATATTTCCTTGCTCCGAAGTCCCAGAAGGCACCCACAAAAGCCACGCCGAAACCGCAAATTGTTATTATGGTGGGCATCGCAATCGTAACAGATGATATGCCGAAATGATATACGGTTAGCGCAACCAGAATCAGAGCGACGAGCAGTGCAATCGGTATGTATATGAATCGCAGTATCGCCTGGATTCTAATGCGGTGCTCCAGTGCCTCGATGACGAGGTCGCTGTTTCCTTCTTCCGGTTCATTTCCAATCAAGTTAACCTTTCTATTTGCCCTGTTCCCCGTCGGCGCTCATGACCTCTGCCTCGCCTTCCTCTTCCTTCTCTGCATTCAAGTCACTATCGTTTTCGATCAGGCCATCCTGGTCGAAGTGGCATAAATACATTCTGTCAGGGCCAGCCCTGACCGGAGGTGGTGTGCTTTCACAGATATCCTTCCTGAAAACACACCTGTCGTAGAACCTGCATCCAGGGTGAACATCCACTGAATTTCCGACCTCCCCGATGATCTTCAGTTCATGATGAATCCAGTCCGGATCGGGTGACGGCACTGCATCAATCAGCGACTTAGTGTATGGATGGAAGGGCATCTTTATGATCTCCTCTACCCGTCCGTACTCCACGGCAACGCCAAGATACATAACCGCGATATAATCGGAAACATATCTTGCAGACGCAATATCATGCGATATGTACATGATCGACATGCCGTACTCGTTCCTCAGACGGAGGAGCAGGTTCATGATGTTAGCCCTTATAGATACGTCAAGCATGGATATCGGTTCATCGGCGAGAAGAAAGTCAGGGCGCTGGATCAGCGCTCTGGCAATTGAGACCCTCTGCCTCTCGCCTCCTGAAAGTTCATGCGGGTACCTGTTTATGTAATTGCTTGCCGGAGTGAGATTCGCTATTTCAAGCGCCCTTGAAACTTCGGCAAGCACATCGGGCTGCTGTGCCTTCTTCTTGGGAAGCGATGAACCCTGGTTGGATGCTTTCAGCGCATCGAGTTCTGCAAACGTATGCGATCCCATACTCGACAATAATGGCTCTGACACTATATCGAGAATGGTCATCTTTGGATTTATTGAGTCATATGGGTCCTGAAAGATAAGCTGGGTAGCCTTCCTGTATGCCTTGAACTCCCTTGACCTTTCATGCAGACTGGACACGTTAATTTGCCTGATCTCACCGTCAGAAAGATATGAGTATAAAATTTTCCCGGACGTCGGTGTTATTGTCATCAGGATTGTTCTTCCAAGTGTAGTCTTGCCTGACCCACTCTCGCCAACGACGCCGAGAATCTGCCCTTTCTTGATTTTCAGATCAATGTGATCCACGGCCCTGACAAATTTCTTCTTTCCAAGGCCAAAGAGGCTGCCGGATGCGGTGGCAGAAAGCTCAAAATATTTTGTCAGATCGGACGCTTCTATCACATTATATGCGCTGTCAGTATAGTCCTTGCTTTCCTGAATATTTTCAGTGTTTGGCTTCAGCCTGCCTTCGTTCATGTCGTTCACAAACTCCTTCGCGTGAAGGCACAGGCTGAGGTGTCCAGGTGATGCTTCAACATATGGAGGCAATTGTGTTGTACAATCACTCTTGACGTAGAAGCATCTTGTCGCAAAGTAGCATGCCTTTGGCAGGTTAAGCAGATCCGGAACCGCGCCAGGGATCCCGGTGACCACGCTTTTGGTGGATCTTATAGATGGATAGCTCCTCATCAGGGCCACTGTATATGGATTGGAGCCGTTCTTGAATACGTCCTTTGCAGTTCCTAGTTCCATGATCTTGCCGGCGTAAAGCACCGCAACGCGATCAGCCAGCTGGGACACAACACCTACGTCGTGTGATATGATCACCATGGACTTTATGATGCCTTTGTCCCTGAGATTCCTGAGCTCCTTTATGATTTTCGCCTGCGTGATCACATCAAGACCTGTTGTTGGCTCGTCCGCTATTATAAGCTGGGGATTCAGCGCAAGCGCCATGGCAATGACTGCCCTCTGCTTCATTCCGCCGCTCAGCTGGTGAGGGTATGAATCCAGAAATCTTGTGTTGAAACCCGCTAGCTTAGATGATTCATTAATCCTTTCGTTGACCTCTTCAACTGACATGAGAGGTTCATGGATGTCAAAGACCTCCCTGATCTGCCTCCTTACGGTATAGACTGGATTAAGGGAGTTCATTGCTCCCTGGAAAACCATGGCGATAGATTTCCACCTGAGTGTCGTAAGGCGTTCATCAAGTATCCTTTTTGATGACCTGCGAAGTTTGAAGTAAGCCCTACCTGACGTCTCGGCAGAAGTCACAACCTCTTCTTCTTCCATGCCGCTTCCTATCCGGTTAATGAACCTTACTTCCCCTCCAACGCTTGCATTATCCGGCAAAAGAGACATCATTGCAGTGGCAAGAGTTGACTTTCCTGAACCACTTTCACCAATTATTCCAAGGATTTCCCCTTCCTTCAGGTCAAAGCTAATGTTGGACAGTGCCTGTATCTCTCCTTCAACTGTCTTAAACCTGACAGAGAGATCATTGACCCTTACAATCGGCTTTCCCATTGTCCTGTCGGTTCTATAAGCACCTATCTGCATTTAGCGCCTCCTCAATCTGGGGTTCACCACTTCATCGAGTCCTCGCGAGGCAAAGATGAAGGCAAATATGAACATAGTCAGCGCAATTGCAGGAGGAAGGACCCACCATGGTGCCAGTACCGCATAGTAAAAGTTATCGAGGACAGAGTTCAGCATTCCTCCCCAGGTGGAAAGGTTAAGCGGTGCAAGCCCAAGGAACTGCAATCCTGCAACTGCTGCGACTCCTCCACTTATGGCAAGTGAAAGGAGATAAAGAGTAAGAGGAGCGATATTAGGAAGTATGTGTCTCCTCATTATGCCAAAAAAGCCGGCTCCCGAAACCCTGGCAGCCTCGACAAATGTCCTGGACTTGATTTGCCTCACTATTCCAATTAAAGTGAATGTCGTAAATGGCCATGAAACTATTGTTACGATCCATACCAGGTTGGTAAAACTTGATCCTATAACCGATTGCAATGCAATTAGCAGGGCCAATCCAGGTATCAAGTATACAGAAAGCGAAATAACCTCGAATATGCTTCCCACTGCCCCGCCTTTATATCCAATGACCATAGCAGCAATCAATGCAACGGCTATAGTTGCAATCCCAATCATAACACCCAAGAGCCAGTCTGTCCAGAAGCTTTGAATAAACTGTGCGAAAAGATCCTGGCCCTCCTCGTTTGTTCCGAGTGGATATATGGCACCACTAACAGTGTGGAATGTTGGCGGAATCGGGTTCAGATCGTAAGCATTTGTATCATAAATATAAAACATACCAGTTGATGCGATTACACCTATGACACTCCTGCCTGTTGCCACGTCGTAGAAGGAAATTGGCTGAGAAACATTCACAGGTCTTGGTGTGAGTGTCGCACTCCATGTGAAAGGATAAGATCCGTTTCCAGTTTGTAGAGAAAACAGTAAACCGTTGGATGAAGCTATAATGAAGGTAAAGGCGAAGCTATCAAATACCGGGTTTGTCAGGTAACTGCCATAACCGGATGGGAGGGCAAAATTTCTTGTAGTGTAATTACTTCGACTCACGTTTGTCGTATTGGTACTATTGTGCGAAGTTGAAAAGAGTCTTGAAGTAATATATACACTTGAGGCGGTTTCCGATACCAGTACAGTGGGAAAACCAACACTGCCATAAGAACTTGAAAATCCGGTTATTTTCGAAGAAGAATGAAATATAAGTGTAAAGTTCCTTGTCGCTAAGTTTATTGAATAAACATTATTGTTGGCAGTTGCAATAAATATGGAATTATATGAGTTAGACTGACGTTGATAATCTTTTGGGATATATGGCCCCTGAACTATAGTACTATTCGTATGAACATTCCAGACAAGTGTTCCATTTACCGGGGAATATGCTGACAGATTGTTGCTGTATGATACAATTACAGAGGATTGATCGCCTGCCAAACCGAGCAGGAAGAATGATCCGTAATAAAGCACGTTCCTAGGAGCGGTATCTGTATTCAATTTGATCGTCCATCTATGCACCAGTGGAAATGCCTGAAACTCGTTGAGGTAATACCCCGTTATGTTGTGTGAAACAACATAGACGAAGCCAGGGTTGCCAATTTCATTGCTAGGATTGTAATAATTAGATGGTATATTGTAGAAAGGCACAAAAGGTGGTAGCGTGAACTGGAGTGGGATAGAGTCACTGACGGGAGGTGAGACAATTGTGCCGTTCACAGAAGCATGAGATACTGCCACAAAAGTAGGCTTTCCTGATCCAACTTGTACTCCTGTCCAGCCTGCCTTACCTATGTAGAGGTTTCCATTAGTGGTTGATAAAAGTATGAAGTTCGACAGCTGGTACTGCCCACCTGAAATGAGTGCCTGGTAATTTAGCAGCGGAAAAATTATGGGGCTGAGCATCTGATTTGTCGAGTTAACAGGAATATTATACAGATAAAAAGATGAGTTGACCGGAGTAGTATTGGTTGAACCTATACCTTCAGAATAGAGGGATCCATTCGAGACTGCGTAGTAAATCACGTAAGATCCAGTGGTACTTGCAGAAGATGCCAGCGGGCCAAAATAAGTAAGATTATTTGCAGCAGATGAATTGTTAACCCTGAGATCTATGGCCGCTCGCTCTTTTGCAATATGAGTATCTATACCAGGTGCAATGTATGAATACGGCTGTGGGGCCAGTATAGGGGATAACAGCGCAATAACGGCAAAGGTCAGGAGTATGTAGAATCCTGCTTTCCCGTACCTGGATTTCATATAAATCCTGAACTGCGCCCTGAAGTGCTGCAGGCTCCTTTGCCGCTTCAGCCTGCGTAAACGTTTGTTGTTTTCCTTTTGCTTTTGATCATCACTCAACAATATTAATCACCTTAAACTCGTATTCTTGGATCAAGCCAGGCATGAACATAATCCACTATTAAATATGCAAAAATGGTTACCACTGAAATCATAAATGTTGCTGCCTCTATCAACGGGTAATCTTCCTTTAATGTTGCCTCGTAGAGATAATATCCAATCCCAGGATATGAGAATATTATATCCACAATCAAAGCACCGCTCAGTATAAGCGCAAATTCCAGTGCCATTCTCGTGGATACCGGTATAAGTGCATTTCTTGCAGCATGTTTTCTAAGTATGTCTTTTTCCCTAACTCCCTTTGCCCTGGCAGTGGTGATGAAATCTTCTCCAAGTATTGATACCATAGTCGCCCTCATCGTTATAAGGTGTCCCGCTGCACCTATCAGAAACAAGGAAACCAGAGGGATTGCTATAGACCTTATAACGCTCAAGACACTGAAAAACGTGGGATGTTCAAGTTGTGTAAAACTGAAATAACCCGTTACTGGAAACCAGTGAAGGTACGCTACTAAATATAGATAAAGCAGAACAGCGAGCACCAAGTACGGAATCGAACTGACTATAAGACTTGAAGTAAGTATTGCTGCTTCACTCCTCTTACCCCTCAACCTTGTTGTTGTTATTCCAAGAGGAATACCGAATACCCAACCGAGAACTGCAGCAGTTCCAACTAGAACGAGGGTGTAAGGAAGAGCTGTGAAAACTATCTGGCTCACCGTAGATCCTGTATAGTAATCATATCCCCAGTGCGCAGTAAACATGTCATACATGAATGTTGTGAAGGCCTGATATGACCACTTTCCATTCTGCAGACCAAATTGCTGCAAAAGCGCCTGCTTTTGAGCTAAAGTAGGTTTGCTTTTAAGTGAAAGAAGTATAAGATCCGCAGGGTTGCCCGGCATTAGTCGAAAAATAACAAAAATGATTATAGCGACAAGAAACAATAAGACGACTCCCTGTATCAGTTTCCTTACCGCAACAAAAGCATTCATAGCAATACCTCTAACATAGTGAAATGATCAAATTGAAAGTTATAAAGATAATGATAAAATAAAAAAATGGGTGGCTCACTGGCCAACTGGAGGCTTCTTTCTTCTCATCATCAAGCCAACGGCAGCTCCTATAACAATCACTGCTACGATTACGCCTATTGCAACGTAAAGGAGAGTGTTGTTTGGAGAAGTCGTAGACACTGAGTGGAAGCTAACAGTCACAGACACTGGCTGTCCCGACACTGTGAAAGAGACTGAACTCGAACTGGCCCTGTAGTTAGAAACTGTAGTGTTTACAGTTACGCTGTAAGTACCATTTGGTTCGGAGAATGTTATTGTTGACGAAGTAGAGTTCAGTTTAGTTCCATTTGCAAGCAAGACGAACCAGTTAGATCCAGATGGTAGACCCGTCTCTGTTACCGTGACTGTATATACCACCTGCTTGAAGACAAGGCTCTCTGTCACTGGAGCTCCATTTACCTGGAAGGACCCGCTATATGACGTTGTCAAGCTGTATCCAGCCACTGGAGAGATTGTGTAAGTGTAAGTACCGTTGAATTCCCTTATTGTAGCAGTTGAAGATGTCGATGTAATCACTGTACCATTAACTGTTACGGACCAGCTAGTTCCAGCCGCAAGCCCAGTCTCACTGAAAGTAACTGGGTATGAGTAGACAAATACCGCAGACTGGCTAACTGCGGCCCCATTAACTGTCACCTGACCAGTAGTGCCAAGGTAGTCAGGATCAGAAGATGAGAGCATATAGCCATAGGTACCGTTAACAAGTTCAAACGTGATCGTTGACGAAGTAGATGAGTTGGACTGCCCGTTTGAAAGGTTCACGTACCATGTAGTTCCAGCAGGAAGGGCCTTTTCAGTGAATGTAACCGTGTACGTCGGTGGATATGTTGGTGTCGAGTAGACACTCATTGAATCTGCCGGTGTGGCAGTTGTTCCGTTTTGACCAAGTGCAGTTATGATGAATGAGTCGAATGGCACCGCCGAATCTTTCACGTAAGGCAAAGCAACATAGGAGATTGCAACTCCAGCGTTGAATGTATAGTCATAGAAACCAGGTGAAAAGGTTGCAGATGCTACACCATTTGCGTTTGTCAGCAAGTCTATTGCTGGCAAGTAGGAACTTCCGAACATGAAGTTGGGGTTAGTTGCCAATGTTAGTGTACCGCTTGTATTATTGAAGAAACCTCTGTTTGCCCCAAGTACATTCTGTGATTCTAGCTGAACCATATATCCTTTCACCGGAGCACCTGTAGAGTTTGTCACTGTCGCAGTAACTGTAATATGCCCATTATACGCCATGCTATCACTTGTTACTGAGATAGCTACTGTATCTTTTGGTGTTCCAGACACCATCTGGACTGGATACTCTACTGGCTGCTGAAGCCCGTAACCATTCGGATTACTAGCAGTTGTCCACTCTGCCGGAAGCATGTAATCCGGAGCTCCTGAAACAGGAGTACCCTGGGCCATGTCGCCAAGGAAGATGTATGTCACACCTTGCGATCCATAGGCAGAGTAGTTATATGAGCTGTTGGCTTGTATCCAGAAGTAGACAGTACCGTTCGATCCAGTAACTCCGGACAGTGAACTCATGTTCGGGTTGCTTGGGTTCTTGACATCATTTACAGCATAATAGGCTTTACCAATGAATCCATTATAGCTGGAAGTATTCGTCTCAGTTTCTCCCGCATAAGCTGGCGTCATTATGATTGCACCGCTTGCCACCTGTATTGTGTAGCTGAAACCAGCAATTGGCTGACCTGAGGATGCATTTTCAAACTCCATCCAATAGAGTTGCTTTGCTGTTCCAGATAGCTTCGGGGTTGGAGCGGTTAAAACCTTTAGACCCTGCGGAAGAACGTTTGCTAGAGCGTATCCAATTCCAGGTTCAACAGACGAATTTCCCGTTGCAACTGCTGTGAAGTTTAACCTTCCAAAGTACTGGTTTGTATATATCAACGGCTGGGTATTCAGAACAGTGAAATCCCAGACATATTGACCGGCAGCATTTGTAGTGCCGGTATTGCTGGTTATATTAACTGTTGCACCGCTTGGCGACACACCTACAGTGACACTTGCCCCTGCAACTGGTTTTCCAGTTATGTTGCTAATTACTGTTGCAACAACAGATCCTTTCTGACCATTGAAAAATGTTGAGTTGCTGACCTGAACAGATACATCATATTTAGACGTATATTTTGTCACAAGACTGGTGCTTCGAGTGTGGGTTGTAAGGACTGCCCAGTACATGTAGGATGCATATGGCACCTCTATTTCTGAAATATTTGTAAATGTTGTGTTTGTGAAAGGCAGGATATCGATTCCATATCCAAGGTTTATCATCGTAGACTCTATAGCAGCTATGCCCTGGATTTCGTCAGATATTGAGATCCTTGTAACAAGATTTGTTATAGAGTTCAGCTCGTTAGTAAGATTATTCATTGTGTTGTTGACCTGAGCCCCTGTAAGAGTCTTGCCGCCGTATGAAATGGAGCTCCATGGCCCAAGGTAGAAACCTGTTCCAAATCCAAGGTTGTAATTATAGAATGAAAAGTAGTCTCCAGTTGGATCACCTGCAATTCCGGTTATACCAAGGGATATCACATTGTAATTATACTCTTCAAGGTTTGGTATAAGAGTCGTAAATGATTCCTGCGTCACTGTTGTTGGAACTCCTATTGAAGTCCATTCCTGGGCTATGACTAATGCACCTTCAACTCCCAGCGGATTTGGTCCAGCACTTGTAATCTGTATATCGGCGGTTACCTTAGCACCATTGTAATACCATACACCGCTTTTGCTCACCATTCCAGGTATTGATTTAATAAGACTCACGGCCGTTGAGGGGCTATAGGAGTAACTTGGTGTTGAGTCATTTCTCCAGAGAGGGTCTGAAGGGGGTATGATAGGTTGTCCGAGTATATCATAACCTGAGTCGATGACAGTTGCCAGATAGGCTTTGTCTGTTGCATAGTTAAGTGCCTGCCTGAAAGCTGTTATGTTCATTGGTGCATTCGAGCTGAATGAATTCAGTTGCATGTACCCATAACCTGAAGAGGCTTTGTGGAAGATGTAGGTGTTTGCAAAAGTGTCAACCACAGGGACAAAGCTTGGTGTTACTCCCTCCGTGATTGTTTGTACCTGACCCTCTGACATTGCAGTAACTGCAGCCGATAGAGTTGAAAAGTACGGATATTCTACCGCTGCTATCTTTGGAGTGTACTGGTGCCAAAGCGTTGGGGTAGCCCAACTGTTGTTTGCAAAGAATTGAGCATATGTTGATGAGTTTACGTACTGTATGAAGTAGTAAGGGTTAGCGTAAAGCTTCCATCCCTCGTTTGCGATATAATAACCCTTCGTTCCATTATATCCATTTACCATCATGAATGGTCCGGTTCCGACGTAGCCGGGAGCATAACCTGTAGCTGCGTTGTAACCCAGCTCCCAGTCATTATAACCGCTACCTGCAACAACTGATGAGTTGTAATTCCAGTTTCCAGAAGCATCTGCGTATATGTGTTCAGACCATATGTGATACGGAAGAACAGGAGTCTCCCTTGTATATGTGGTGAATGTTGCCGAAGTTGAACTCAGCAGGTACTCGACTGTTAGGTTGTTGATCGGTATGACATTAACAACGTTTGCATACTCAGTTTCGTAATCCGAAGACTGCATAAGCAGTTCCCATGAGATGACAAAATCTGATGACTGAACCTCGTAAGTAAGCATTTTGGTTGACTGATACTTCGAATATGTATGTGTATAGGGCGTACCAGACGCAGTATAGTAGGTCTGTGTGTTTGAAAATGTATAAGTTTGACTGGCATTTGCTGGAGTCCAATCCGTCCACTTGACTCCGGGAACGATGTGAAGCGTGTATGAGACGTTATATGTCTGCCAAGAGTCAGTTAACGGATCAAACGTAGTGTGGTTACTCAGAGACGATGTATTTGTATAAACACATGAGGATGCAAGCCATGGAATATATGTGCCATTGGGCAGTTCCTGATATGCGGTATCATAGATCTCATCGGTCAGCAAAGCAGCATACAAACTCGTTTGCTTGATAATATTCTCGTGACCTATGTTTATCGTGTTCGCTACCTTATAGACCCCACCGGTGTACCCAGGCTCACCCGACGTTACTGTTCCTGATGTCCATGCGGTAAGCGAATTCACCGGGGAAAGCGTGGTCTTGCTGTTAAGCTTGCTCTCGGGATGACTTGCAGCACTCGCCGGGCCAACTCCGTTGTAGAGCATCATGCCCATACCGGATAATACCATTAGAGCCGCTACAGCCAATGTCACAGATATCAATCCAATCTTCTTCTTTGAAACCATTTTTGCACCTATACCGATGGAACCTTATACGAATACGTTAATAAAAGTTTTTCCCTGCTTGACCCAAATAAAACATGTCCAAGTATAAACGATAGTTTCCTCGCCAAACTCTTGTGGATATGATAGAGAATGTATAGCAGGACTTGAGATGCAATGAAAGTATTATAGCAGCGTAGACGGCCGTGGGGTTGACAGATCCCTATGCAGCGTGCTTATGTTTACCAGCTGAGCTTCGGTCGACTCAAATCGAAATCCCATTTTTGAATATATGACAAAATGATCCTTCCTTTTGCCGTGCATCCATGAAACTTCTCTGGATTTTGAATATAATGACTCAACTGAATCCTTTAGCAGAGGCGACTTAGTCCAGTATGTGTCCACGAAATATGCATCGAGTGTTTCCCTGTCCAGGGCGACTATATCGATTTTTGAAGTTTCACTTCTCCATGTATAATAGAGAAGTTGCTTGCCCGGATCTACGATCTGATCATGAAGATGCTGCAGGCATATGCTGGTAAATGTTCTCGAGTTGTGTCTGTCAAGATCGAGGCGGATAGAATTCATGACCTCCTGGACCCTGCCAAGTTCAAGCGTTCCCAGATTCGGCCTCAAGAACGAGAACCAGAATCGCGTGAAATTATCTCGAATGGAGAAGAGGGCCTTAGGCCCCGCTGTCTTATCCGTCAGCATGCTGCTTTTCTGGATTATTGCGTACCTTGATTCCAGTAACCTGAGCTCTGACTGGATTTCACGCTTCGGAATTCCTGTCTCGTCAGAAAGTTCGTCAAGCGTCTTTGGTCCATAACCAAGGTGCTGTAATATATCTAGAATCTTGTACCTGTTCTTCACTCCGGATAGTAGTGTAAGTTTAGCGTAGTTGTAGAGATAGCTGGACCTGCTAAGTATATTTTCCTCTATGTTCCTTTCCAGGTTCAGCCTTGGATTGAAGTGTATGAGGGAATGAGGGCTTCCGCCGAAAACTGAATAGACACTGACTGCTTCTTCGGACGTAAGACCCGAAAGGAGAGGAAGGGTTTCCCCATATGACAGATCCCCAAGTACAATCCTCTCTGTCGCCCTGTTGAATATTGAATATGAAGACCTCAGCTCGGCAGGGCCGGGGATAACAGGATTTGAAGTCACGATAATAACAGAAAGATTCTGGGAGAGAGGAAGAGAATTCCACCAGGAGATGAACTCAGGAACGAACTTTCTAGATTGGTTCACGATATCCTGGAATGAGTCTATGACCAGTAGCAGTCCCTCCGTTACAGACCAATCTCTAATGATTTGAAGGACTTCACCAAACGTCGTGGGAACATTCGTTGATTTTCCCATCCCGGATGCAACCATCTGTGACCAGAAAGACCCAACTATACCCTTTTCGCCATACCCGTTCGGTATCAAGTAAATAGATCTGCATGTTGACATCAGTTGATTTACCAGTTCAGTTTTGCCAGACCCTTCTGCACCGGTGAGTGTCAGGAGTTTTTTTCCTCCCTTCATGTGCAGTTTTTTCAGGTGATCTAATTCCTGCAGTCGACCCAGAAACATATAAATAATATGGGATAAAAGCATAATACCATTTCGCTCAAAATTTCAAGTACGTTCATTCCTGGCAGAGTAACAAGGGCACGTGATGTTCATGCGCAGATAACAGATAATGTTCCTGTACAATGCTTACGCATTATCTTCGTGGATATCTTACTGAATGCACAATCCTGCTCCTTGAAAATGTGCTTAGTAGGAGAGCTTGCTACTATGTCACATGTTCTGGTACCCACAGTGAGATTCTCTTCAACACCGCTGTGATAACTGACACACTCTCCTCTGCTAAAGCATCGGAGGTTCCCACTTTTGCACTTATTTGCGCATCACTTCTCACGATCAGGCGGGTTTTGCGGGAACCCATTACGGAGTTTTGAGGTCGTTACTGCCCTGAACGTTGCCCCTCTGGGGGTATCAGTGCTCCCTTTGCATGCTT
>Ga0078972_1005942_pt1 | contig 29979 bp, 23 predicted proteins | sample YelNatPaOPGAMG01_FD_67568 | JGI IMG/M metagenome (GOLD analysis project Ga0078972, IMG submission 67568) | Hot spring thermophilic microbial communities from Obsidian Pool, Yellowstone National Park, USA - OP-RAMG-01 (SPADES assembly) (version 2) | ecosystem: Environmental > Aquatic > Thermal... | reverse complement strand
CGGGATGTATTCCATAGGCGGGCGGTGGCGCTTATACTCCCGGTTTCCTGGTAAGTTTTGACAAGCTCCTTTCTTGCCTCAATTTTGTTCATCTCGTATAATCTCCTGTAAGCCAAGCTGGCCATAGGCGGGGCTCCTCCTTTTTGAGTTTTAACCACAAACTCTTTATAGAGGAGGCCCCGCCTTTTTTCAAAATCGCCTCCACCACCTGGTAACGATCTCTTGGCGCAAGTGCTATTAGGGGTTGCGCCTTGCTTCTTTTAGGGGTATAATGTGCTCAAACCTTTTAAGGAGAGGAAAATGCCTAAAACAGCTTTAGTGACCTGCCCCAGGTGCGGGCAAAAGTTCACAGTTGTGGTCCACAACCTTGTGGATGCCTCCAGAAACCCAGAACTACGAGAACTCCTCATAAGGGGAAGGCTTAACCTGGCAGTTTGCCCTTACTGCGGAGCCGGCGGAACCCTAAACGTCCCTATCTATTACTACAACCCCGAAAAAGAGCTCGCCTTCGTATACCTCTCGGCTCAGGTGGGGACAAGCGACCTGGAACGCCAGAGGATAATCGGCGACCTCACCAACCAGCTTATAAACTCCATCCCTCAGGAGGAGCGGAAGGCTTACCTCCTTCAGCCCAAGGTTTTCATAACCTTCAAAAGCTTCCTGGAGGAAATAATCAAGGCCGAAGATATCCCTTACGAGGAAATTATCGCCGAAGAGATGCGCATCGGCTTAGTGGAAGCGCTGCTGGCTTCTCCTAAGGAGGAATGGAGCAATATCCTGGAAAGCAACGTTTACTTACTTGACCCCTTGTTCTTCAGGGTGCTGGCCGGGTTCGTCTCCGAAGCTTATCGGAGAAAAGAGCCGGAGCTTATAGAGAAGCTTGAGGGCATCCGCAAGGAGGTGGAAGAGTTCCTGAACCGCAGGATGGAAGAGGCGAGGGAAACCTTAATAAGCGAGCTTCTGGAGCTTAAGGGCGAAGACCTGGAAAACGCCGTCGCCCGGATAAGGCCAGTCCTGGATTACGAATTTTACCGCGACCTGGCCGAGCGCATTGACCGACGTGAGGCAGAAGGGAAGGCTGAGGAAGCTCAGAAGCTAAGGGAGCTGAGGGACCAACTTCTGGATATAACGGCCCGGCAAGATGCCGAATTAAGGGCAGCTATGACCAAAGCCCGAGACCTCCTGCGCGATGTCTGGGAGAGCGAGGACCGGCTCAAGACCCTGGAGGAAAGGGCCGAGGATGTAAACATGGCTTTCTTGGAGCTTCTGGCCGCTTCCATGGAATGGGCTAAGGAGCAAGAGGACGGGGAAACTCTCCAAGCTCTGGCCTCTCTGGCCGAAAAGGCAGTGGAGATTGTCCGGCGGAAGGCCCCACCCAGGGTAAGGCTTGTTAATGAGCTCATGGATGCCTCCTACCCCGAGGAGACCAAGCGTCTCCTGGAGGACAACGCTTCGCTTGTGGATAAAGAGCTCCTAAGCCTGATGGATGAAGTGACCAGGGACCTGGAAAGGGAAGGGTACACCGAAGCTGCCGAGCATCTTTCATTGGTTCGCCGCCAAGCCGAAGGGATGGTTCAAGGCTTCGCTCCCTAAAGGGGGAGAAGCATGGAATCCCTCTCCTTTGAAGAAGCTTACCGCAAGCTTGAGGATATAGTCCGCAAGCTGGAAGCAGGAGGGCTTCCCCTGGAAGAATCCATAGCCCTCTACGAGGAAGGGATGAAGCTGGTCCGCTACTGTGAGGAACTCTTGGAGAAAGCTGAGCTAAGGATACGACAAATCCAGTTAGACAAAGGGGGTAATTGGCTGCTCCTACCCTTTGAGCCGGAAGATGGGCGATAAAATTCTGCTATCCTCTTTCGTGGCTTGGAGTATAGCGCAGGTCTCTAAGTTCTTCATATGGCGATTGCAGAAGGGGAAGACTAACTTCAGGATTTTGGTAAGTGCTGGGGGCATGCCCAGTTCTCACTCGGCCTTAGTCTCCGCCCTGGCCACTTCCACTGGACTTTGGGAAGGTTTCTCTTCCACCGCTTTTGCCCTGAGCCTCATTTTAGCTCTTATCGTGATGTATGATGCGGCTGGTGTTCGGAGGGCGGCAAGCATTCAAGCTAAAATCCTGAACCAGATTTTGGATGAGTTATTCCAAGGGCAACCCGTAAGCGAGAAGCGCCTCTGGGAGCTTTTGGGCCATACCCCGGTTGAGGTGTTGGTTGGGGCTTTGATGGGGGTAGCGGTCTCGTTTTTGCTTTATTGGCTCCGCTGGTAGTCTCTTCCTAAAGCATTGTTGCGTTAAGGTAAGCCGCTTTCGTCATTGCGAGGGTGCGAAGCGCCCGAGGCAATAGGATGTGTCTTAGGGTTGTGGGAGAAAACTTTTCCCCATCCTCGTAGGCTTAGGGTTCGCCAGCGTTTTGGGTCCCACTCGTGGGCGAGGTTGCAAGGGGTGGCTGCTCGCCCCTTTTTAAGGTTTCGTGGGGGGACACCCCCCACGCCCCCCGCCATGGGGGCTTTGCCCCCCTGGACCCCCGTTTTGCCCACCCCCGTTGGCTAAGGGTTTGCCGGCGTTTTGGGCCCCACTCGTGGCGGGGTGGCAAGAGTTGGCAGCTCGCCCCCTCTTTTGAACTTGTGGGGGCACATCCCCCACAGCCCCCTGCCAGGGGGCTCCGCCCCCTGGACCCCTATTGCCCACCCCCGTAGGCTTTGGGTCCGCCAGCGTTTTGGGTCCCACTCGTGGCGGGGTGGCAAGAGTTGGCTGCTCGCCCTTTCTTTGAAAATTTTGGGGGCACATCCCCCAAATCCCCTGGGAGGGGGCTGCGCCCTCTCCACCCCCGTTTTCCCACCCTCGTTGGCTTTGGGTTTGCCAGCGTTCTGGGTCCCACTCCTGGCGGGGTTAACCTCTTCCCCGGCCTCTCTCTGAGGCGGAGAGGGGAGAACCCCGCCAAATTTTCCCCTTCCCTCGCAGGGAAGGGGGTCAGGGGGTTAGGTCAGAAAGGCACACTCCCCATGCCCCCCTACCCACGCTTTAATTATGGTCGGCTAAGGCCGACCTTTGGCCAATGGTTGGGGCTCGCAATGACGCCTGGATGTCATTGCAAGGGCGCAGAGTGCCTGAAGCAGTCTCCTGCCGAGGGTTGGGAGTGCTGAACTTGCTCTAAGGCTTTGTCTAAGCCTCCAGGTGAGGAAATACCTTCAACAAGCTGGACGAATTCTTTCAAGGAGCCAGCTTTCTTCCTCAAAAGCCTCAGCTTTTCCCCAATTGGGTCCGGGTGGCCAGGCTCAGCAGCATAGGAGCCGAAAAAAGCAAAAAAGGCCTGGTTGAGCTTACGGATGTAATACCCTTTGGAAACAAGGAGCTTCCTCCTTTCCTCCATGTACCTCTCGGCCCCTTCTATATCCCCGGCCTTGAGGAGTTCTTCCACTTTTAGGCGGGTTTCCCGCATGAGCAGCTGGAATTCGGATATTACCGGCTCCTCAGCCCCCTTTTCTTCCTCTTCCTTTGGAGGAGGGGCAAGCTCCGGATAGAAGCGGCGCAGGGCTTTGAGGCCTATCTCATCCCCAGCAATTGAAGCCACAGTCTCGTTAATCGTCCTCATCTCCGGACTATCATCGTAGTGCCAGCCGAGGGGGTGGAAGAAGAGGTAGTGGTGCATCCATTCATGGGCCGAGGCTTGGAGGGCAAATTCAAGGGATGGGTAGTCCAAAATCATGGCTGGATAGCTGGATAAACCTCCAACATCCACCACTAAGGATGAAACGTTGAAAAGCCTGTCAATTTCTTCCTCCAGAGCCTCTTGCTCCTTCAAGGCCATGCTAGGCTTGAGGAAAATGCCCTTGCGGATTACCAATGCATCCCGCGGGGCAATAACCAGGTAGTGGGGAGGGCTTTCAAATTGGATGCTCAAGGGTGGCCAGATGAAGCTTGAGGTGGCCAGGCCTTCTTCCCTCAAGATTTCGGAAATTTGCTTGGCAAGTATTTTCTCCACTACCGGACTAAGGGCAGCTTGGCGTTGCCTAAGGGCTTTAAGCTCCTCCTCTACCCACCATATGGCCAGGCCCGAATACCTCGTCCTTTCCGATGCGTAGAGCTCAGAGAGAAGCTCCTTTTTCCGGCTTTTCTCCTCCAGTAGCTCAAAGTATTCCTTCACCAGCTTCTTCTCATCCACAGGAGAACCCGAAGCCAAAGTGGAAAGCTTACGCCAAAGGGCCTTTGCCTCCCAGAGGGTAAAACTGAACTGGTAGGGCGAGACGAGGCTTTCAACTTGGTAATCAAAGATTTCGCCTGGGGGGATGGCAGAGGCTTTAAGGAGAAGCAGCGTATCTAATAAAATGACTAAGGCCAAAAGGCGAGATAGTAAACTCCTCAATTGCCTTTATCCTAACCTCCCAGCCCGGCAAGTCTTCTTTTTATGTAATCAATGACCGCCACCGATTGGGGGTCGGCCTTGTTCAAAATCGCCAAATAGTAGCTTACGAAGTCCCCAAAATGCACGCTCCAGAGGATTTGCTCCAGGAAATTATCACCCTCCACCTGCACTGAGCGGTACGGTACGCCTTCCATAGCCAGCACTTCTTCCGTTATCCGTAGGCGGGCCTCGTGCCTGGGATGCTCAAGGGAGGAGTTGAGTAGGAGGACGATGAGTTTGCCCTTGCTTTCGGCAGGATTAGGGTAGCCTAAGACGGCGTTGTGGTGGGCTTCGGGGAGTTCCTCATAGAATGACCAGTTCTTGGAATTTTCGTTGAATTGGCCCTTCCACCTTTTAGCTACCGGTGCCAGGAACCCCGGCCCGTAAACAACCGGTATCGCTCCATGTAGCTCCAAAGCCAGCTTTTTTGCCGGATTCTCTTCCAAAGCTACTTCCGGCTTTATCCTTTCCCTCAGCTCTTTCATCAAGACCACGGCTTTTCCTACCTCCCCGGTTTTGCCCTCCACAAGGCCTGCCTGCTCCAGAATACGCAGTAAGTAAAGCAAGGAGTAGCCAATGGCCGAGCGGGGCTGGCCTTGGTAGTTTATGAGCCAGAGGGGCACTCCCTTTTCCTCGGCTAAGGAGCCCAGCTTCCCGCCGGTTGTGACCGCAACACAACGAGCTTTCGCTTCCAAAGCCTGGTGGAAAGCGGCCAATGTCTCCTCGGTGTTTCCGGAGTAGCTTGAGGCTATAACTAAGGTCTCAGGCCCAACCCACGATGGTATGCGGTAATCTCGGCACACGGCTATTGGGCATGGGGATTCATAGCGGGCAATGGCCGCTGCCAGGTCCCCTCCAATGGCCGAGCCACCCATTCCGAGTATGAGGACGTTTTTGACCCCTCTGTAATCGGAGGGCAGGGTGTACCTAAGGGCATCCTCCCAAGCTCTCTGGCATTGCTCCGGTAGGCCCGAAACCTGCTGAAGCATGCCAGCTCGGTCAAACTCTGCCCAGGCCTGCGGGTTATCTAAAATGTGCATTTTCCCTCCTCCGCTCATTCTTTACCGGCCATCTTCAATCCCAAGCGGTATAGGTCACGGCGGGGCCAGCCTGAAAGTTCTGCCAATTGCTTTGAAGCTTCCTTGACCGAAAGGCCTTCCCTCAGGAGGTTCCTCAGGCTTTCTTTGACCGTTTCCTCATCCCAGCGTTCCTCTTCCATCCCGCCTATGACCAGAGTGCATTCCCCAAGGGGTGGGTTTTCGGCAAAGTGCTCCAGGGCCCCTCGGATTGTACCACGCCATATCTCTTCGTGTAGTTTGGTAAGCTCCCTGGCTACGGCTATAGGGCGGTCGCCCAAGTATTCAAGGAGTTCTTCCAGGCATTCCAGCAGGCGGTGAGGAGCTTCAAAAAGGACTATGGTGCAGGGTTGGCGGCTGGCCCATTCCAGGATTTCCTTACGCTTGGAGGGGGTTCTGGGCAAAAAGCCGAGGTAGATAAAGTTATGGGTTGGGAGGCCGGAGACTACCAAAGCCGTGACCAAGGCCGAAGGGCCAGGCACCGGCACTATGTTTATCCCTTCCTCAATTGCCGCCTTTATCAGGGAATAGCCGGGGTCCGAAAGCCCAGGCATCCCCGCATCGGAAATGAGGGCAACATCGCCTTTTTGCAAGGCCTTGATTAGCTCCTTTACCCTGCCCTTGCCGCTGTACTCGTGGTAGCTTACCACCGGCTTCTTTATCCCGTAATGTTCCAGAAGCTTGCGTGCTCTCCTTGTATCCTCTGCTGCGATTAGGCTGACTTCCCCGAGGATTCGCAAGGCCCTTAAGGTTATATCCTCCAAATTCCCGATTGGAGTCCCAACCACGTATAGTGTGCCCAACTTTCCTCCCCTATTTGCCCAGGATTATCCGCTTGAGCACCTCTTTGCTCTGAGGTGAGGTTACTGCCAGGATTTCGTCCCCAGCCATAAGGGTCGTATCGCCGTAAGGGACTATGGTTTGGTCATCCCGCACTACCATCACTACTAAGGCATCGTCGGGGATGCCTAATTCGCGGATTCGCTTCCCATCAGCGGGAGAGCCGGGAGCTATCTTTCCTTCCACAAGCTCTATCCCTCCTCTCTTGAGGGCGAGGAGGTGGACAAGGGAAGGGATGGGGAGGGCACGCTGGATTTGGGCTTCTATGACTTCGGTTGTGGATACGGTAACATCCACCCCAAGGTGGGCAAAAATTTTGGCATTGCGCGGGTTGTTAATCCGGGCTATAGTCCTTGGGACGCCGAACTTCTGCTTGGCTAAGAGGCAGATAACCAAATTGTCCTCATCGTCTCCGGTCACGGCTATGACCGCATCGGCCCTATTTAGGCCGATTTGCTCAAAGGTTGAGGAATCGCACCCATCTCCAAGCCAGACGTGGTCTGCCCCCAGCTCATCTATGAGGAAATTGGCCCGATTGGGGTTCTTTTCCACCACCAGGATTTCGTGCCCGCTCTCTAACAGAGATTTGCCCAGGTAATAGCCTACTTTTCCTCCGCCGACGATAATGATGTACATAGCAATCCCTCCGCGCATTTTCTTATGGCTTCAGCAGCCAAAGTTATCGGCGAGATGACATTGAGGCCCAAGCTTCGGAAAATCTCGGCCTTTTTAGGGTCATCCAAGCGAGTTATTACGTTCTTGATTTTGAAAATCTCCTTCGCCACGTAAGAGGCCATTATGTTCGTGTTATCGTATCCTGTGGCGGCGATGAAGATGTCCACTTGCTCAATCCCAGCCCGGCGAAGGACTTCTTCATCTATTCCTTTCCCTACAACTGTTTCCCCTTGGAAATCGGGCCCCAGCGAGGCCAGAGCCTCTTTGTCTACATCCACAACGGTAACGGAATGCCCTTCCCGGCTGAAGGAAAGGGCGAGGTAGGAGCCCAATCGCCCGCATCCCACAATCAAAATCTTCATTTTGCTCCCTCCTCCAAAATTTCTACCTTTAAGCCTTTGGATTTAAGCCACTCAATGCCCCTGGCTATTTCCTCCCTTTGCCCTTCCAGGTCCACCTCTAACCAGGCCAATTCTTCCTTTACTTCTGCTTTGCGGATGTTTACGATGAAGGAGAACTCCCGGATTAGGCTCCAGATTATTGGCTTGTCCACAAGTTCTGGAGGGTATATCAGCTTGACCTTTGCCTTTGCCATTTTTACCCTCCTACAGGGATTTTGGAGATTATCACTTCGCAATTAGCCCGCCTGAGGACTTCCCGGACCGTCCTGCCGATGCCTTCGCCGTATGAGGTTTTCTTGAGCCCTATGCCCATAACGATTTGGTCCACTGCGCTCTGCTTGGCCAAGCTGAGGATTCCCTCGGAAGCAGAGCGGTGGCGGATTAAGTGGACTTCGGGCTTGAAGCCGTGCTGGAGGGCGATGAAGCTGGCGGTTTCCAGGGCTTTCTTCCCCTTCTTCTCCAGTTCAGGCAAGGGGGCATCAAGAGGGACGGTGTAAGGCACTTCAATCACGTGCAATAGGATTATGTGGGCATTCTGCCTTTCCCCGAGCCGGCAAGCCAGCTCCACTGCCCTTTCAGAGTAAACCCCCTCAATGATGGGGACCAAGATTCGGCGAACGGCCTCTACGGAGTAGATGGCCTTGACTACCTCGGGAGGAGCTGGCTTGGGTAGCCTCAGCATCCAAGTGATGACTACCAGTAGGATTACTACGAAGGAGAAAGCGATGGCCACTCCCAAAGGGTGTCCCATATCGTCCTCCTGCCTTTATGGCTTAACTCGCCAACTGCGCCACCGGTTTATCCCGTAAGCAATCATGAGGCTTCCTAAGAGGATAGGTTGCCAAAGGGCACTTAAGGCCAAGCCCTTTTCGGCAACAACCAGAACGCTGCGCACAATGATAGTTACCCCCAAAAGCATGATTACGAAACCTAAGCCGAGCCTGATTTTACTCATTGCACCGCTATCCCCTTCCTGGCCAATTCCCACTTGAGCTTTTCCAAGCTCTCCACTTCTCCGGCTTCTTCAAAGATGCGCAGCTGCTCTTTGTTCCAATCCCTGGGCAGGCTGCGGAAAACCGGCTTACCGCTACGGACACGGTACCACGCGTAGTAGATTACCCAAACCAAAACCCACAATGGCCCCACAACCCGAGCTATGGCGTGGGTCAAAAGCACAATTATTACCATAGTTCCTGTGCCTATAATCGCCAAAATTCCGGGGATGGGTATTTCTATGCCTTTCAATCGGATGTTGAACGGTACCCGATATGCTCGGGGGATATGGGGCTCTTTTACCCTCAAAGCCACTAAGGACAGAGAGGCTAAGAAGTAAGCCAGCATAGCTCCAAAGGCGTACATGTTAGCCATGGTATCCATAGCCTTGCGCCCGCTTAGGAAAGCGAAGAGGGCTTCGGCAGCAGCCACCCCGGAGAAAAGCATTATAGCTCGGATAGGGGTATGGAAGCGGGGGTGTACGACTGAGAGCCCTTCACCGATTAGGCCGGCTTCGGCCATGCCGTAAGCTAAACGGCTTGCCCCCATGATTCCAGTGTTAGCGGAGATGAGGACAATGGTGGCAGCCAAAATGGCGGCCGCTGGCCCGGCCAGGAATCCGACAAAAGGCAATTTGCTGGCCAAAAGGGCTACAGGGTCACCCTCTCTGGAAGCTATATCCTGCCAAGGAAGTATCCCCAAAGCTACTGTAGGGAAGGCTAAGGCAAACATAAGAACAACGATTATAAGGGCCATAGAAGTGCGAGGAATAACAGCCGTTGGCCGTCTCGTCTCTTCCGCCGCTTGAGAAACCGATTCCAGGCCCACATAGGAGATTACGGCTATGGAGATGCCGTAGAGGAGCTTCTCCACCGTGGGGAACTGGGTGTGCCATTGATGCAAGAGGAATTCCGGCCTCCAAGCAAAGGCAAAGCCAATAACGATGATGGAGGTCTCCATAATCATGTCCAGGGCCCCTAATACTTGGTTAAACAGGGAAGATTCCCGAATACCCTTTACGTTTAAGACGGCCAGAAAGATGATGAGGAAGAAGGTTTCGGCCATCCAGATAAGGTTAACATTGTGAAATGGGCCAATAGTCATGCCGAACTCGCGCACCTGGGGGAAGAAGAAGTTAATGTAGCCGGCCGAAGCCATGGCAAAGAGGGCCACATCAACGGTATAATCCAGCATTAAGGCTGCTCCGGCCACAAGGCCCCAGAAATCGCCAAGGCCGCGCAGAGTGAAATATTGCCCTCCTCCGGCGACCGGGTAGGCTGAAGCTAACTCGGTATAAGCAAGCCCGACCATTATGTATATTATGCCGGCGATGAGGAAGGCAAGGGGTGTAGCCCCTTGGGCAGCGGCCATAACCAGCCCCAATGCCACATAGACATCGGCCCCGACATCAGCGTAGCCCCAGGTAAAAGAACCCCAAGTAGTAACCTCTCGGCGTAGTCTTGTCCCTTTCTCCTTCATAGTCCTACCTCCTCAAGCACGCCAGGAATTATATACCCACGTTGTGAACTCTGTCAAACAAAATCTGGCCCTGCCGGGTGTTTTCTCCCCCCCATTGCAGAGAGATTGCTCCGGTTTGCGCTGGCTGTACCGTTCTGAAGACGGGGTAGAGGTTACCCCCCAAAACGCTGGCAAACCCTAAGCCCGCGGGGGTGGGCAAAGGGGGTGGAGGGGGCGCAGCCCCCTCCCAGGGGGTTTGGGGGATGTGCCCCCAAAAACCTCAAAGGGGAGCGAGCTGCCCCCATTAGCAAACCCGCCACGAGTGGGACCCAAAACGCTGGCAAACCCTCAGCCAACGGGGGCGGGCAAACGGGGGTCCAGGGGGCGAAGCCCCCATGGCGGGGGTCGTGGGGGGTGTCCCCCCACAAATTCAAAAGAGGGGGCGAGCTGCCCCCATTAGCAACCTCGCCACGAGTGGGACCCAAAACGCTGGCAAACCCTAAGCCCGCGGGGGTGGGAAAAACGGGGGGTCCAGGGGGGCGAAGCCCCCATGGCAGGGGGTCTGGGGGATGTGCCCCCAAAAGCTAAAGGCCATTGACCCTCCACTGGATTTGCCAAACCAACCGTTTGGGGTATAATTCATACCGACCAGTCGGTATGAAAGGAGGGCCAATGCGTGCCAGAGCAGAGGAAACCCGTGAACGAATCTTAGCTGCTGCTGAGGATTGCTTTGCCCACTACGGCTACGATGCCACTGGCATAGCCGAAATCTGCCAAAAGGCTGGCGTCAGTAAAGGCGCCTTCTTCCACCATTTCCCCACAAAACAAGCTGTCTTCTTGGAACTCCTGGAACGATGGCTATCCAAACTGAATGAGCAATTAGCTGTCCTGCGCGCTGGAGGACATACTGTGCCAGATGCCTTCATGCAGATGGCGGGCATGGCTAAGCAAGTCTTTGAATTAGCCCGGGGGCGTTTGCTCATCTCCCTGGAATTTCTGAGCAAAGCGGCTCGTGACCCTCAAGTCTGGCAGGCTACCATCACCCCTTACCGCCGCTTCCGAGCCTTTTTCGCTGAAATGATAGAAGCCGGCATCGCCGAGGGAACTTTGAAGCCCGTGGACCCCGATACAGCGGCTAACGCTATCCTCTCACTGGCCATCGGATTAGTGCTGCAGGCAACGATGGACCCCGAAGGAGCAAATTGGGGTCAAGTCGCAAATGGGAGCATGCAGATGCTTCTGAGAGGAATCCAACAAGGGTCAAATGCGTAGCGGAGGGCATGGCCAACATGGAAACCTTAGCAGTAAAATTGCCACCAATATCCGTTGTAATCCCAGCCTACAATGAGGAAGCATTTATTGGGACGACGGTGGCTTCCATCCTGGATAGCGGGTTCCCTTGCGAGGTCATCGTCGTTGACGATGGTTCAACGGACCGGACTTCTCAGATTTTGGAAGGCTTTGGTGACCGAATTAGGGTAATCCGCCATCCGGTCAACCGAGGCAAAGGCGCCGCAATGGCCTCGGGGGTCCGAGCAGCCGCAGGGGAGATAGTAGTCTTCTGCGATGCCCACCTCCTGGGGTTAAAGCAATACCACTTGCTCTTTCTTGTCCTTCCCTTAATTCAAGGTTCAGCCAGAGTGGTGCTGGGTGTAAACCTCTCCGGAGCTGGGCTTTCTCCTGTCCTTATGCCTGTATTGACAGGGCAGCGAGCCTATTTCCGGTGTGACCTTGAGCCCCTTCTGGACGAAATGGAAGGCCTGGGCTACGGCGTGGAAACTTTTCTCTTCCACCGCTTCCCTCGGCGGCAAACGGCTGTGGTTGTATTACCCGGCCTTATCCATTTGCCTAAGACCTCCTTTTTCCCCGCCCGAATTGCGATAAAAGGGTATTTGAGGGAATCGGCGGAAATAGCCAAGACATTGGCTTATCTTGGAGGAGCTTCCCCTGCCCAACTTAGCCGCTTGAAGCGCAAGCTTGGGGCTTCTAAGAGCGGGCATATCTTTCCTCTGGTATCCAATTTAAGGAGGATGAGATGACCAGAAATGAGGTTCCGAGCATTCGCTCGTTGCGAGTAAGCGTAATCATCCCTACGCTGAATGAGGCGGCCTATCTGCCCAATTTATTGGAGGCATTGGCGGCGCAGACTTACCCTGCCACCGAGGTCATCGTTGCGGATGCCGGGTCCACCGATGGAACACCTGAACTGGCGCGGCGGTATGGTGCATTGGTAGTGCAGGGAGGGACGCCAGCGGTAGGGAGAAATGCCGGTGCCAGGGTTGCCTCTGGCGACCTCTTCTTGTTTCTGGACGCTGATGTAGTCCCGTTTCCCGATTTCATAGAGCGCGCAGTCATGGAGTTCCTGAATAAACAGTGCGATGTGGCTACAGTGCGCATGGTTCCGTGGGACGGCAACCTGGTGGAACGGGTGGTCCACGATGCGGCCAACCTCTGCTTAATCCTGATGCAATCCATCTTTCCCCACGCTCCGGGCTTCTGCATCCTAATCAAGCGGGAATTGCACAAGAAGATCGGCGGCTTTGATGAGAGGCTTCTGATGGGCGAGGACACAGATTATGTCCAACGTGCTGCCCGATTTGGCCGCTTCGCTGTCCTGACCAGCACGTGCATCCCCGTCTCCATGCGGCGAATCCGAAAGGAGGGAATGCTTCGCTTGGGGGCAAAATATCTGTGGTGTGAGACACAGATTCTGATGGGAAAGCCTATATGCCGCATTCCCTTTAAGTACGAGTTCGGCGCTTTCCCGCCCCCCACCCGGACGAGCCACCCTGCCCAGCAACGTATAAAGAAAGAGCTACTTCAATTGAGGTTCTCTAATACTTTGAGAGGGTCGTGGGTGGCTCTCGAGGGGCTTCAGTTGGGGAAAGCCCGCCTTCCGCAGCTTCCACCCACTATCCGAAGGATTGCCTGGAAAAGCGCAGCCTGGCTTAAGCGAGTGTGGTGAGCTGGCTTTGAACTTTGTTCGCAAATCGGGTATACTGGGAACAAATCGGGTTGTAAAAAACTTCGGGAGGAACAAATGGGCAAAGTTGAGATAAAGCCAGTGAAAACCCACCGTGAACTTGAGCAATTCATCCTCTTCCCCTGGAAGATTTACGCCCGCGACCCATACTGGGTCCCGCCACTGATAAGCGAACGCAAGGCCTTCTTTGACCCCGCCCGCAACCCATTCTTCCGGCACGCGGAGGTCCAGCTTTTCCTGGCCCTCAAGGACGGAGAATTGGCAGGAACAATCTCAGCTCACATAAATTACATCCACAACGATTTCCACCAAGAGAAGGCTGGCTTCTTCGGCTTCTTTGAATCCATTGAGGACTTTGACGTAGCCCAAAAGCTTCTGGACACCGCTTGCCAATGGGTGGCCGAAAGGGGGATGGAAGTTATCCGCGGGCCAATGAATTTCTCCACTAACGAGGAGTGCGGCCTGCTTGTGGAAGGCTTTGATTCCCGCCCCGTGGTCATGATGACCTACAACCCCCGCTATTACGTTGACTTCATTGAGAGGGCTGGTTTCACCAAGGCGATGGACCTCTACGCTTACATCCTCAAAGCCGAGGACTTCAAAAACAATGCCGAAAACCTCCCCGGAAAAGTCTTCAAAGCAGCCGAAGCGGCCCTCGGCCACCCTAAGGTTAAAATCCGAAACCTCAACCTCAAGGACTTTGACCGGGAAGTGGAGAGGGGCTGGAGGGTTTACAACTCGGCCTGGAGCAGAAACTGGGGCTTCGTCCCCTTGACGAAAGAGGAATTTGAGCATATCGCCTACGGCCTCAAGGCTTTCTTAGACCCGGACCTTGTCTTTGTAGCCGAGGTGGATGGGGAGCCTGTTGGCCTTTCAGTCACCTTGCCCGATTTAAATATTCCTTTGCACAAGATGAACGGGAGATTGTTCCCCTTGGGCTGGCTCAAGTTCCTCTGGTACAGGCGCAAAATTGATACTGCCCGCTTCTTCATGATGGGGGTGGTGGAAGGATACCGAACTATGGGGATTGACGCCGTTTTCTATTTGGAGACGGCCAGAGCCCTCTTGCGCAAAGGTTACAAATACTGCGAAGCCTCCTGGATTTTGGAAAACAACACCATGATGAACAGGATAATCCAGCGCCTCGGCGGGCGGGTCTACAAGGTTTACCGCATTTATGAGAAGAGCTTGGCCTAAGCCTCCCTTAATCTTGGCTTGCTACACAATCCTTGCCCTTATCTTCCTTTGGCCTCTGCCTTTGCATTTCCTCACCCACGTCCCTGGCGATGGCGGAGACGACCCCGCCCTCACTTGGAATCTGTGGTGGGTCAAGCATTCGCTCCTGGACCTCCACTCCTCCCCTTTCTATTGCCGGCACATGTTTTATCCCATCGGGGTGAACTTGGCTTTTTACACCCTCACGGTCTTAAACGGCCTGCTTTCCATCCCCCTCCAGTTCACTTTCGGGCTTATCCCTGCCACCAACTTAATCCTCATCTCCTCTTTTGCCCTTTCGGCTTTCGGCGCTTACCTTTTAGCCAAGGGGCTGAAGGTTTCGCGTTCGGAAATAGGCGCTTTCTTGGCCGGCCTCATCTACGGGTTCTCTTCGTGCAAGCTTTTCTATGCCGCCCTGGGGCAGTTCAATATCGCCAGTTCGCAGTGGATACCTTTCTTCGCCCTGGCCCTCTTCAGGCTGGGGAAAAGGGAGAGCTTTAAGTGGGCGGTTGCCGGGGCCTTATTCCTCATCTTCCAAGCCTGGGCCGAGATGACTTTTGCCTCTTTCCTCCTCCTCTTCCTGGCCTTCTACTTAACCTGGGCCCTTGCTTTCCGCCGGCGGGAGCCCAGTCCTCTTTTGCTTCAGGCGGCCTTAATGCTCCTCCTCTTCCTGGCCGGAATCTCGCCACTTCTGGCGGCAATGGTCCCAGACCTATTAGCCGAGGGCGACTTTTTCCTCAAGGGGACAGGTTTCGCCGAAGTCTTCTCAGCCGACCCAGTTGGCCTCTTCCTCCCCACGCGCCTTCACCCCATCTTGGGGAAGGTGGTGGACCGCTTCCCATTCCCTCACGATAAGGGGCAGCATTTATACCCAGGCTTTGCCGTATTGGCTCTCTCCCTGATAGGGCTTCTTGGGAAGAGGGAGGCACGCTTTTGGTTGGCGGGAGCTTTTTTATTCCTCATCCTTTCCTTCGGGCCTACCCTCCATCTCAACGGTAAGGATACAGGAATACCTCTGCCTTTTGCCATCATCCAGGAAATCCCCTTTTTCAAAGGGAACCGTTACCCCGGCCGGTACAATGTGATGGTGATGCTTTGCCTGGCGGTGGCTGCTTCCCTGGGGGCGGAATCTTTCCTTGAAAGAACTAAGGCGAAAGCAATCTTAGCCTTTTGGGCCGCACTCATCGCCTTTGAGCACCTTTCAATCCCACTGCCCCTTTCGGACATGCGCATCCCAGAAGCCTACAAGGCCATCGCTTCCGACCCAGAGCCTGGAACAATTCTGGAAATACCTCTGGCTTGGCGGAACAGCTTCCGCATCACCGGGACCATGCATCCCATCATCATGTTTGAGCAGTATTACCAAACTTTTCACCATAGGCCGATTCTGGGGGGGAACACATCGCGCAACCCGGAGTTCAAGTTCCAGTATTTCACCGAAGCCCCAATCCTAAATTCCATTATCGCTTTGGAGAACGGCCACACGCTGTGGCCGGAGGTTATAGAGGAGGACAAAAAGCTTGCCCCTTACTTCCTGCAGTTTTTCGGCATCCGTTACATAGTCCTTCATCCTCGCCAAGTTCCTCCCTCGCTTTTAAGCTATTTGGCCGAAGTTTTCGGCCTGGAGATACCGTCAGAGTTGCCCGATGGCCCTGTAGTCTTCAGGGTTGAGGCCCCTGCGCTTCCGGACGGCCTTTCTCTTGCGATGGGGGAGCGCGTGGCGCATCTTAGCCGAGGCGAAGGTTGGGCCCCGGTGCCCACCGGAGAGCATGTCTGGGTCCAAAGGCGAAAGGCTCGTCTCTTCTTACCACTGAAAGCCGGAGCTTATCGGGTGAAAATCAGGGTATTCTCCCCTGGGGCCGGGCAAACCATGACGATAGAGGTAGGGAATCGCCCATTGACTTCCTGTGCCCTGAAAGCTGGATGGCAGGAGTGCGAGGCCTTCATCCCTCCGGAGGAAGTAAAGGAAGGGCTCAATGAACTCACCCTGCGCTTTTCCCGCCTCTTCCCTCCCCCTGGGGGGATTCTGGTTGGGAGCGCCGGGATGGATGTGGGGGATTTTGTGCACATCTACGTTAAAGGTAGGGATATAGCGCCTGAGAGGCGTGGCTACAATCTGGCCGTAATTTCTCCGGCTGGGGAAATCAAGGAAGTGGCATCGTTTGACACCTTCGCCTCTGAGGAGGAATCGGAGAACTTAGCCCGTTACCTGGCCTCCATCCCCGAAGGGCACATTGTAGCGGTGGGGGTCAAGGACGAAGCTTCCCTCAAACTTAGTGGGAAAGCGATTGAAGCCTTTCAATCCGTTGGGGCCAAGGTTGACCTGCGTGGATGTTTCCGCTGTTCCCATGCTTTCCTCGGGGTTAAAGGCGTAGGGGCGATTAGCGAAGCCTACCATCCCTTTAAGCCCGTCTGGGTCTACTTTGGGGAAGCTGTAAGTGAGCCTGCGGTAGCTGCAGCTATCTCACGCATAGAAATTTACCGAGCTCCCTAAACCAAACTGGCCTTTGGCTTCATCATAGCCTCAATTTGAGCCCAAAAAATTAGCCCGGGGCAGTCTCAGCCACCCCGGGCCCATAAGAGGTGAGCCACGAAAGCCAAACCCCCTCAATCCCACTATGGTGCGATTGCGACTGGTCTTAAACCCGGGAGGAACATGCAGAAAAAAGCGTTTCAATCCCACTATGGTGCGATTGCGACGATAGCAAAAGTAGAGATACTCTGTGAGTTCAACCGTTTCAATCCCACTATGGTGCGATTGCGACGGAGGGGGAGCGTTTGCTCAACTTAGCGTTCAACCCCCGTTTCAATCCCACTATGGTGCGATTGCGACTGGCCGGTAACCAGATTGTAACTTCAGGTATCCTAATCACGTTTCAATCCCACTATGGTGCGATTGCGACGTAACTGGGGCTGGGAAGTCACCAACGCTCGCGTTAGTTTCAATCCCACTATGGTGCGATTGCGACTGGTTTGGGCAACCTTTTACTTTCACGGTCGCCCCGTTTCAATCCCACTATGGTGCGATTGCGACAAGGAGTGGAACTATGAGTAAAAGAGCATGTCCATTTGTTTCAATCCCACTATGGTGCGATTGCGACACGACCCCGAGAAGCTTGCCGAGTTTCGTGAGCTTCTGTTTCAATCCCACTATGGTGCGATTGCGACCCGACGTAGCCTATGACCTCCTTTTCTTGGGTCGTGTCCGTTTCAATCCCACTATGGTGCGATTGCGACTCCCAGTCCGCCCAATCAAGGGCGGATAGGTCCTGTTTCAATCCCACTATGGTGCGATTGCGACGTAAAGGATATACTTCCGGCCCTGGAGAGAGCTTTCGTTTCAATCCCACTATGGTGCGATTGCGACAGAAACGGCTAACTTGCTACAGCAAAGTTTAACAGCGTTTCAATCCCACTATGGTGCGATTGCGACACGCAATATGCGAGGCGGAGTGGGAGGAGAGGTGCGTTTCAATCCCACTATGGTGCGATTGCGACTGTGCCGGGAGCAATCAGGATTTCAGCCTGGTGCCCGTTTCAATCCCACTATGGTGCGATTGCGACTTTCTTTTGTCTGCCTCTGAATTTTTAGGAGGGGGAACCAGTTTCAATCCCACTATGGTGCGATTGCGACCGTCCTGTCATATAGATTGCGAGCAAAGTCGCTAATGGTTTCAATCCCACTATGGTGCGATTGCGACCACCATCCAGAGCTGGAGAGGTGGAGGGAGGATAGGTGTTTCAATCCCACTATGGTGCGATTGCGACCTATGGCCTCATCCCAGAATTCTCCCGAAGCGTAGGTTTCAATCCCACTATGGTGCGATTGCGACCCTCTCTCGAAGCGTGTGAGTGTGTTGGAGGTGTCAGTTTCAATCCCACTATGGTGCGATTGCGACTGATGGCGCTATCGGCCAAGGGCACCGAAACTGACGGTTTCAATCCCACTATGGTGCGATTGCGACACGTGGTGGATAGAGAAAATCCACGTCACCGAAGATGGTTTCAATCCCACTATGGTGCGATTGCGACCTGTTTGCCGTCCGCCGCCAGAGATATCTACGCTATGTTTCAATCCCACTATGGTGCGATTGCGACAACCCAAAACCAACATTAATGCATCTTTGAGCTCTTCGTTTCAATCCCACTATGGTGCGATTGCGACCCACGAGGCCACGTTCTACGAGCTCTGGGGCGTGGCCGGTTTCAATCCCACTATGGTGCGATTGCGACCTCCCTGCACCAAATTGGTGCAGGGAGATAACATAAGCTAGTTTCAATCCCACTATGGTGCGATTGCGACGATGCCGAACTTGGCAAGCTTGTCCACAAGGTCTGGTTTCAATCCCACTATGGTGCGATTGCGACCCAGAACCGGAGGCGAAAATTGCCAATCGTGAACCAAGTTTCAATCCCACTATGGTGCGATTGCGACGGAAACTAAGGGCTCTCTGTGTGGTGCAAGGGGCCAAGTTTCAATCCCACTATGGTGCGATTGCGACTACGGCTATAATCACTTCCGCTTGCAGGACTGGCCGTTTCAATCCCACTATGGTGCGATTGCGACTGTCCAGAGTGACAATGACGGGATAATTGCTGGCGCGTTTCAATCCCACTATGGTGCGATTGCGACGAAAGCTCCCGAAGCCATTTCATCAACTCTTGCGCCTGTTTCAATCCCACTATGGTGCGATTGCGACTTTGCTTGCTGCAACTGCGAAAGAAGCTTAACTTCGTTGTTTCAATCCCACTATGGTGCGATTGCGACTGCGAATGGGGGGAAGGCTCTCCCCTTCAAGCCCCGTTTCAATCCCACTATGGTGCGATTGCGACCTGTTACAGCAAGTAATACCGCAATTTATGTCCACGCGTTTCAATCCCACTATGGTGCGATTGCGACTATGAGCTGTTCAAAATTGTGAGGCCTGAAGCAATCAGTTTCAATCCCACTATGGTGCGATTGCGACCCAAGCCTATGAGGCCGGTACCTCGCTTTATGTGCGCGTTTCAATCCCACTATGGTGCGATTGCGACCCATTTTGAACATCGCGGCTGGTCTGCGTATGACCAGTTTCAATCCCACTATGGTGCGATTGCGACATCTCGACAAGACCATCGGAGACCTTCGACTACGCCGTTTCAATCCCACTATGGTGCGATTGCGACCTTAAGGCAGGTGTCTTTTCTCCCGCTTCAATCCAAAGTTTCAATCCCACTATGGTGCGATTGCGACCTTCATTTTAAACTTTTGTCTTTAGGCTATGGTTATGTTTCAATCCCACTATGGTGCGATTGCGACAATCTGGGAAAGCTTGTTCTACAATGAAAGTTTTATGTTTCAATCCCACTATGGTGCGATTGCGACCAAGGGGATATTAAGTTGTTAAAGTGCTTGGCTTCGGTGAATGGCTTGAGCTTGTTTCGGTTATATTTTACCACCTTCTTCCCCTTTTGTCAAATCGGCAAAGTGGGGAAAGTGGCCAATTTTGCGGCAAACCTCCGGTTACCCCTTAGGCCCTGGGGGGTCGACGGCAAAAGGAGTAAGCGCAAAGTTGGGGGAATTTTCGGGAAATTTTGGCTTAGATAAGGCCAATTTTTTTCTTTTTCCTTCCCTTTTGCCTTATGGCCGAAATGTCAAATTGGGTTGCCTTAGCCAAAACTGACGCTAAAACCAGGAGGTCGACGGCAATTGGCTTTGCGCTTCAAAGGTGCTGAATGATGCCCTTTGGCTTAAGGCTTGCCTTGTGAGCGGGGGTTAGGTCACAGGGAGCACTCCTTTACGCCTCTGTCGAGGGATTGCCACAAACAAGAGGCAAGGATGCAAATGGGTCAAAATTGCAGGCATCACCGAAACAAAAACGGTGTATAATTTAAAAGGCAAATTTGAGGACGGAGGTAAGCCATGGTTTTCCCAGAAGCCATCGTGGAAGAGGCTCTCAAGAAAATAAAGGCCCACTTGGAAGAGGGGAACTGGGAAGCAGCCGTTGGAGTCTTGGAAGCCCTCCGTCCTCCAGACCAAGCCGAAGTCCTCTCCGAATTGCCCCTGGAACAGCAGGAAACCCTGTTGCCCATAATGGACGCAGAAATTTCCGCCGATGTCCTGGAAGAACTTGAGGCCGAAGAAGCCGCCACCCTCGCTTCCCGCCTTAAAACCCAGGACCTCGCCCGCATCTTGGATGAGATGGAACCGGATGATGCCGCCGACCTCTTGGGGGACTTGCCCCTGGAAAAAGCCGCTGAAGCCCTCCAAGCCATGAAAGAACCCGAGGAAGTGGTCCCCCTGCTCCGTTACCCCGATGACTCCGCCGGCGGCAGGATGATTCCGGTCCCTATCACCCTCAGCTCAGAAATGACCGTCCAAGAAGCCCTGGAGAAAATACGCCTCTACGCCCCAGATTCCGACGTCATCTACTACCTCTTCGTAGTGGACAAACATTCAAAGCTGGTAGGAGTTGTAAGCCTCCGCAAACTAATAACAGCCGACCTCAACGAGCGAATTGAGAACATAATGGACCGCGACGTCATCTATGTTAACCATTTTGCGGACCAAGAGGAATGCGCCAAGCTCCTTTACCGCTATGAACTCCTGGCCCTCCCAGTAGTGGACGACGAAGGCCGCCTTCTGGGCATGGTCACCGCCAACGAGGTGCTGGATGTTATGGCCGAAGAGGCCACGGAGGACATCCACCTCATGGGTGCGACCGGCCCACTGAGGGAGCCTTATTTGATGGCAAAGGTTTTCCCCATAATCCGCAGAAGGTTCACATGGCTTCTCCTGCTCTTCTTAGCCGAGCTTTACACCGGAAGCGTCCTCAGGCATTTCCACAGTGAGCTGGAGAAAGCAGTAGCCCTAACTTACTTCATCCCCCTCCTGATAGGCACGGGGGGCAATGCCGGCTCCCAATCCGCTACTACCGTCATAAGAGCTATGGCCTTGGGGGATATAAAGTTCAAGGATGCCTTCAAAGTGCTGCTGAAAGAACTATCCATAGCCGTTGTCCTTGGGCTTGGGATTGGCCTTGCCGGGTTCCTGCGAGGCCTTAGCTGGGGTTCAGGCCTCGCCCTTTCCATCACGGTTGGACTTGCCCAGCTTTGCATAATCTTATGGGCCAATACCGTAGGCTCAATCTTCCCCATTTTGGCTGCCAGGATTGGCTTAGACCCGGCGGTGCTATCGGCTCCTTTTGTCACAACACTGGTGGATGGGACAGGCTTGCTTATTTACCTCCTCATTGCTAAAATCATATTGGGGCTTTGAGCGCAAACTATGGATAAGCAAAAAGCGGCTTTGTCCTCTGTGGTTGGCGGTGGGCTCCTTACAGCCCTCAAAATTTTTGTGGGGTTAATTACCGGAAGCTTGGGAATCCTCTCAGAAGCTCTGCATTCGGGGCTGGATTTCGCCGCAGCCCTCATCGCCTTCTTCGCCGTCCGCATATCCGATAAGCCACCCGATAGGACCCACCACTATGGGCACTCCAAAGTGGAAAGCCTATCAGCCTTAGCCGAAACCACCCTCCTTCTTTTAACCTCAGCCTGGGTCATTCAGGAAGCCATCGCCCGCCTGAGAGGGAAAGAAGCGCACTTAGAGGTCACCGGCTACTCCATCGCCGTGATGGTTTTTTCAATCATGGTTGCCTCTTCCCTGAGCATCATCCTAACCCGAACCGCCAGAAAACACCAGAGCCAGGCCCTCCAGGCCGATGCCCTCCATTACACGAGCGACATATTTAGCTCCCTCGTGGTATTACTGGGCCTCATAGCCGCCAAATTCGGCATGGAATGGGCTGACCCTGTAGCGGCCTTAGTGGTAGCGATTATGGTAATGGTGGCCGGAATACGCTTGAGCCGAGAGGCTTTGAACATCCTCATGGACCGAGCACCGGAAGGGCTGAAGGAGGAGATTACGGAACGAGTTGCCCTCGTCCCAGGGGTATTGAAGGTGAACAAGGTGCGGGCCAGGAACGCCGGCCGCCAAGTCTTCGTAGACATTGAGGTCGGGATAAAGAGGAGCGCATCCCTGGAAGAAAGCCACAGAATCGCCCAAGCGGTTGAGGAGGCAATCCTTTCCTTCATCCCCCAAGGAGATGTGATAGTCCACACAGAGCCTGTGGCCAATCAAGATGAAACTTTCTACGAGAAAACTCAAGCCATTGCCTCCCAATTTGGGATGAGGGCACACAGCCTCAGCTTCCACAAGCAGGGCAACCGCGGGGTATTGGAAGTTCACCTTGAGGCCCCTGCCCATTGGACTTTGGACCACGCTCACGAGGTCGTGTCCAAGCTGGAAGAAAAACTGACGAAAGAGCTTGGGACCGACATTGACATCGTAACCCACATAGAGCCTCAAATGGAAAACGAAGCTTCCCCTCAGGCCTTGCCCCGTTCAACCCGCAGAGCCTTGGAAAAAGTCATCGCCGAGATAGGAGGAGAAGGGGTTCACAATGTTCAGATTCACAAGCACGGCCAGAACTACCACATCTCCCTCCACCTGGCCATTGAACCGACGAAATCGGTGGAAGAGGCCCACAAGCTGGCCGAAGAGCTGGAAAAGAAGATAAGGGAACAAATCCCTTCCGCAAGCCGGATTGTAATCCACACCGAGCCTCAAAGGAGGGGAGAAAGTTGAGAGTTTTGGTGACCGGAGGCGCAGGCTTCATCGGCTCCCACCTGGTGGATGAACTCTTGGCCCAAGGCCACGAAGTAGTAGTCTTGGACGACTTCTCCCAAGGGAACGAAGCCAACATCGCCCACAACCTTTCAAATCCATCCTTCCGCTTGGTCCGAGGCGATGTGACCGATGCTTCTCTGATGGAAAGCCTTGTGCGGGATTGCGAGCTCATTTACCACCTGGCAGCCGTAGTCGGAGTATACTACGTTCTCCAGGACCCGCTCAGGACGATAAGGGTCAATGTCTTGGGGACAGAGCTGGTTTTAGCTTTGGCCCAACGCTACCGCCGGAGAGTTTTGGTAGCCTCCTCATCAGAAGTTTACGGCAAGAGCCGTAAGTCCCGGCTCAAGGAGACCGATAACGGAGTTTTCGGCCCGCCGGAGGCTTCCAGGTGGTGCTATGCCCTCTCCAAAAGCTTGGATGAACACATGGCCTTGGCTTACCACCGCTTAGGCCTTGAGGTCTCCGTGGTCCGCTACTTTAACGCTTATGGCCCTCGCCTTGACCCGAGAGGCTATGGAAGCGTCATCGCTCGCTTCATCTCCCAAGCTCTGGAAGGGAAGCCCATAACCGTCTACGGCGACGGCTCCCAAACCCGCTCCTTCACCTACGTCGCCGATACAGTCCAGGGGACAATCTTAGCCGCCACTTTGCCTCAAGCCCTCGGAAAAATCTTCAACATCGGCAATGGCCGGGAAATCTCCATCTTGGAGCTGGCCGAACTTGTGAAGGAAAAAGCTGCTTCCTCATCCCCAATAGTTTTCGTCCCCTACAGCGAAGCTTACGGTCCCGATTTTGAGGAGGCCAGAAAGCGCTGCCCCGATACTTCAAAGGCCGAAAGAATCCTGGGGTTCAAGGCCGAAGTTCCACTGGAGGAAGGATTAGAAAGGACGATAAGATGGTTTAAGGAGAGGAAAGGATGAGAGAGAGCAAAGTCGGCGCTGTCTGCGAGAAAATTCTGGAAGCCGGGTGGCTCATTGCTGCTACCGTCGTCCCCCTCTTCTTCAACATCTACTCCCAGCGGGTCTTTGAACCTGATAAGCTCAGCATCCTACGCTCCATCGCTTTGGCCATGGTAGCGGTTTGGTTAATAAAGCTGGCCGATGAAGGCTTGCATCTTGGCAAACCATTCACCCAATGGCTCAAAGAAACCCCATTGGTCATCCCCACCTTCCTATTGGCGATAGTTTACCTGATATCCACTGCCGCTTCTATTTCACCCCGCATAAGCTTCTGGGGTTCCTACCAGCGCCTCCAAGGCACCTACACCACCCTCTCTTACCTCGTGATTTTCTTCATGACTTTGCTCTACCTTAAACGCCGGGAGCAACTGGAACGCCTCATAACCATCGTCATCCTAACCAGCATCCCCATCTCCATCTATGGGATAGTCCAGCACTTGGGGAAGGACCCGCTTCCGTGGGGAGGAGATGTGACAAGGCGCGTTGCCTCCAACATGGGCAACGCCATCTTCGTCGCCGCTTACCTCATCATGGTCTTCTTCCTGACCCTGGAAAGGGTAATTCGGTCCATGGGGCTAATCGTCAGAGAAGAGGGGCCACGAGGGACACTTGAAGCCATTGCGGGAGGGGTCTACCTATTCGCCCTCATCGTCCAAATCATGTGCATATTCTTCAGCCAGAGCCGAGGGCCTTGGGTTGGCCTTCTGGGAGGCCTTTACGCCTTCATGCTCATCGTCTTAGTGGCAATGAGGAACCAAGCCAAACCGGGTCCCCTCACAAAGGATGAACTGGGGAAAGCAGCCGCCTTCTCCCTAATCTCAATCCCGGTTGGCATCCTTCCGGCCTATGGGCTCATGGCCTTCCTGAGAAAGGGCTTCCGATGGCTTTGGCTCAGCTGGGTCTTCCACACCATCCTGGGAATCCTCTTCCTCGTAGTCTTTAACCTGCCCCACACTCCTTTAGACCCGCTTAAGCAACTGCCCTACATAGGCCGGTTGGGGCAAATTTTTGAAATTGGCGGAGGAACGGGCAAGGTCAGGGTGCTAATCTGGGAGGGAGCAGTCAAGCTCATCCTCCCCCACCAGCCCCTCTGGTCCCCAACGGGTGGATATGACCCATTGAACGCCCTGCGTCCCCTCATAGGCTACGGCCCCGAGACCATGCACTACGCCTACAACCCCTTCTATCCACCCGACCTCGCCCACTACGAAGCCCGGACTGCCTCCCCCGATCGCTCCCACAATGAGACTTTTGATGCTTTGGTGACAACCGGCCTGATTGGCTTTTTCGTCTACATCACCCTCTTCGGGAGCATATTCTACTACGGGCTTCGCTGGCTTGGCTTCATCCCGGACGAAAGGCGGAAGGGTCTCTTCCTTGGCTCCTTGGCCTCAGGAGGATTCCTGGGCCTTATCACCCCCTACCTTGTGGAAAGGAGCTTCCGCTTCTCAGGTGTTGGAATCCCCACAGGGATGATAGCAGGCCTTGCCCTTTACACCATGTATTTTGCCCTGGCAGTCCATAAGGAGAAGGAAGAGCCTCTGGATTCCAGAGCTATGCTTTTGGTGGCCCTCCTTGCCACCTTCATCGCCCACTTCATTGAAATTCACTTCGGCATAGCCATAGCGGCCACCCGCACATACTTCTGGCTCCTCTTAGCCGTGATGGTGGCCTTGGGCACAAGGCAAATCGCCTTGGAAAAGCCAGCGCCTACCCCCGAGCCAAAGCGCAAAAAGGCCCACTTCACCCAACCTCCCCCCTTAGAATACCACTGGCCATTTGCCCTATCCCTTTCCCTGCTCATGGCTTTCGTCTTGTGCACCATGCTCTTTGATTACACCACGAACCAGCTGGGGAAATTGGACCCAATTTCCATCCTCGTCTCTTCGCTAATGTACCGGCTTAGCCAGGGGCGACCGGAAGTATCCTTGGCCATGTTCTGGCTCTTCTTCTTCACTTGGCTTGTAGGCGGAGCACTCATCGCTTCCAGAACTGCGTTGGAAAGGAGGAACCCGGATTTCGGGACAATGGTAGGAGCCTTCCTCATCTACTTGGCCGTAACTTTAACCCTCCCGCTTATCTTCGGCCTCTACCATGCCTCCAACCTCTTGCCGGGGAAAAATGTGGTGAACACCATAACCTACTACTACGCCACTGTCCTCGCCTTCATCCTTCTGGTGGGTATTTCCCTGCTTGGCGAAAACCCCAAGCCATCTCCTATTGCCCTAAAGCCCTTAGCTTCAGTGCCTGCGTTCCTCCTCAGCCTTGTGATAGTGCCTCTGCTCATCTACGCCACCAACCTGAGCATAATTAAAGCCGATATCGTCTACAAGCAAGGCTTCGCCTTGGACAGCATGGGGCGGTGGGCCGAAAGCTCCAAGCTCCATTCCCAAGCGGTTCAGCTCGCCCCGGCAGAGGATTACTTCTACCTCTTCCTGGGCCGAGCCCTACTTGAGCATGCCCGCACCATCCAAGACCCCGTCAAAAGGGAAGCCAAGCTTAAGGAAGCGGAGGAAGTGCTCATAAGGGCCCGCAACCTCAACCCCTACAACCCCGACCACACTGCCAACTTGGCCCGCCTCTACCGCAACTGGGCCGACCTCTCCCCTGACCCGCAGAAAAGGCAAGAATTACTCCAGAAATCCTTGGACTTTTACCTCCAGGCCACTCGCCTTAGCCCAAACACCGCCCACCTCCAAAACGAAAAAGCCCTAATCTATCTAATGCTGGGCCAAGGGGACAAGGCCTTGGAAACAATCCAGCACTCCTTAGCCCTTGACAGCCTCTATGACCAAACCTGGCTCCTCTTAGGGGATTACTACCGGATGGCAAACCAGTGGGAGAAAGCCGCCGAAGCCTACGAAAAAGCCTTGGAGATATCGCCCAACCTAATACAAGCCTACAGTGCCCTTGGCTTCGTCTATGCTCAGATGGGGAAGCTGGAAAAGGCGGTAGAAGCTAACAAGAAGGTGCTGGAATTTGCCCCCAACGATTACGTTAGCCATCGGAACCTTGCCTTGCTCTATAGCCAACTTGGCCTTACCGACCAGGCCTTGGCCGAAGCTCGCGAAGCTCTCAGGCTTGCTCCTCCTTCCGATAAGCCTATGCTGGAAAACTTCATCTCTCAGCTTGAGCAAGGAGGGGGAAAGTGATAAGGGACAGGGTTTCCGATAACATATACGCTTTTGTCAGTGACCTCTATTACGAAGTGACAGCTGGCTTTATAGCCACTCCGGAGGGGGCAGTAGTGATAGACACCCTCCCGTTCCCCTCCGAGACCTTGGAACTGAAAAAGGCCGCCCTCAAAGAATGCCCAGAGGGCATAAAATACCTAATCCTCACCCACTACCATGCCGATCACACCTTGGGTAGCTACCTTCTGGAAAGTGCAGAAATAATCGCCCACAAAAGGACCAGGACTTTCCTGGCGCGTGAAGGAGCCCAAAGGCTTGCTGAGATTAAAAGCCTCCACCCCGAGCTGGAAAATGCCTCCATAATCCTGCCCTCCATAACCTTCACCGGCGCCATGAACCTGAGCGTGGGTGGCTTGAACCTTTACCTGTTTGAACTATTCGGCCACTCTCATGACTCCATAGCCGTTTATGTTCAAGAAGAGAAGACGCTTTTTGCCGGCGACCTACTCATGCCCATACCTCTGGTAGCAGATGGCGATGTAGACCTAACAATTGCCTCTCTGGAGGCCATGAAAAACTTCAACTTGGAATACGTTGTCCAGGGGCACGGTGGCGTCCTCTTAAAGGGCGAGATAATGGACATGATAGATGACAACATCCGCTACCTCCAAAGGCTCAAGGCCAAAGTAGCCGAAGCCGTAAGCAAGAAACGGTCCCCGGAAAGCCTCTTCAAAATCAAAATGGAAGAATTCGGCAAATCGCCCCTGGCCATAGGAGCGATGGGAGAACCGGTCCACAAAGCAAACATCCTTGCCATTTACGAAGCCATGAAAAGAAGCCAACATTAGAGCAAAGCTTACGTGGATAAAAAGTGCGAGTAGTAAAAAATGCTCCAGAGAATCCGTGACATCCTGATAGGGCCTCCGCTACCCACTCAGCACATCGTGCACAAGCGGTTGAACAAAATTCGGGCGCTGGCGGCCTTCTCCCCCGATGCCCTCTCCTCCGTAGCCTATGCCAACCAGGAAATCTACCTGGGACTGGTTGTCGCCGGGGCGGCGGGGCTCTCCCTGGCCTTCCCTATTGCTCTGGCCATCACTGGCCTACTGGTGCTGGTAGCGCTATCCTATTTCCAGACCATCCACGGGTATCCCTCCGGGGGCGGCTCTTACACGGTGGCGCGGGAAAACTTGGGGACGCTGCCGAGCCTGATTGCCGCGGCGGCGTTGATGATGGACTACGTCCTGACCGCAGCGGTCAGCCTGACGGCGGGTGTAGCAGCCATTGCCTCTGCCTTCCCCGTTCTCTGGCCCTATCGGGTGGAACTGGCCCTGCTGATGCTGCTGGTAATCACCCTGCTCAACCTGCGTGGGCTCCGAGAGACGGGCACGGCGATGGCGGTCCCCGTCTACCTCTTCCTGTTCACCTTTCTGCCCATGCTGGCTTGGGGAGCCCTGCGCCTGCTGCGGGAGGGGCCGGGGTCGCTGACCGCCGTGGCCCCGCCTGCCACCGAACCGCTGACCCTCTTCCTGGTCCTGCACACCTTCGCCTCCGGCTGCACCGCGCTGACCGGGATTGAGGCCATCAGCAACGGGGTGCCGGCCTTCCAGCCGCCGGAGGCCCGCAACGCCGGGCGGACCCTCATCGTAATGGCCGTCCTGATGGCTGTGCTCTTTGCGGGCAGCATCGGCCTGACCCAGGCCTTCGCCGTCATCCCCCGCCCCGATGAGACCATCCTCTCCGCCCTGGCGCGGCGGGTCCTGGGCGAAGGGCCGGCCTACATCCTGGTCCAGGTCAGTACCCTGCTCATCCTGGCCGTCGCCGCCAACACCAGTTTCGCCGGATTCCCGCGCCTGGCAGCCATCTTAGCGGCCGATGGCTTCCTTCCCCGCCAACTGGCCAGCCTGGGAGACCGGCTGGTCTACTCCAACGGCATAGTGTTGCTGGCGGCAGCCACCGCCGGACTGATTCTCTTCTTCGGCGGAGACACCCACGCCCTGATCCCCCTTTTCGCTGTCGGGGCATTCCTGGCCTTCACCCTCTCCCAAACTGGGATGGTTGTCCACTGGTGGCGGGAACGGGGCCGGGGGTGGGCTGCGAAGGCCTTGCTGAACGGCCTGGGCGCGCTGGCGACTGCCGCAGCCTTGCTCATCATTGCCATCAGCAAGTTCGTGGCGGGGGCCTGGATTACGGTCCTGATGATTCCGCTTTTGGTGAGTGGCTTCCTCAAAATCCAGGCCCATTACCAAGAGGTAGCCCGCGAACTCTCCCTTTCTCATGGCCCACTTCCTTCCCGTGAAATACCCCCACGCCCCCGAGTAGTCATCCCCATCTCTGGTGTCCACCGGGGGATTGTGGATGCAGTCAACTTCGCTCGCTCCATCGGTCGGGAGGTGACCGCCGTCTATGTAGAGTTGATGCCGGGAAGTGGCGAGGAGATACGCCGGAAGTGGGAACAATGGTGGCCTGATGTGCCGCTGGTCGTTCTCCCCTCGCCATACCGCTCCATCGTTGGGCCGCTGCTGGAGTTTCTGGATGAAACCGACCGTCAGCACAACGATGGACAGCAGGCGGTCATCATCCTGCCGGAGTTTGTCCCGGCGCGGTGGTGGCACAACCTGCTGCACAACCAGACGGCTTGGCTGCTGAAGGCAGCGCTCCTCTACCGGCGGCGACGGTTGGGCTTCCAGCGGGTAATCATAGACATCCCGTACCACCTCCGCCGCTGAAAGAGGATAACCCCAAAACGCTGGCAAACCTTCAGCTAACGGGGGATCCAGGGTGGCTTTGCCCCCTGGCAGGGGATTTGGGGGTGTGCCTTTCTGACCTAACCCCCTGACCCCCTTCCCTGCGAGGGAAGGGGGAAAATTTGGCGGGGTTCTTCCCTCTCCGCCTCGGAGAGGGGTCGGGGGAGAGGTTAACCCCCCAAAAACCCTGGTAAACCCTAAGCCTACGAGGGTGGGAAAACGGGGGTGGAGGGGGCGCAGCCCCCTCCCAGGGGGCATAGGGGATGTGCCCCCAGAATTTTGAAAGAGGGGGCGAGTTGCCCACATTAGTGCTTTATCCATTTTTGATTTTCGGATATGAGCGGGCCAACTTCTGGCGGGCATCCCGCGAGGTGAATTGCCAATGAACGGTTACCCGCACTTCGTTCCTCAACTTAACCCATGCGGCCAC
>Ga0078972_1005939_pt1 | contig 29990 bp, 26 predicted proteins | sample YelNatPaOPGAMG01_FD_67568 | JGI IMG/M metagenome (GOLD analysis project Ga0078972, IMG submission 67568) | Hot spring thermophilic microbial communities from Obsidian Pool, Yellowstone National Park, USA - OP-RAMG-01 (SPADES assembly) (version 2) | ecosystem: Environmental > Aquatic > Thermal... | reverse complement strand
TGACGGAGAAGGTCTGGACAGAAAAGGTCCGATTACAGGTGAGGCAACGGAAACGACGCACCGCACCGAAGGCTTTGGTGTGGTGAAAGCCTATGGGGCGGTACCAGGGGGAGTCGGGAACGATGGTGTGGTTGGGGCAGGCTTTGTAAGGACAAAATGGGGGAACGAACATGGGTATCCTCCTTCAAAGAATACCCTTACTACGGGTGAGACATAGATTTTTGCTTTAAAAAAGGCATAAAAACTTAATCTTCGTAACACTATTGAGAAAATACAAGGGCTGTCTGATAACTAACAGAGTTATCAGACAGCCTCAATTGTTTTTAGAATTGTCTCAATAATAAGAGTCCAGGCCGACGGAAGGCTAGAGGGTATCGGGGGAATCCAAAAGAGCAGGGAGGCGCATGGAGGTTTCCAAATAACCCATGCGCCGCTTCTTCACCGTTATATCCAGGTACGCGACCCCATTGTCCTCATCCAGACGGAAGCCCCCAATCGAAAGGCTATCGTTTTCCGAAAACCCCGCTTCATCGGCCACGGAGCCCCGAACCACCTTTTTCACCAAATATTGGGGATCCAGGGGCCCCCCAAAGGAGGGAGAAAGAATAAGGCCGTACAAGGGAGCGGCCATCCTTTCCTTCGTATCCCGTTTCGCGGCCTCGAGCAGGGGCACAGGGGGCCGTACCGCCGTAAGCAAAAGATAGTGGCCCCCGTCACTGGTATCCAGGGTTACCAGCTCTCCTGGACGTCGGTAAAATAGCAGGTCCTGCAGGGCCGTAATCCGGTTAACGCTACCCTGGGGAACTTCCTGGCCCCCTAATCGGGTGATCGTCGTCCCCTCCACCACCCGTTGTTCCGAGGCGGGTGTCTGGGGAGCCACGTATACAATAGCCGGGTTATCCCGTTCTTCGCTGAGGACCAGGCCTAACCAGGGCCGTTCAACCTTCCCGCCCCGAAGCATGGCTGGCAGGGCCGCCGCTAAGCGTTCCGCGGGAACGGCGAAATTCAAACCCTGAAATTGGGTGATTCCCGCAAACACCACCCCCACCAGGCGGTTTTCCGAATCGATGACCGGACCGCCGGAATTCCCGTGGTTTACCGCCGCGTCGATTTGAATAACATCCCCAATCGGCAAAAGCCGTCGACCCAGGGCGGAAACGATTCCCGAGGTAACCGTTTTTTCCAACCCCGCGGGGGAACCTATGGCTAAAACCGTCTCTCCAATCTGGGGCACCACCCCATCGACCACGGAAAACACGTATTCGGGCTGTATTTCCGCCTTAATCACCGCCAGGTCCATGGCCTGATCCCACCCAATAACCTTGGCGGGGATTCGCGGACTGGTGGAATCGCCCATCCGAATGTACATTTTTGAATAACCGTTGTACTTCGGGTCCACCTCGCTGGAGATAACGTGGTAATTGGTAATTAATAGACCCGAGGCATCCACAAAAAAGGCGGAGCCGATGATGATATCCGGAAAGCCCCTCCCCTTCTCTATTTTTATACCCCGGTCAACCCAAACGGTGGCGACCCCTTTTATCATAGCCTCGGCGCTGTCTTTGCCCTCCGCAAAAGTACGGGTCCCCGGATCCACCGAAACGCCCGCCCTGAGGGCCGCGCGTAAAAAGTACCCCGCGGTCCGCCGTTGACGGGCTTCCACGGCCTTTTTCAAAAAGAGTTGGCTGTCTTCGGCCCCCAGGGGTCGGAGTCGGTCCGAGCGGACCGCCGCGAGAAAAGCCCCCAGGGTTTCACCCTTGTCAAGCAGGGCCTTCGCCTCCAGCAATGCCAGGGCCGCCTCGTCGGGCATTTCGGTCTCCTGGATACCTATGGCGGACAGAGAACGGGCGTAGGATGCCGCCATAACCCACTGTTTATCCCTGATAGCGCCGGCCAACCGGTCTTTTAGGTTGTTTTTGGCGGTGAGGGACAAACTCTGGGTTGTCTCCCCTTGGTCTGTCCCGTAAATTCGCTTAAAAACCGATAAAAGGTACAGAGCCTTTAGGGGATCGTCGCCTACCACTTTTTCAATATCCCCGATCCGTAAAGCCGCGGTGGAAACAGGGGGTTTTAACCGTTCCGCCGCCCCCGCACAACCCACAAGGCTCCCCAGAGCAACAGATAGAACCGTCCACAAAGATAGGTTTACAATGATTTTTTTTCTACCATGGTCCATGTTTTAAAACTCCTCTGTAGCCTAAGAGTTACGGAAGGGGAACTATCTTTCCATCGGGAAGCCGCTGTTCCCTATATTCATAAATTCCATCCCCGTTCCAATCGCTTTCGGAACTGGTATACAAAGATCGGGCTTGCAAAATAGTGGCCAGATCGGGGATTCCCTTAAAAGAATGGGTGACCGGAAAATGACGAAGGGTTTCCATACGGCCGTCCAGATCCAAATCCAAACGTTCCAAACTGGGCCAGCCCTGTGAAAATTCGGTTTCCGTGATGATCATACCCCGGTAGGTTTCCGTCGCCCTTTGGGGAATTCCCTTGACCAATTCAACTTTTTCAATTGACTGCGGAGCCCATACCCCGGGTAGCTCTATAATCGAAGCGAAGGAAACAAGGGAACGTTCCGTAAGCCGGGGAAAAGCGTCGTTGGCAAAGGGGTATAGAATAGGGGGAGCCTGGGGGCCCGTTAAAAGGCTCCGAATCTTTACGGGTTGGAAGGGAAAATCCTGGGGCGCTGGAATATACGTGGTTTGTTCGACCTCCACACGGGACAGCCAGGGATAGGTACTCCAGGATAAGCGGGCCCACCGGAGGTCCTCCGGTCGAACCGGCCGCGCGAAGGTGGGGGCCTTCCCCCCTTCCGCCGACGTTTGGCCCGGTGAAGAATCGGTTTCCGCTTTTCCAAAGAGAACGATCTTCCCCCTTTGGGGTAATCCATCGGTTAGGGAAAGCTCTAAATCATCAATCCCATCTTGATCATCATCGTAAAAATAGGAAACCAAAGCCCCGCTTTTATACACCGATCGGGCCTCCGGTCGGCCATCTCCATCGGAATCTTCGGTTAGGGTCCCGGTAAATAAAGAAAAAGCCTTGGCAAAGGTTTCCCGGTCGGCGGGGGTACCCAAAAGAGACCAGATGGAACGGATCAATTCCACGGGGAGGGGCGAAGGGGAGGAAAAGAGCTCCTTTGTGGCGGTAGGCCCGTCGACTACCCCCAAACGGAGAGCGGGGACTAGGGATCGGATATCCGGCGTTCCCACGGCTCGGTAGGCTTCCACGAGCCTGCGCGCTTCTTGGGGGTCCCGAATAAAGGGGACCGCCAAAAAACCTATGGAACTATCCCGCTGTACCAAGTCGGGAAGCCGTTTTAAAACGCGATCCACGGGGACTTGATCCGCAGCTCCCCCCAAACGGGAGGTGTAGCATTCCAATAGCAACCGAGGAAACCGCGTATCCAGGGGGTAGGCATCAAAAGCCGCGGCCATGGTTCGTCGGAAAGTTGTCCAATCATGCAAACCCCAGAGGGCTCGTAACCGGAGATAGGCGCTATCGGAACTAGGAGAAAGACCCTGGAGCACCTCGAGGGCTTCAGAAAAAGAGCGCAGGTCGATTAGGGCTTGGGCTTCCAATAATAGGGCCCCTGCTTCGGTATACCGGCTCCACCGGTGGACCGCCAGAGCCCTTTTATCGGCCTCTAAAACCGCTCCTATGGGTCGGTTTAAGGTAAAACGGACCAGGGCCAACAGGTACGACGCGTCGGAGGACTGGTCGGAAAAATCCGACGCCCCCTCCAACGCCTGTTCCGCGGCGGTCCAATTTCCCTGTTCCAGGGCGGATAGGGCCCAATCGACGTATTTCCCCGCTACCGCCGTGTCGCCGACCGGCCCATCACGGCCTGCCGCCTCCACGGATCCCGGCTGTACCCCCGTGGACTGAAGGGTCCCTGTTCCAGTTCCGCTTTTTGATCCCCCGGAGCCTCCGATTTGGGCTCCCAGGGGACTCGAAACGAGAACGACAAGGAGGAACCACCAAAGGATCCAGGGGCGGGAAATCATGATTAGGCTTCCGAGGATTTCACGGTTTCTTCAGCCTTGGTTGCCACCGGCTCCGCCGCAAGGCCCAGGGATACCGGCCGGGGCGGCAGGCCGATCAGAGAACGGACCTCGTCATCGACCAGGGTCTCCCGGGCCATTAAGGCGTCCGAAAGGGTTTCCAAATCCTTTTGATGTTCCTTCAAAATCGATTGGGCAGTCTGAATGCCCCGTTGAAGGATCCGATGAACCGCCTCGTCTATCTGTCGAGCCGTGTCCTCCGAATAATCCTTATGCCGGGCAATTTCTTTCCCTATAAAAATAGGCTCTTCCTCCTGACCGTAGGAGACCGGTCCCATCTCCTCCGCCATTCCCCACTCGCAAACCATTCGACGGGCTAACTCGGTGGCCTGTTGAATATCCTGTTTGGTTCCCGTGGTGGTTTCGGAAAAGAGCAACTTCTCGGCGGCCCAGCCTCCGTACATTATGGTTATCCGATCCTCAATCCAACCTCTGGTTCGACTGTAGCTATCCTCTTCCGGAAGCGACATGGCCATACCTAAGGCCCGACCGTGGGGAACGATGGTCACCTTGTGCAGGGGATCGGCGTATTTTAAGAAATAGTGGAGCAACGCGTGGCCCCCCTCGTGGACCGCCGTCATACGCCGTTCTTTTTCGGACATCACCAGGGATTTCCTCGCGACACCCATAAGGACCTTATCCCGGGCTTCCTCAAAATCGGTCATATCCACCGTGCCCTTATCCCTCCGGGCGGCGAATAGAGCCGCCTCGTTGACCAGATTGGCGATATCCGCGCCGCTGGTCCCCGGGGTAGCCCGGGCTATCCGGGCTAAATCCACATCCGGGGCTAGGGGCACCTTCCCCGCGTGAATTTTCAGAATAGCTTCCCGTTCTTTTATATCCGGCATGGCCACCACCACCTGCCGGTCAAAACGGCCGGGGCGTAGTAAGGCGGGATCCAAAACGTCGGGCCGGTTTGTGGCCGCCAGGATGATGACCCCATCTTTGGAATCAAAACCATCCATCTCCACCAGCATCTGATTGAGGGTCTGTTCCCGTTCGTCGTGGCCCCCGCCGTATCCGGCCCCCCGGGTCCGGCCCACGGCGTCTAATTCGTCGATAAAAATAATACAGGGGGCACTTTTTCGGCCCTGCTCAAACAGATCCCGTACACGGCTTGCCCCGACCCCCACGAACATTTCCACAAAATCGGAACCCGACATGTGGAAAAAGGCGGTTCCCGCTTCGCCAGCCACCGCTTTGGCCAGTAAGGTTTTACCCGTTCCAGGCATGCCCACCAGAAGGACGCCCTTGGGGATTCGGGCCCCCATTTTAGTAAATTTTTGAGGACTTTTTAAAAACGCCACCACTTCCTGAAGCTCGTACTTCGCCTCTTCCTGACCCGCTACATCGGCGAAGGTAACCCGCTTGCTGGGTTCTAGGTACCGCTTGGCCTTGCTTTTGCCAAACTGGAAGGCCTTATTCCCCGCGCCCTGGGCGTTCCGGAACATAAACCATATAAAGGCGAAACCGATGATCCAAGGGAGGAATTCTATCAGCATCCGGGTGGGACTGAGCCCCGAAACTCCGCCGGAAACCTTAACACCCTTATCTTTTAGCGTGGGTATCAGTTGGGAATCCTGGTAGGGGATAAGGGTTTTAAAGTGTACCAGGTCGCCCCCCGAGCCCTTCAAGGTCCCATCGATTTCATTGCCATCCAATATTTTTACCGCGTCCACTTCGTTGCGGTCCAAATAGGTGGTAAAGGTCGAGTATGGTATCTCTTGTACGGTAGAACTATCGGGTTTGAAAAAATAGATCATGAATAGACCCACTACCACAAGGAAAAAAACCAACGCGAATCTGTTTGCCCGCCCCCCATTTATCGGCGGACGCGGTGTTTTATCATTTTGATCGTCCAACATACTCCCCCTGGGAAATTACGGATAACAATAGGTGCTCCCCATCCCTGTCCGTTTTTTTGTCTCTTTGTACCAATATTTCTAAGGAACCTTTACGGGATCCCACAATAGCCACGACACCCCATCGGTCCTCCGCCACGCATATATCGGTATACCGTGAACGATAAGCCCTTTCAAGTACGTAGGATGCACGTCTATGGGTACCCTTAATATATACCGAATCTTCACTATAAAGGGAACGAAAAACCACCGGTAAATCGCAGGAAATTTCCTTTTCTCCCCTCTGTTCCTCCCCCCCCCGAGGTTCCACCACCAACATACCCCCAGCCCAGGGAAAGGAGCCGCTTTTCTGGGCCTGAAAACTCCACCCCCGCTCCCGGTCTTCCAGAAGGGGATAATAAATGCGAATGGCGTTTTCCCTTCGGTCGATGCGTAGATCCCCCAGATCCAGGGCGGAAACCCGGCCTTCGCACAAGGTACGGATCGCCGCTCGCCGGGGTTCTTTTACCGGTGGCCCGGGAGAATCAACGTTCCAGTTTTCCTTTGGCGGAGGGTGGGAGCGCAGTCTATCGATGGCGTAAAAAAGAGTTTCCTCCCGAACAATAGGGAAAAGAGCGTCAAACTCCTCCGTCGAAAGGGAAAGGCCCCTTCCCACCGCTGACTCCAGGGGCCTCCAGTTCTGACGTTCCCCCAGGGAACCGAGGAAATCCGCTACTTTCCTTTGGGTTTGCCCCAAGCCCAGGAGCCCCGACCGCCAAAAGGGGAATTCCCTGTTCAAAAGGGGAATTAAACGTAAACGAATGCGGTTTCGTAAATACGCCGTATCGGCGTTTGTCGAGTCGGTTCGGTAGGACAGGCCCGTTTTGGCCAGGTAAGCCAGCACATCCTGCCGCGAAACACCGATAAGGGGCCGGCAGAGGAAGCCCCGCTGTACGGGAAGGCCCCCGAGGCCCCGGGGGCCGGCTCCCCGGAGCAGGCGCCAGAGCAGGGTTTCCAGCTCGTCATCGGCCGTATGGCCGACCAGGAGTAACGCCGCTCCCACGCGCCGAAACTCGGACCGAAAAATACGATGCCGAACTTTTCGGGCCGCCGCCTCTATACCAATTTTTTCTTCCCTGCCTATTGCTTCTATACGGCCGGGGGGGATAGTCGCGATGCGCAGACCTACTCCCAGGGAACGGCAGAGCGTCCGAACCCCTTGGCGGTCCAAAGCCCGTTCCGCCGCTGGACGAATGCCGTGATCCACGTGGATGACCCGGATAGTAACAGGGTAAAAACGCCGTAGAGAAGCGGTCGCCGAAAGGAGGGCGGTGGAATCGGCGCCCCCAGAAAGGGCGACCAGGAGCACGGGCCCGGGACTATCGATTTCCCCCCTTTGTAAAACCGAGCCCAAACACGCTTTAATGTGGGAATGGACCTCGGCTTCAAAGTTTTCTTTTTCTATCATGGGGGGAACCTAAAAAACTAAGCCGTTCATCCCCTGGGGAACGAACGGCCTCCGTATGGTCTTAAAGGGTAAACCGCTACGCTTTTGCCGCGCCAGCGGCGGGAGCTGCGGCAGAGCCTGTAGCCGCACCGGCAGCCCCAGCGGCGGCCCCAGCGGCGGGAGCTGCGGCCACTTCAGCCTCGGCTTCCACAACTTCGGCCTTAGCGAACTTAACCGTTGCCACAACCTGATCCGCGTTGGAAAGGATCTTTACGTTGGCGGATAACTTTAGATCCCGCACGTGGATGGACTGGTTACCCTTCAATTCCGAAACATCCACCTCAATCTTCTCGGGAAGATCCTTGGGAAGACATTCGACTTCCAATTCGTGGAGGGGTACTTCCAAAATACCACCTTCTCGAGTGCCAACGGGAACACCAAACGTGTGGACGGGAACCTTGGTCCTTAGGACCTTGTTTTTATCGATCTCGTAAAAATCGACATGGAGGATTTGCCCATTCAAAACGTTGCGCTGGGTATCCTTTACAAAGGCTTCGTGGGTTACCCCGTCAATATTGATCTTTACGATAGTACTTTCGGAAATACCCCGAATGCCCTTAGCAAATTCCAAAGCATCCATATCGACAGCAAAAGCCTGCCCCGAACTCCCGTAAACCACCGCGGGGATTCTTCCGGCTCGGCGAATACGACCCGCCTTCCGGGAACCTAAATCATCCCGCTTGCGGGCCATAAAACTAACTTGATCCATGGTATCACTCCTTACATCACCGACGCGTAAGCGTACGCGCTATTGTTTTTTTCTGGGACGGCAGGACTCGAACCTGCGAATGCCGGAGCCAAAACCCGGTGGCTTACCACTTGCCGACGTCCCAATAGATCTACAACTCTACCCCGGGGTCGTCTTGAACGTTCCCCGAATCGTACATATCCAAAATCCTTTTTTGCAATTCCGCCCTAAACTCCGGGTGGATAGGATGGGCCACATCCTTATATTCACCAGCCCTCGTCTTCCTACTCGGCATCGCTATAAATACGCCGCTTTTGCCTTCGATAATTTTTACATTATGAACAACAAAACAGTCGTCAAATGTAACCGTCACGTACGCCTTCAGTTTCCCCTCTCCGGCCACTTTGCGAATCCTGATGTCGGTGATCTCCATGACGTTTCTCCTCTTTGTGTAGGCCCCAGGTATGAACGTAGCTTTATTCTACTACCGTAAAGCCCTTACGCGCAAGTGGAAACGTCAAACGAACAAAATTCCAGGTTTCCGAAAGCTTTGCAACCGCCCCTTCCGCCCTTTTTTGATCATCGAAAACCCCAAAACAGGTAGAACCGGACCCGGACAGGGATACAAAATCGGCTCCGATGGATCGTAAATCCTCCAAACAGCGACGATAAAGGCCCGAAACAGCCTCTTCGGAAAACTGAACCAGCACAGGTAGAAAATCATTGAAAAAAGGCCACCGAGAAGGCTTTTCCCGTAGAGCTTTTTCCAAAGTATCTTTCCCCAAGGGGAGCGAAGCGGGCTTCCGTTTACCCTCCCGCGAAGCATCCAAAAGGCTAAAAGCCCTTTTGGTATCGCTATGAATAGCGGGGTTAACCAAGACTACCCAGAGGGGACCGAAGGAAAGATCCAGGGGTTCCACAATTTCACCCCGCCCGCCCACAAAGGCCGTGGCGCCGGATAAAAAAAAGGGAACATCGCTCCCTAATTTTTCAGCCATCCCCCGTAAAACCCGTTCCGGAAGCTCCGTTCCGGCCATTTTATCCAAGGCCCAAAGGGTCGCGGCCCCATTCGATGAACCGCCCCCCAATCCCGCTCCCAGGGGAATCCGTTTTTCTACCGTAATCCGAAGTCCCCGATCAAAGCGGGTTTGTTCTCTAAAAAGGGTAACCGCCTTTTGCACAATATTCTGTTCCGGCGGCACCGACCCCGGCATACGGAGGTCGCACACGAAACGGTCTTTCAAAGATTCGAACCGCAGTTCATCACCAAAAGAAAGGGCTTGAAAAACGCTTTCTAGGTTATGGAACCCATCGTTTCGACGATCCATGACACAGAGATGGAAGTTGATCTTGCACGGTGCCGCTACTCGTATCCCATCTCGCATGGTCGGTGTTGTATTATACAGAAATATCCGGTTTTGTAAAGCCACCCCAGGGTAAGGGTCGGTGTAATTAAAACGGAACTTAAGTCCCCTCTAAAAACCAATTGTTTTTAGAGGGGACTCAAGCAATTGAGGCTGTCCCGTAACTTAGGAAGTTACGGGACAGCTTCTTTAATGTCGTATTTTCGTAGGATTTTAGCGATTTTACCTGGTTTTAATACGTCGAAAGGGCTAAAATCCGAGAAAATACAAGGGCTGTCTGATGACTAACAGAGTTATCAGACAGCCTCAATTGACGGCTCCAGCGGCCTATCGTATACTTAGAACGTGCAAAAACAAATAGATGTGCTTTTTCAGGACGCCGCCCATTCGGTGCTTACGGAAATCGGTTTTCAGGGTATCTCGATACGGCAAACCGACGTCCAATCCCAAAACGGTACCCAGGCTTGGGAAATCGTCTCCATGGTGGGGCTTGTGGGGGCCCTGCGGGGCCACCTGGTACTCCATTTTCCCTCGAATAGTTCCAAGCCCTTTGTCGCTTCCCTATCCAAATATTTAGGTATGGACAAGGAAGACCATTCGCTCCAGTATATCAAGTCGGCGCTGGCGGAGGTGGCGAATCAAATTTCGGGGAAAGCGACGGTTCTCCTTTCGGAAGAGGGGCTTGATTGTATGATTACCCCTCCGACGGTTCTTTCAGGGACCGCGTTAAACCTGGTATTACCCGAATCGGATGAGCAACATGGCTTTACCGTTTTTGGAAATTTTGGCGCTATTTTTTGTGTTTTAGCGTTAAAAAACAGTAAATCGATTTAGCCTTGGAATTATTGCATTAAATTCGTATTCCTTGATAAAAACCAGTTGACAGATGGTAAAACTCTCCCTTATGTTTCAAGGGAAATACACGTTGATAATGGAGTATGCTATGGTTCCCCACGAGACCATCAATATGGATGATTCGCTCGAAGTAGTCCTTAGGACCTTCGAGCCAACCGACGGCAATCCTTTCCCCATGGCGGTATTCGGCGACGATTTTGACGACGATTTCGACGACGAAGACACGGATGAAGATGAGGATTTCGACGACATGGACGAGGACGAAGACTTCGACGACGATTTCGAAGACGATTTTGAAGACGAAGACGACTTCGACAACGAAGAAGAGGATTTCGAGGAAGAAGAAGAGGAAGAGGAAGAAGAAGACGATTTTGATTACGAAGAAGACGTGGATTACGACGATTTTGATGAATGAGACAATTCTAAAAACTGATATTTTTAGAATTGTTCCGCTAAAATCGCAATTCCTGTAAGGAATTGCTTAAGTCCCCTCTAAAAACAATTGTTTTAGAGGGGACTCATGAATAAAATATAGGGAAAGGGGCCGTTTCCTTTGGCCCCGCCGTTCCTTTGACCATCGGTAACCCCCGGGACTTCTTGTAAAGTCGAGGGGGAATTCGAAAAATCCCGGTGTATCCAGTCCGACAGGCTTCTAAGGGTTCTTCCAAATCAGGCTCCCGCCACTCCAAAGACGTTCCAAATCGTAAAAGGTTCTAGATTTTTCTGTCATCAGGTGTATCACCATGGTACCTAAATCTATTAAATTCCACTCATCATCGCTGGCTATTTTTCGCTGTCGGCGAATTATTTCTATATCCCGCTCGGTGGTGAATTCCTTAATATGCCGTTGGAGCCCCTTTAGGTGGGTACTGCTCGTTACGGTAGAAATAATAAAGAAATCGGTCCAGGTATTCAGGCTCCGAAGGTCCAAAACGACCACGTTAATCCCCTTATGCTCCGCTAAAAGCTGGCCCAGTTCCTTAGCCAGGGTAGCGTCCTTATCTAACAACGTATCTTCCATTGAAATCCTTCCCAATTATGATGGTAAAATCGGCTTTATATTCTAAATTATTTTGCACGTCCGTCGTCGAGGTACTACGAGCCTCGGTAACAATGGTCGGGCAATGAATTACATCGGCGAACACCTGGGCCATATCCGGCGAGCCGGATCGATCGATGATCTGGGTCTGAGCATAATCGGTGGTATCGGCGTTTCCCACGGAAATTACATCGTACCCGAAGCCCCGCAGGAGATCCGCGGTCTTCCGGGCCATTCCCGACGATACCGTACCATTGAGTACCTGTACGGTATAAACCCGGTCGGAAAGGGTTCCGTCGGTCTTCCGCGTCAGAGATGACAGGGATTGGCTGACGATCTCTTTAATCAGGCTCCCATCGTAGTACGGAAAAATTAACGGATGTCCCGATACTTCCTTTCTATTCCCCGCCACGGTTTGAACAGGAAGGCGTTCCATATCCACCGAAGACAACTCGTTGAACAGTTTATCCGTGGTTCGATGGTTCATATTGGTGGTCAGAAGGGTATGGAAAAATGACGACACCGACGGCTGTTTTATAAAATCCTTCCGTTCTCCGAGCCGTTTTAGGATCGCTAAAAACAGCCGTTGCCTTCGAACGGCGGAAGCGCTGGCTTCTTCGTCCGGTATTGAATAGGTAGCGTAGAGTCGACACTTGTCCCCATCCAAACGAACGACCCCCGGAGGAAGCAAAATGGGCGCGGCCCCTTCGTACACCTCCACAGGATCGGGAATAAACAGGTCCACCCCGTCCAACAGGTCCACCAACTCGCAAAGACGATCGAGGGTCAATGTAACCTGGAAAGGCAGGGTAATTCCTAACAGATCCTGCACCGCCTTTACGTATAGGGGGCTTCTTTTTCCCTTGTAAAGTGTATCCATACGATCTACCCGGTTGATAGATTGAATGATTAGTCCTATGTCTCCGGGAACATCAAACAAGGACGCCCGTTTTGTGGCGGGGTAGTACAGAAGAACAAAGGAACTGAGGGGCTTCCCCTTATCTTCGATAACAAACAGGGTGTTCATAACCCGATCCCCCGACAACGCATCGGCTATGGGATCCGTACGCAGAGAATAATAGGCAAAAAGCCCACCAGCCACCAAAAGAAGGACAATGGCCGCCAACAAAAAAACGCTGGAATCTAGTTTAACCCTCCTCATCCCTCAATGCCTCCCTGGGAATAGTGCAATAACGCCTTCGTTTCCTCCGAAAGTTCCCGGCCCTTGGATTGAAGATAGGCCACCGTATCTTTAAGGACTTCATAAAACAATCGATCCAAACCCTCGGTTTGCGCTAAAACCCGCAATTCACCTCGAACCCCCGACCTGGACGGTTCAATTTTATCGGCCACGTAGACTATTTTGGCTAGGTTCCCCATGCCGACAGCCCCGGTGGTATGGCATTGAATGGCCTCTAGCACCGCCTCCGTTTCCACCCCAAAACGGCTCCGTAAAAGAACCGCCGCGGCCCGGGCGTGCAAAAGGGAGGGCTTCTGTTCCTCTAAAGGAGAAAGAGAAAGCCCATCCTGCAGGGCCAGGGCTTTTAACTGGTCATCCTCCATCCCCTTGCAAAGATCGTGGGCTATACCCGCCAAGTACCCCTGGGCCTCCGATAAGCCAAAGCGAACGCACAGGTCCCGGGAAAAGAGGGCCACCTGGCGACAGTGGAGGAACCGGTTCCGGGGTAAAAGGAAACGGGTGTACTCTTCTACCTGGGATATCAGAGTAGCGGAGGGGTCCTGGGGCCCTTGCGCGTTGGAAGGCCCTGCGGTGTACCCGTACAAACGGCGGTCCTGTATCAGGTTTCTCGCCCCCGGGGGAACCAGATATTTCCAGGACCGGCCTTCCGCTATCCGCCGCCGGATATCCTTAGACGCCACGGAGATAATTTCATTTTCCAGGTTCCTGTGGGGGAAGGGAAAGGAATCGTGGGTTTGAAACAGTCGGCGGGCTAGGATTACATCGGTCCGACGGGCCAGCTCATCGGCCCTTCGCCAACCGAGGAACCCTTCGATTAGGTCATCCCCCAACACCAGGCCGATTTTTCCCTGGGGTTTATAGCGATCTTCTATGTCGTTCAGGGTATCGATGGTATAGGAGATTCCCCGTCGTTTAATTTCACAGTCCTCGATCCCAATCCGGCTATCGGCGGCCACGGAGGCTAACAGCAGGTCTAGACGATCCTCGCTGGAAACACCCTGGCCGCTTTCTTTAAAAGGGGATTGGAACGATGGGATTAGGAGTATTCGATCGTAATGAAACGTCGAAAGAACTGCGTCCGCCAAGGCCAGATGGCCCACATGGACCGGATTAAAGCTTCCGCCCAGGATCGCTAAGGTCACGCCCCTTCCACCTCATTCCGTTCCATCCGAACAATCATCGCCATAAAAGCGGCGGACACTTCGCTTAAGCCCTCGCCCGAAAATACAGAAATTCCCAGGACCTGCTCCGCGTGATACTTGTTCCGTAACTCTTCCAATGCTTCGGTAGTCCCGTCCAGGTCTAGCTTTGTCCCGATTAATACCCGTTCCTTGGCTATCAAGTCCGGAGAAAAGGCTTCTAGTTCCTTTAACAGGGTATCAAAGGCGTTGAGGTACTGGGGATCCGCCAGATCGATTAAAAACGCCAAGCCCGCGGTACGGCTAATATGTTTTAAAAACCGAATACCGAGCCCCGCGCCGTGGGAAGCCCCCTCGATTAATCCAGGAATATCCGCCAGGATGATATCCCTATCGTCCACCGTAAGGATACCCAGATTTGGAATCTTGGTTGTAAAGGGATAGGGAGCTATTTTAGGCCGGGCATTGGTAAACCGGTCCAATAGGGATGATTTTCCCGCGTTAGGAAACCCCACAAAACCGATATCCGCCATAACCTGTAATTCTACTTTTAGCCGGTGGCTGGGCCCCCGTTGGCCATCCAAGGCCCTACGGGGAGCTTGGTTTGTGGAGGATTTGAAATGTACGTTCCCCCAACCGCCGTTCCCCCCCTTTAAAAACACGAACTTTCCTTCGTCGTTTCCAAAATCGCGGATTACTTCGCCGGTTTCCGCATCCTTTATAATCGTTCCCGGGGGAACGGGGACCAGAATATCCGCACCGTTACGGCCGTATCGCTGGGAACCCTCCCCGTCTCGACCGTTTTCGGCCTTAAAGGTCTGCTTATACCGAAGGTGAGCCAGGGTTCTAAGGTTGCGGCGAACTTCAAAAATGACGTCCCCTCCCTTGCCCCCATCACCGCCAGAAGGTCCGCCCATGGGAGCGTACTTCTCCCGTCGAAAGGCCACACAGCCGTTTCCGCCATTTCCCGCTATAACTTCAATAATCGCTTCGTCCGCAAATTTTTGCATAACACCATAAAAACAAACGGCGCGCCCCGAGGACGCGCCGCGCATTCAGCCACAGGGTCCCCAGCGGTTCCCCCCGGTTGATGATTATTCGTTCGCCGCGGCGAGCTGAACGCCGACCAACTTACGCCCCCTGCGCTGGGTAAACGACACCAAGCCGTCTACCAAAGCGAACAGCGTGTAGTCGGAACCGCAACCCACGTTTGTTCCGGGATGAATTTTCGTGCCCCTCTGTCGAACAATAATAGTCCCCGCTTTGACGTAGGATCCGCCAGAAGCCTTGATACCCAAATATTGGGGATTCGAATCCCGACCGTTTTTAGCTCCGCTTCCGCCCCGTTTTCGCGCCATGTCATTCCCTCCGTTCAGTCCGTATACGTACATCACAATGGTCCGGGTAATCGTGGGCCACCGAAACCAGACCTTCGGATAAAAAAGCCGTAACTCCAAGAAGAAACTCGGCCTTTTCCCCGTTACAATCGGTTTCTAGCCACGAGGAACCCCTTCGCGGAGCCCCTCCCCGAACCGTAAGCCCCTCCGCTTGGGAGAGGACCCGTAGGGCCGTTCTTACCAACACCGAAACGGCGGCGCAAACCACGTCGCCCCCCGCTGGCCCCTTGCCGGCATGACCCTCCACCCGGCAGGATCGCAATAACCCCGCCTCGTCAAGGACCATATCGACTTTAATCATGGAGGCTTTACGCCCCGACTATGTCCTGAATCCGAATCAGGGAATACTGCTGACGATGTCCCTGTTTGCGTCGATAATCCTTTTTGGGCATATACTTAAAAACGATAATTTTGTCACCCTTTCCGTGATTTTCCACCACCGCGGTAACCTTAGCGCCCTTAACGTAGGGAGCGCCGACGGAAACCGTATCGCCGGAGACCAAAAGGACCGAATCAATAGCGACCGCGGAACCCACATCGGCGGAGATCCTATCAACTTTTAACAGGGCACCCTTTTCGGCCTTGTATTGTTTACCCTTGAATTCAACTAATGCGTACATGTACGTTCATCCTCTATAAGTATGAATAATAAGCGTTTGTACTTATACAACGCGCCGGGCCTTTACGTCAATAGCGGCTTGGCCCATGGGGACACCGCTAGGAACCGGAGGATTCTTAGCGGGATCCTGTTTTTTTATTTTTTTGCCACCGCTTTTTTCCGTTGGGGCCGATCACCTTGATTTATGAGACTTTGCATGAGGATAAACGCAAAAATCAACAATCCCACGACGATTCGGGTCCACCAGGAGCTGAGGGTCCCCTGAAAATTGATTATGGTTTGGATGGTTCCCAGAATCAATACTCCCACGATAGAGCCACCGATGGAACCGACGCCGCCGGTAAGGAGGGTCCCTCCCATTACCACCGCCGCTATGGCATCCATATGCAGATCCTTGCAATGGAGGGCATAGCCCGACAGCATATAGAAGGTAAACACCACCCCGGCGACCCCGGCGCACAAGCCATTAATAGTATAAATGAGAACCTTAGTCCTGCGTACTGGCAAACCCATCAGGATGGCCGAGGGTTCCGATCCGCCTATGGCGTAGATAGTTCTTCCAAACCGGGTATACCGTAGGAGCCACCACCCGATTATGGCTACAACGACGAAAATCAGTACGTTGATGGAGATAAAATCCCCTGTGGGTAGTTCTATGGCCGCCATACTCACCGAACGGTACCAATCATTATCGATATTGATGGTATCGATACTGATAAGGTAACAGGCACCCCGGGCAAAGAACATACCCGCCAGCGTAGCGATAAAGGGCTGAACCTTAAAAAATTCTATCATAATTCCTTGAAAAGCCCCAATGCTAGAGGCGGCTACCAGAACGATGAGAATTACCCAGAGAGGGGACACTTCCTTTTGAAGCAGATCCGCAGAAATCATGGTCACCAGGGCTACCACCGAACCGACGGACAGATCGATCCCCCCCGAAAGGATGACTAGCGTCATACCTACTGCGGCGATGCCCAAAAAAGCGTTGTCAATAAAGAGGTTAATGAACACCTGAATAGAGAAAAAGTTAGGATACGCCACGGATCCAATGGCGTACATAATAATAAACAGCCCTAGGGTAACCAGAAAGGGTACATGTTTACTTCTCATACCGCACCCCGCGCAAAGGCATTCTTTCGGCCAAACAGGAAAAGGGCCCTGAAGTTTTCCGATTGCAACATAGAAACCAGGAAAACTACGATCGATTTGATAACCAAATTTACCTGGGGGGGGACTCCGATTGAATAGATAGTCGTAGTGAGGGTCTGAATAATAATGGCTCCCAGAATCGATCCACCGAGGCTAAATTTACCGCCGTTTAGCGATGTTCCTCCGATAACCACCGCCAAAATGGCATCCAGTTCAAATAGGTCCCCCGCGTTGTTCCCATCGGCGCTTTTTACGTTAGAACTGACCAACAGCCCCGAAACGCCCGCGCAAAAGGCGCAAAAGGCGTAGGACCAGAATACGATCCGCCTTTCCTGGATCCCCGAATAACGGCTGGCCGTCCGGTTAACACCTATGGATTCTAAAAATAAGCCTAAGGCGGTTTTACGGGTGATAACAATGACCAGCGCTAGTACCGCCAGGAGCAGGTATAGCGAAAAGGGGATACCCAAAAAGGTCCCGTTACCGATAAAAAAGTAGGGGGTGTAATATATGGTGATTATTTGACCGTTGGTAACCAGCTGAGCAATTCCCCGACCAGATACCATTAAAATAAGGGTCGCCACGATGGGCTGTATTTTCCAACGGGTCACCAAAACTCCATTCCACATGCCCAACACAAGGGCCACCGCCAGAGCCGCTGGGATGGCCACGGCCATAGGGGTTCGGGTTACCAGGATCTGCTGATCCCCCTGGAGCACCAGTTCTCCACCAATCAGATAGGCCGCCACGGCTCCCGAAATCGCGACCACCGATCCGACGGATATATCTATCCCCCCCGTAGCGATTACCAAGGTTAAACCGATGGCGATAATACCTATATAGGTGGACCGATTTAAAATATCCACCAAAATCCCCGAAAAACGACCGTCCTTCCATTCAATAACAAAAAAATCTTTTGTCAGAAAAACGTTTATAATAACCAACAACAGGAGGACCATCAGGGGCCAGAAGAGTTTAAACTGATTAAGGGGTCGTACTTTTAATTTCATATCAGGCATCCTCCTGGGCGATTAAACGCATAATAGTGGGTTCCTCGATGTCCGAGCCTTCCGCTTCCGCGACTTTCTTTTTGTCCCGAAACACTACGATTCGATCGCTGGTGGCGACCACTTCCTCCAATTCGGAGGAGATAAACACGATCGAGATACCTTCGTTTCGTAATTGCTGTATCCGTTGGAGAATTTCAGCCTTAGCCCCCACATCGATTCCCCGGGTGGGTTCGTCCAAGATAAGAATGGAGGGCTTCGTCGCCAACCACCGGGCTAAAAGCACCTTTTGCTGGTTTCCCCCCGAGAGGGTCTTTACGGGTCGTTCCGCGTTTGGCGTTTTTATATCCAATACTTTGATAAAATTTTGCGCGATTTCTTCCTGATCCTTGCGGGATAGATACCGAAGGATTCCCTGTTTAGCCTGCAGGGCTAGAATAATATTTTCCCGTACCGAAAGATCCCCCACGAGGCCCTCGGTTTTCCGATCCTCCGGGCAGAAACCCATCCCTTCCATTATGGCGTCCCGGGGAGACGCAAGATGAACTTCCCTCTGGTCTTTGTATACGGTTCCTTCGGTCGCCCGTTCTGCGGCGAACAACAGCTTAGCGGTTTCGGTTCGTCCAGAACCCAGAAGTCCCGCCAGTCCAACGATTTCTCCCCGGTGCAGAGACAAATCGAAGGGTTTTAAGTACCCCGTTTTCCCCAAACCGTGGATATTTAGAATTTCCTGTTCCGTTCCGCTGGAACGTTTTTCCCTATTCACTACATTGGCTACTAATTCGGCGGGATCTTTCCCCACCATTTGGCTGATTAAATTAATTTTTGAAAGCTCCGAAGCGACCGTGGTTCCCACGAATTCTCCGTTTCGAAGGACGGTAATTCGGTCGGACACGGCGTACACCTGGTCAAGAAAGTGGGTAACGAAGAGGATTGCCAACCCCTCTTGTTTTAGTTTTCTCAAAATCAAAAAAAGCCGTTCCACCTCCGCCTCGTCCAAACTGGAGGTAGGTTCATCAAGAATAAGAATATCCGAACGTACGCAGAGGGAACGGGCAATAGCAACCATCTGCTGAATTGCCAGAGAATAGGAACCCAATGGCCGAGCGGGATCGATATCCAGATCCAGCTTTTCTTTAATATTTTTTTTCGCTTCCGAAAGCATTGTTTTCCACGAAATTCCCCAAACTTTGCGGGGTTCCCTGCCAAGGAGCAGGTTTTCCGCCACCGAAAGGTTGGGACAAAGGTTCACTTCCTGGTACACGGTGGCTATTCCCAGGGCCTGGGCGTGTTCGGGAGATTCAACCTGGACCGGTTTACCCTTCAAAACTATGGTTCCCGTATCGGGCTTATACACACCCGTAAGTATTTTAATAAGGGTGGATTTTCCCGCTCCGTTTTGTCCCATCAGGGCGTGAATTTCCCCCGACCTTAAAGAAAAATTAACCCCCGAAAGGGCCCGTACGCCGGGAAAATATTTTGATATATCTTTCATTGAAAGCATCGTTTGATCTTCCATGCCGTTACGCTCCTTCCGCAAACAAAGAGGGCGTTTCGGAACCACCGAAACGCCCAAAGAACTATGTTTATTTTTTAATATTTACGGCTGGGGAATACGGAGGCGGCGAATTCCGCAGGGTAGACCCCTTCGTTGGTTACGATCCGTTTGGGAAGAGCCTTCTTTGCCACCAGATCCTTAACCGCCGACATTAGCTGGTCCCCTAACAGGGGTGAACATTCGACGGAACAGTTCAATTTTCCGGCGATCATGGCTTCAAAGGCGCCCTTAACCCCGTCTACCGACACGATTACGATATCTTTTCCCGGCCGAAGCCCGTATTCTTCGATCGCCTGGATAGCGCCGATGGCCATATCGTCATTATGGGCGTACAGAACGTTGATATTTTTCCCTTCCGCTTTTAGGAAAGCTTCCATGACTTCCTTACCCTTGGCGCGGGTAAAATCACCGGTTTGGGACCGAATGATCTTGTAGTTAGGGAAGGGTTTTATAATATCTTCGAAACCCTTCTTTCGATCGATGGCGGGAGCCGATCCGACGGTGCCTTGGAGTTCCACAATATTCACCGGTTTGTCGGTATGCATATAACCCAGGAGCCATACTGCCGCGCGGCGACCTTCTTCGACAAAATCCGATCCCATGAAGGTTACGTAAAGGCTATCGTCCTTTACGTCCACCGACCGATCCGTGAGAATTACGGGAATCCTTGCCCGTTTTGCTTCCTGCAGAACCGTTTCCCAACCCGTTTCTACTACCGGCGAAAAGGCGATGACGTCCACCTTTTGGGCGATAAACGAACGGATAGCCTTGATCTGGTTTTCCTGTTTCTGCTGGGCGTCGGCAAATTTCAGCTCGATCCCCGCCGCCGCCGCGGACGCCTTTATCGACTCGGTGTTCGCGGTCCGCCATTCGCTTTCCGCGCCGATTTGGGAAAATCCCAAAACGATTTTTTTGTTCGATTGGGCGAAGCCATTCAAAGCTCCTAGGGTGATGAGTGCGCACACTCCCGCAAAAAACCGTACTGATTTCTTCATAATCTCCATGCCTCCTTTGTGGCTATTGAGAGGATGGGTATAGGTTAAAACAGAATTCCGCGTCCGTATTTAGACGATTCGGTTATTTTGTGTACGATAACGCACTGGAGATTTTCGATCCCCCGAAGAATCTAGTATTTGCGTCGAGGCAGGGCGGAACGGGCAATCTGTGCGGGGAAAACCTCTTCCGACGTGATAATTCGAGTAGGAAGCTCCTTCCCGTCGAAGTAATCCTGGATAACCTTCATCAGCTGGGGCCCCAGCAAGGGAGTGCATTCGACGGTACAGTTAAGCTTTCCGGCGAGCATGGCCTGGAAGGCTTCTTTTACCGCGTCTACGGATACAATAACCACGTCCTTGCCGGGTTTGAGTCCCGCCGCCTCTATCGATTCGATGGCCCCTAAGGCCATATCGTCGTTGTGCGCGAACAGCACGTCGATACGGTTCTTTTCCGTCGCGAGAATTTGTCTCATCACCTGCTTGCCTTCGTCAAAGTAAAAATTGGCCACCTCGGATCGGATAATTTTATACTCCGGATGGGAAGCCAGGGTCATTTCGAACCCCCGCTTTCTGTCAATGGCGGGAGCCGATCCGACGGTGCCTTGGAGTTCCACAATATTGATCTGTCCATCGACGGTAGGATGATTTTTCATGTAAGAAAGGAGCCACCGGGCCGCTCGGCGGCCCTCTTCCAGAAAATCGGAACCAATAAAGGTAGCCCAGAGGGTATCGTCCTTAATACCCACCTCCCGATCCGATAAAATTACCGGAATTCCAGCGGCCTTAGCTTCCCGCAGAACCGTTTCCCAACCGGTTTCTACGATGGGAGAAAAGGCGATGATATCCACCTTCTGCTGTATAAACGATCGAATCGCGGCAATTTGATTTTCCTGCTTTTGTTGCCCATCCACAAAGGACAGATCAATTCCCGCGTTTTTTGCCGCGTCTTTGATGGATCGGGTGTTGGTTATTCTCCATCGACTTTCACTGCCGACCTGGGCGAACCCTAAACGGATAGGCTCCTTGTTAGACCGGGGATGCCGAAGGGAAACGTAGGGATCCGTGGTTATATTTACCGTATCGGGGGTAACCTTTCGGATGCGGAGGTAGATCTTCTTGGGAATACCGGGCTTTTTTTCCAAAATATCCCAGGCATAATTTACCGCCTCTTTTCCCCCGGTGGGACATATAAAGGTAGCCGCCAGAAGACCCCGGCGGAGCAAATCCAAGCCCCCATTAGCCCCCTCTAGTCCGTCCACACCGATGATTTTTATATCCCGGACCCCAGATTTTTTTGCCGCCAGGATCGCGCCGTACGCCATGGCGTCATTTTGAGCCACGATAATATCCGGAGGAGGCCTTTTAGAAAAAAGAGAGACTAGACCATCCTCCGCTTGATCCCGAAGCCAATCGGCGGTAACGGTTTGAACCGTCTTAATAGCCGGATGCCGTTGAATTTCCTCCCGGAACCCCAAACTGCGATCGATGGTGGGTGGAGATCCAGATCGGCCTTGAACTTCCCAAACGTTCCCTCCCTGGGAACCCAACAAATCCGAAACGTAGCGGCCCGTTTCCCTTCCGATCAGTTGGTTATCCGGACCGATGTAGAGGGTATAATCATACCCCTCCACCGCCCTGTCGAGGACTATAACCGGGATCTTTTGGTAGGCCTCAGTAACAATTGGCGTAAGGGCCCGAGAATCGGTGGGGGATATAATAAGAAGGTCCACCCCATAGCTTAATAAACGCCGGACGTCCTCCACTTGACGGTCGCTGGAGTCTACCGCATCGGTAACGATAACCCTCATATCGGGGTACTTTTTCGCTTGTTGGGTTACTTCTTCGGTCATGGTAATTCGCCAGGGTTCGGAAAGGTTGGCTTGGGAAAAACCGATCAGCTTATTTACCCCCTGGGTTACATTTTTGTAGGGATTCCAGGGTCTGATTGCCAGAAACCAGAGCAACAGAAGCGACATTCCCAGGGCGGATAGCCACAGGAGGTATTTAATGATTTTCTTCATAGGCCCCGTCGCTTTTTTGGCTTCCACCTTTTTTATATTCCGATGGAGGAAATCCCAATACGTTCTTAAACGCCCTGCTAAAATAATGCTGGCTCCGATATCCTACCTTTTCGGCTACTTCGTAGATCTTCACAGCGGGATCAAGCATCAGTTCCATGGCGTGGTTAATTCGTACCCGGCTGAGGAAATCGATAAAAGAATAACCCGTAGCTTGTTTAATCAAACGGGAAAGATAACCGGGACTAATTTCCAACTCCCCAGCAGCTTCTTCCAGAGACAATTCGGGGTAGGAATAATTTTTTTCTATGTACTGTTCCGCCAGAAGCACAAAGGGTTGGAGGTTACTCTTTTTTGATAATTCCTTTTGAGCTTCCTCGTACAGGTCCTGTACTGTTTTTATATCCCCATTCCTTTCGTTCCGGGTATCCAACAGCACGATCAGCGGTCGCTGGTGGGTAGCATCCTCTATGGCGTTTTCTACCGCCGGAATAATTTTTTCCACCTCTTTTTTATTTAGGTCCCCCAGGGCGACCACCGTATCCAAGGAATCGATGATCACTACAAAGGAGGGGGGAAACAGTTCCTTTACCACCGCTTTTATCGTATAGGTCATTATATTTCTATAACCGCACCGAAGATTATCATTTTTTGTAGGCCGGTCCTCTAACCGGAGCGCCACCAGGGTCTGGATGGTGAAAAGGTTCATCGAAAGAAAGTTCTGGGCTTCATCGATATCCGATTTAGAGAGGGTCCCCTTAAGCCAATCGGTGATGAACCGTTCTTGAAAGACCTCCTTATTCGCCCTTAACTGTTCCCGAGCCCAAACAACGTATCGATTTGTCTCCCTGCGGAGAGTTAGCTCATTCTTCGCCCGTTCTAAAGTTCGGCGAAGTTCCTCCTCGTCCACCGGTTTTAATAAATACTCAAAAACCTTTAACGAAACGGCCCTTCGGGCGTAATCGAATTCGTCGTGCCCCGTAATAATAATAACCAACCAATCGCAGGACGTCTGATCCAGCTTTTCTATCAATTCAAGGCCGTTTAAGAAGGGCATACGGATGTCTAAAAATAGGATGTCTGGGAGCTGAGCCTGGGCCTGCTCAAAAGCCTCTTGCCCATCCTCCGCTTCCGCCACGACCGTGATTTCCCCATCGATCCGCTCTAAAAGGGACCGTAGACCCCGCCGAATTTTAGGTTCATCGTCGGCGATAAGAGCTTTCCACACGATGTTAGCCCTCCACGATGGGATGCCGCAGAATTACGGTAGTGCCCATACCCCAAGCGCTTGTATAGGAAATTCCGTAGGGATCTCCAAAGGTCAGCCGGATCCGTTCGTGGACGTTTCGGGCGCCAAATCCAATATGCCCCCCCTCGCCCCAATCGGCGACGGCGTCGGCCTTAGGGATGGCTTTATGGAAAAGTTCCTCCTGGAGCCGCTGAAGCCGTTCAGCGGTCATGCCGATGCCATCATCCTCCACCGTAAAAAGGAGATCGTTCTGGTCCCGCTCAACGCTGATCCGTATATGCCCCGTACCCCGACGTTCCTTAATGCCGTGATAAATGGAATTTTCCACCAGGGGTTGAAGAATAACCTTTAATACCCGGCATTGTTCCAACGAGGGGCTAACAAAAAGGCTATAATTAAATTTATCCTCGTAACGAATTTTTTGAATATACAGATAGCTTTCCACATGGCGCAGTTCCTCTTCCAGGGCTATCATTTCCTGCCCCTTAGAAAGGCCGATACGAAAAAGACGGGTTAGGGCGCTTACCATTTGTACAATATCTTGAGCCCCGTGTTCTTGGGCCATCCATTGAATCGTATCCAGGGTGTTGTATAAAAAATGGGGTTTAATTTGCTCCTGTAAAACCCTCAGCTCGGTCTCCCGTTTCCGTTGTTGTTCCTGGTAAACCTGGTCGATCAAATTGCTTATTTCCTCGATCATCTGATTAAAGGAATGACCCAGTTGTCCAATTTCATCGTACCGTTGTTCCAAAAAGCGGATAGTAAAATCCCCCGTTTCGGCTTGGCCCATCAGGCTTCGCAGTTTTTCCACGGGCCGGGCTATGGTAGACGCGAAGAAAAGCGAAAGGAGGATCGCTAAAAGAATCGTGATGCCCCCTACCACGAGGGCGTACGACCGGATCAACGTGACCTCCCGCAGGGCGCTTTGAATAGAAAAAACCCCGGCGGTGGTCCAACCGGTATAGGAGGATTGCTTATAAAGGATTTGAAAAACCTCGTTATGGTAACGCCGGAGCATACGGCCAGCGGTATCCGTTAGCAGACGGGGCGCGACCCGGTATACCGTTTCGTTGATAGGGGCAAAGACCAATTCCCCGTTTTGATCGGAAATGTACAAATACCCGTCCCGTCCTAAGGAAGAGTCGGCCAAAAGTTCCCGTATACTTTCCAGTCGCAGGTCCATGAGAATGGTACCCGCGACTCGATTAAAATGGGCAGGGTCGTGGACCGGTTTGACGATGGAAACCACATCATCCGCCCCAAGGCCCCGAAGACTCCGGATATTTCTGCCTATGGGTCGGGAAACGATAGTAATCGATGCGGGGGAACCCGCGGCTTTTAGATACCAACTTTCCAGGGTCAAAGGGTCCCTGGTGATCCGGGAATAATCGTTGCTCAAGGTACGATCATCCGCGGCAATGAGCATAATGCCGGCGATCTCTTTATGGGTGGCTAAACAGGAGGACATAAAGGAAAGGGCTTCCCTTCGCTGGCCTTGATCCTCCATTCCCGAACCCATAAAAAAGGTACGTACGGGAGGAAAGGCCTCCAAAAGGGCGCTCATTTTTTCGATATTGATGACCAAATACTCCAGGTTCTTATCTACCTGGGCTATCATACGGAGGGTATGATCGATCACCTGGTTTTCCATGGAATGGGAATAGAGCAAAGGTCCGATCACCCCCAGAGTAACCACCGGTAAAACCAGGAGAACGAGAAATGAAAAAAGCAGACGATTCCGAATGGATAGATGGACCTTGATCACAGGAACCTATTATACCATGAGAAATGGCCCATCCATGGTGTAGTTTTCCGCTAAAATTTGCACTTTTCCGGAATTAAGAGCCGGTCTACATGGCCTCCAAAAAGGGGATGCAGATAAGCTGAAGAGCGTCCCGGAGAACCCGAAGGGTAGAGCGGGCCAGGGCTAAACGGGTGGCGGCCAGATCCGCTGTGGGGGCGTTCAGAATGGGACAATCGTGGTAAAACCGGCTAAAGGCTTTGGACAGGTCGTATAAATAGGTCGCCACGATGGAGGGGTCCATTTTGGTGGCCGCGTCTGCCACCGCTTCGGCGTAGTTGCCCAGGGTCTTTGCCAGTTCCCATTCCGCGTCATCGGTTAAAAGTTCCGGTTTTATCGTTCCCTGGGACGCGGAGCTTCCCTTTTCTTTTTTTAACATGGAGGATATTCGGGCGCCCATATATTGCAGGTAGGGCCCCGTGTTCCCGTTAAAGGAGAGGGATTCCTTGGGATTAAAGAGCATATCCTTGGTGGGGGATATTTGCAAAAGATAATAATGCAGGGCCCCCAGGGCGATTTTTTCCGCCACCGCGTCCCCGTCCCCCACCGCGTCTTCCCGATCCTTATCTCGAATCTCCTGCAGGGCCATATCCTTAAGACTGTCGATCAGGTCGTCCGCGTCCACCACAGTCCCCTCGCGGCTCTTCATTTTTCCTTCCGGCAGATTTACCATCCCGTAGGACAGGTGGTACAGGTTTTTCGCCCAGGAAAAGCCCAGCTTCTCCAAAACCTTAAACAAAACCTTAAAATGGTACTGTTGTTCCGAACCCACCACGTAGACCAGCTGATCAAACTCCCAATCCCGGCGTCGGGAAATGGCGGTCCCAATATCCTGGGTGATATAGAGGGAGGTTCCATCCTTACGAAGCAACACCTTTTTATCCAACCCCTCGGAGGTCAGGTCTATCCAAACCGAACCGTCGTCGTCCTTATAAAAAATTCCCTTCTCAAGGCCCCGGAGGACCTCGTTTTTTCCTTCCAAATAGGTTTGGCTTTCAAAATAATAACGGTCAAAGGACACTCCAGTCCGCTCGTAGGTCCTTTTTATCCCTTCCACGGCCCATTGGTTCATCTTTTTCCAGAGTTCTACCGTGGGGGGATCCCCGGCTTCCCATTTTATCAACAGTTCTTGCGCCCGTTTTTCCGCCGTAGGATCCTCTTGGCTCAGGCGATGGAACCGAACGTACCAATCCCCCACAAAACGATCGCTTTTAAGGCCCACCGATTCGGGGGTACTTCCATTCCCCTGTTCCATGTAGGCCAGCATGGACTTGCAAATATGAATACCCCGGTCGTTGATGATACACACCTTGTGAACCTGGGCTCCGCAGGCGGCCAAGATACGGGCTATACTTTCGCCCAACACATCGTTTCGGAGGTGCCCCAAATGGAGGGGTTTATTGGTGTTGGGACTGGAAAACTCCACCATTATTCGCCGCCCCTGGAGCTTACCAGGACGCCCCACGGGAATCGTCTCGTCTAATACCGCTTCCAGCACGCTGGAAACCACGGAAGCCTTGGGCAGTCGAAGATTGACGTAGGGCCCCTCGGCAAAAACCTGGCCCAGGTCTTTACAAGTCCCATCCGCCGAAATTGTAGATACCACCGCCTGGGCAATTACCGGGGGAGCCTTCCGTAGTACCTTAGCAAAGGAAAACAGGGGAAAGCCCAGATCCCCCAATTCTGGTCTGGGGGGAACTTCCACGATAACTTGGGCATCCTGGATTTGAATATCCAGGCCCCCTTCTTTGGCCAGCTGAGTAAGAGCCTTGGCTATACAATGTTTCCACTGATCCTTTAAATCTGTCATCCCACGTCCTTCGTGAATTTTCCAACCATGGCGGCCATACGGGTATACGCCTGGGGACCCTCTCTACGAAAGGACCCAAGCCGGTCATCCGAATAGGTACAGTCTTCGCACACAGCGATATTCCGTACCCCCGCCTGGGCTAATAATCGCCCATTTGCCGCCTGAAGATCAATATGCCACCTTTTTTCCCCCTCCCCTTCCCGCCAAACCACGGGGCCTAGGGGATACGGCCCCCCGGGCCCCCCAAACTCGGCCTCGAAGGACCGGGCTCGGGCCTCGTCCACCGTGTAGCAGGGTCCCCGAATACAGGGGCCCAGGATCGCCGCGACCCCTTCGGCCCGGGTATTCCACCGTTGGGCCATAAGCTCCAGGGCCCTGAGAACAATGCCCGTACCCTTCCAGCCCGAATGGACTAGGCCCAGGGGAAGGCCAGGACCGGAGCGGGAGGAAGAGCCCAGGGCGGTCGTATCGATAAGATAAATCGGCAGGCAATCGGCCACGGTAACCGACAGCCAGGTATCGGGCCCGGCAGAAACGAGCCCATCCGCCTTTTCCAACGGAGAGGCGCCGCCGATGCCGTCGCTGTCCAAGACGAGAACATCCTTAGAATGAATTTGTACGCAGGAACGGAGCCTCTGGGGGGCTATGCCCAGACGCTCGCAGAGGGCAGTTCGATGTGGATTTTCTAAATCCGGGGAATAGGTCATGGATCCGGCGGATCGGGACGAAAGGCATCCGCGGTACTCCGGGACGACGGCCCCGTCCATCATAAAGGGTAAAAGGGCGTAGGAGGATGATGGGGAAAAGGAAAGTTTAAAGGGGTAAAGGCGCACCGTTATACACCCGCTTCCATGGCGTCAATTTCACCGATTAGTTGTACCGTTTTTTCGATCCTTTGCAAAGCGTTTCGAAGGACCCCCAAGTATGAACCACCCTTTCCCGAAAGACTACCCAAGTTTACCAGGGAATCGTACTTTCCCCCCGCTTCCCCGTTTAGAATGCCCCCCAAAATATGGATTAACGAACGAAGCGCCCGGGAGGCCCGATCGATAATTCCGGAAGCCTCCTCCGAAACTTCCATCTCCAAAGACTGAATTTTTCTCCGTTTTACCGCCAGGGCGATCATTTCGGATTGGACCAGACGGTACCGTTTGCCAATATCTCCGGAAGGGGCGATTTTGGCCAGCAGAGCCTGAATTTCGTCTCCCAATTTTAATAAACTGTTGTAAGCCTCCGTAAATTCCGAACGATTTTCCTTTTTATAAAATTCCCCGTCGATGAGAATCGGCTTTAGCGCCCTATTTAGCTCGTTTAACAGGATCGATTGATAAAAAGTTAAAAGAAACGAAAGCATAAAGGATTTTCTCAGGTGAATGCCCTCGGTATTCGTATCATCCCCTACGTTTTCTAAGGTTTGAAGAGGGATACCGTTAAAAAAGGAATTAAAAGTTTCCGTCAAAGTCTCACGCCTCCGTTCCCGGAGAAACCGTTCGTACCGTTCCTCGATCCTTTTTTTCCAATAATCTCGAAATACCGCGAACCAATCCTCCCCCCCGCTGATAGCCTGGGGCAGGTAGGCCAAGTTTCGGCTAGCGCACCGTAAAATGGCGGTCAAGGGAATACGTTGGTTAAATTGACGAATCCTGGAAAGAGCTTCCTCGGAACGGGTTAAGAGATTTTCGGTTTCAGCGGCCATATCAAAGGCCGGTTCGGCCATCCTATCCTGGAGAAGGAATACAAAGAGGGATTCCAAAAGGGGGATCGACGGGGGAGTTTTTAGGGAAACAAGTATATTATTTAGGGCGTACAGTTGATCCACCACAAGATAAGTGGGACAGGATAACCCATCGCTGACCCCATCGCGGGAAAAGGTTGAAATAAGCCTATCGTACAGAAAGGATGAAAGTTCCCAAAGGCATTGGAGGGATCGGGCATTTTGGTACATCCTTCGACGCTGGGTTTCATCGATGGTTTGAAGAATATCGTCTAGGGCCTTGTAGGCCATCTGTTTAACGTGGGATTCCTGGGCGGAGGAATTGCTCTGGGCAATCAGTTGGGGGTCCGTTTCTTGCACGAGCCGCTGGTACGTAAAATCCATTTCCAGGGAGAAAAGAAAGGCAAAAAATCCGCTCTTATCCCGGCTAAAGGCCGTATCCAGGGCGTCGTAAAAAAATCGGGCGCTTTCTTTTAAAGAATTAAGTTCCTCCAGGAAACCGGACAATAGTAGGCTCCGGCGGTAATCGTAAAGCCCCGGAGCCCTGGATTCGATGCTAGAACCTAACCGGGAAAGGAGGGAATTTTCAAAGAGCCGTACCGGGGGTTTACTTTTAAATAAACCCCGCAGGAAATAAAAAAACCGGGTGTACCAGGGGGCTTCCCGGAAACGGCGCTCTATATCCACCGTTTCGGGCAATTCCTCTTCCCTAAAAAGCGGATCCATAGACCCATTTCCAAGGGAAGATAGTTTGGCCAACAGGGCCCTTCGTTCTTCCATGGAAAGACTGGCGGCTAAACGATCAAAGGTCGATGATTCGCTCATACCTTGACTATAAGGTCATCGGGGATGTTCGGTCAATGTTTTTTCCTCGGCGCCCCCTTGGTAGTGTTACGAAGATTAGTTCTCCAGCCTCATAACAAAGGTCCTCCCTGCCTACATAAACGCGAAAGCGGGGAGGGAGCCCTG